>Ga0209536_100015574_pt1 | contig 10851 bp, 9 predicted proteins | sample DeeMarSeWOR28_12_FD_187461 | JGI IMG/M metagenome (GOLD analysis project Ga0209536, IMG submission 187461) | Marine sediment microbial communities from White Oak River estuary, North Carolina - WOR-2-8_12 (SPAdes) (version 2) | ecosystem: Environmental > Aquatic > Marine > Intertidal zone >... | reverse complement strand
TGTTCTTGAGCACAGATGTGTATCGTGAGTTAGTTGTTAGAGCCATGATATTTCACAAGGAATACTACTCAGATTTAGTATATATAGCGGAGCCACTTCTCAGGGTCACAGAAGGGAGTCACATATTGTTACTAGCTGGAATTGGAAATGTACGACATAGACAAGCATATCAATACCGAACAACGGCAACTGAGTGCTAGAAGCATAGAAAGCGTGATTTCACAATGGCCCCAGATGAACAAACTCAACAACTGATAGATTACTTTTCGGAATTAACACTGCAAGAATTGAACAAGAAGTTCGGTGACAAAGGCACGTCAATGCACAAGCTCTTTGAAAGACAGTTCAAGATCCATTACAACAACTACGAGAGTATGTTGCTAGATGACCTAGCTCGAAGACATGGTGTCAACTCACTGTTTGTAATGGCGATGGATGATGTGATGTGCGAAGTCAGAGCATCTTTCACTGAGCTCAAGGAGATTGTTATTTCCATATACGGGTCTATGCTACAGCAATTCTTTGAGGATGCAGTCGAAAAGATGAAGCAGTCTGATGACTCATGGAGTGCATTTGTGGAATGGGCTCGCAAGGGGAATGAGGCAAACTACATCAACGATTACTTCCAGCTTGAAGAAGTGGACCAGCCAGAGGATTGTTTTGGGTTCGATATCAAGAAGTGCCTTTACTTTGACATTCTTCGAGAGGCAGGAAAGCCTGAACTGGGACCAATCCTCTGCGAGTACGACAACATCTTCATGAGTTTTGTAGAGGACTGGATTCAGTTCACCCGTCATGAAACCATAGCAACTGGAGACAAAAGGTGCACTTTCAGATACTGTAAGACGTAGACTAACTTTTCTATAGACTTCAGTTTCAAACTGGCTTGATAGTCAAACAAATATAGAGGCTGTAACGAGCCAAGAGTATACTCTAAAGACCGACTAAAGGTGGATTATGTTGGAGATAAAGAAAGTTGCAGTCTTGGGCGCAGGTTTGATGGGGAATGGCATTGCTCATGTTTGTGCTCAAGCCGGCTATGAGGTCAAAATGCGTGACATCGACCAGAAATTCATTGACAACGGACTTGCGAAAATCAAAGCGAATTTAGAGAGAGGACTGAAGAAAGGTAAGATCACTCAAGAAGAGATTGATACTATTCTTGGGAGGATAAAAGGAGTCCTCGACCTGAAGGAGGCTGTTAAAGACGCAGACCTTGTCATTGAAGCAATTCCTGAGATTGTCAGTCTTAAACTTGATACTTGGAAAGAGGTCGATGCAGCAGCACCAGACCATGCAATCCTTGCCTCGAACACATCAAGCATCAGTATCACTCAGATGGCGGCAGTCACAAAAAGACCTGAGAAGTTCATTGGCATGCACTTCTTCAATCCAGTTCCTGTCATGGGACTTGTTGAGATTATCAAGGGTCAAGCTACCGACGAGGAAACTGTGAAAGTCATTGTGGATGTGTCGAAGAAAGTTGGGAAGGAAACTGTTCTAGTCAACGAGGCTCCAGGTTTTGCAGTAAACCGCATCCTAGTCCCGGCGATGCTTGAGGCTGTCTTTGCTATTCAAGAAGGCGTAGCCACAGTGGAGGATATGGACACATCAATTCGGCTTGGTTTGAACTGGCCAATGGGTCCATTGACGTTACTTGACTTCGTGGGGTTAGACACCACACTGCATATTGCTGATTACTTTGTTGATGAGTTCAAGGACAGCAAGTATCGAGCCCCTACACTTCTTAGGAAAATGGTCCGTGCTGGATGGCTTGGTCGAAAGACGGGTATGGGCTTTTACGACTATTCAGGCGAGACTCCAAAACCCAATAGATTCTAGACATTTGTGAGACTGGTCCTCATGGGCCAGTCACTCTCTTCTTTTACATGGACAAGATAAATAGCAGTAGTCGCACTCAATCCTATAGTGGTGTCCTTCTTGATATACAAGGAAAGTAAGTACATCGGATTTGATGGGACAAGAATGTTCATGGCCCTGTGGCGGCCAGACGATGACAAGCCAAGAGCACTAGTCATTGCACTCCACGGTCTTGGTAGTCATGGAGGGGACATGAAGAACATTGGGGAGTATCTAGCTGAAAGAGGAATCGCAGTCTTTGCACCAGACCTAAGGGGATTCGGACATTACTCTGGAACAAAAGGTCATGTCATGAGCTTTGAGGAGTATGATGAAGACATCCAGAATCTAGTCATGCAAGTGAAGGACACATACCTGAACAAGATCACTTTCCTCTTTGGCGTATCACTTGGTGGTCTGATTTCGGTGCGGTATGTCCTCAAGTACCCAAGGACACTGGATGGGCTCATTTTGCATTGTCCTGCAGTGAGTCAGACTTTGGATATCGGTGCAGGGAAGAAGTTTGCGGGAAGTATCCTGTCCGCATTGAATGTAAAGAGGTATGTTTCGAATGAGGTGGTTTATTCAGATGCCTCAAGAAATCCTGAGAATATAGAGAGGATGGAGAAAGACCCACTAAGGTTTGTAATGGTCACACCACGATTTGGGATGGAGGGTCTAAAGGCTGAGAAGGAGGCCTTTAGGTCAGCATCTAGAATAATCATGCCAGTCCTCATTCAACAAGCTGGAGAAGACAAACTCGTGAGTCCAGAGAGGAACAAGGAGTTCTTCGATAACCTACAATCAGCTGACAAGACTTGGCATCTCTATGATGGGCTATACCATCAACTCCATGAAGAGCCAGAGAAGGACCAAGTTCTTGGAGACCTCTACAAATGGCTTGACACGCGGCTTCCCACTTAATCTAATGTTTTCGTTTCCTTTTCACGAAAGTGTCCAAAGATTATGTGTGGTGGAATAATTAGAGCTGGTAAACAAACTGTGATAATTGCTGCCCAGTCTATCAGATTGAGAGGTTTTGTCTGGAATACTGCAGCCATTGGTGGGAAATAGATTGTAAGCAGAGTCAATACCGCCGATAGCGCTACTGCGGCCATCAACATCTTTGATTCTCGAATTTGTGTTCTCCACACAGGATGATACTCATCTCGGCAGTTCCAAACAAATAGAAGCTCAAAACAAACTACGCTAGCGAACACAGCAGTACGTCCATGTGATAATACATAATCCCATGTTAATCCGGTTATAGGCGAAACGTCTGTAGCCCAGTCAACTGTTGGTCCTGTGAATCCAGGAATCCAGCCTCCATATGCCCATAGTGACCATAGGAACATAGAGATCGATGCGAGGAAAGCAATGAATCCAGCAGTGACTATGAAAGTAATCATTCCGCGGTCCATCATCTTTGTACCGGGTTTTCTCGGAGGTCGGTCCATTACTCCTGATTCAGGTGGGTCCACACCCAAGGCTAGAGCTGGAAAACCATCTGTGGCTAGATTCAACCAGAGAATCTGAATTGCAGTGATGGGGAGGGGCAAACCAAGCATCACCACAGTGAAGATGAGAAAGACCTCATCAAAGTTGGCGGCAAGTAAAAAGCGGACAAACTTTCGGATGTTTGAATAAATCTCTCGACCCTTTTCGACAGCGGACACAATAGTCGCAAAGTTGTCATCAGTCAGAATAACATCTGATGCTTCCTTGGTTACATCTGCACCTCGGATGCCCATGGCGATTCCAACGTCTGCTGTCTTGATAGCAGGTGCGTCATTAACGCCATCCCCTGTCATCGCAACGACCTGGTGGGTGCCTTTCAAAGCACTCACAATCTCAAGTTTGTGCTCAGGAGCAACCCGAGCAAAGACGTTACAACGTTGGACAGCTGCCTTGTATTGTGATTTTGTCATTTTATCGAGATCAGCACCACTCAAGACTTCGCCATCTGCTTCAATGAGACCTACGTCCCTCGCAATTGCGCGTGCAGTGAGTTTGTGGTCACCAGTAATCATGATTGGACGAATTCCTGCAATCTTACAGATTAGCATTGCATCCCGGACTTCGTCACGTGGTGGGTCTATCATTCCAATGAGTCCTACAAAGATGAGGCTCCGTTCTACTTTCTCAGGTTCCCAGTCGGGAATCTCTTGTTGTAGGGGCCGATAGGCAAAAGCAAGGACCCTCAAAGCACTCTCAGCAAATCCAGCATTGATATGAATTATATTCTCTCTTTCCTCTTGAGTCAGTTCTCGAATGCTGTCATTCTCATAGATATGAGTACATAGAGGAAGAAGAACCTCTGGAGCACCCTTTGCATTCGCGATTAGTTTACCGTCTTCGTCCCTTATGATTGAAGTCATGCGTTTTCGAGCAGAATCGAATGAAATCTCTGTGATCTCATGATTTCTTGATAGTGTATCCTGATGTGAGAGCCCAGCCTTCTCAGCAAGCACCAAGAGTGCACCTTCGGTTGGGTCTCCAACAACACTCCAGTCAGCCTTCCCTGTGGGGTCAGGTTGGAGAACAGAGTTCGTGCAGAGTTGTCCTATTTCAAGAAGTTTGATGACGTGTGGGTCACCCATGACGCCATAGTCCTCACTGGCTCGCGTGAACTTCCCTTCCTTGTTGTATCCCACACCGCTGACAGAGATTGTCATTCCATTAACAAACAATGTTGTTGCAGTCATCTCATTCTTTGTGATGGTTCCGGTTTTGTCCGATGCGATGATAGTAGTAGAACCGAGAGTTTCCACCGAGGGAAGTCTACGCACGATAGCGTTTCGTGCAACCATACGTTGGACACCTATGGCAAGTGTGATTGTGACGACAGCAGGAAGGCCCTCAGGTATCGCAGATACTGCAAGTGCTATAGCAGCTAGTAGTGCTTCCATGATATCTGCTGTGACATGCTGCCACACCTCTGCGCCAAACACGATGATACAGAGTACGATGATAAGAGCACCCAGTTTTTTTCCTAAGTCCTCAAGGTCCAATTGGAGAGGAGTCATTGACTTTTCACTCTCCTGGACAAGTTCAGCAATCTTTCCAAACTGAGTCCGCATTCCAGTAGCAGTCACAATGGCATGGCCCTTTCCAGAGCTAATAGTAGTGCCCTGAAACACCATATTCTTCATGTCACCTACTACAGGAGCATTAAGATGAATTGGTTCAGTCAATTTTCGAACAGCTACAGACTCACCTGTGAGTGGAGCTTCGTCTGCGGATAACCCAACAGCATAAGAGACTCTACTGTCAGCAGCAATTCGGTCCCCAGCCTCGAATCCAATCAGATCGCCTGGAACAACATCACTAGAATCAATAACAGTCCATAGACCATCACGCATAACACGTGCTTTTGGAGCGGCCATCTCTTTCAGTGCTTCAAGAGCCTTCTCAGAACGGTATTCTTGAACAAACCCGAAGATTGAGTTGAAAATCACAATCAGCGAAATTACAATTGCGTCAATTAATCCTCCTTCATGACCACCATTATGTGAGAGTACTGTGGTTAGAAGAGATATCACGATGGCAATGAGAAGAATGATTACCATTGGATCCATGAACTGATTGAGAAACATACGTAGAGGACTAATGCCACCAGTTTCTATTAGCTCGTTGGGACCATATTCCCTGAACCGTTCCTCAGCCTCTTGCGTTGTGAGACCTTCAGGTGATGATTCAAGTCGTCGAATTACATGTTCGATGTCGTTGCTGTACCACTCAGTCATTTTGAATACTCCGAGTGCGAAGAAAATTCTACTCTAAGATGGATAACGTCCGCAGTGTGTGTGCTCAAAAACCTGTCGGACTCGGAAAAACCTGTTTCGAAAGTGTTAAAGAGAGAGTCGAATGGAACCGCCTGTCCATACTGTTGGTGACGATAATGTCAGAGAAATCGAAGTATACTTTCAAATGTCTGGAGCAGAAGTGTGACACGAAGGCATGTCACATCAGACCGCAGATTTTAGTCACTATAGGTGATTTTGCCAGATGGATGACTCAAGGATACATAATGAACATTCTACCCGGTATTACGTTACATATGCCAGCATCAGAACAGGATACCTTCTATTTCAAAACCCTTAGAAAACCACTTCAGAGCGACCCCGAAGCAACTGCATGTATCTTCTATAATGAAGAAGCAAATGGTTGCGAGATAAGATATGGCAGACCAATATCGTGCCAGACATACCCTCTATCATTCAACGGTGAGAAATTCGTCTTGAGCAGCAAGGACTGTCCAGGTGTAGGACAGGGTGAAGTATCAAAAGAGGCACTTCAAGAAGCGAGAGACTTGGCTGAAAAGGAATTCAATGAACGTAGAGAAACCACTGCTGCACTCCCTGCACTCTACTCAGTGTTCATGAATATGATGATTAAACAGTCAGCCGAGGCAATGCAGAATCTCTCTGAGGAAGACAGGAAGAAGATGGATGAGATACTCTCAAAATCAGATGAAACCAGCGATGAGGATACTACTCAGAACCAATCCGAATCAGATCCCTCGGAGTAATAGTGAGTAGTTCAGGACCTTTGTCGCGAATACATGCCAAATCCTCAATTCTGACACCAAACTTACCTTCAAGGTAGATACCGGGTTCAATACTGTGACACATACCAGTCTGCAACTCTTGGGAACTACCTCTTAGGATATACGGTGGTTCATGTACTTCAAGTCCTATTCCATGTCCAAGACGGTGTGTGAAGTATTCACCATATCCTGCATTATCTATTACTCGACGAGCGATACCATCAGCCGTTCCACATGTCATTCCTGGCACTATGTTTTCAACAGCAGCTTCTACGGCTTGGAGAACTATTGAGTAGACTCGTTCAATCTCCTCAGTTGGAGAACCCACTACACCAACGCGAGTCATATCAGTGTTGTAGCCATCTAGTGAACAACCACAGTCCATGAGAACAACATCGCCGTTCCTCAGATCTCTACTCCCAGCAGCCGCATGGGGCATTGCGCTGTTCTCTCCAAATTGTATAGCAGCAAAGGTCGGAGTAGCTCCTTGACGACGAATCTCTCGCTGCACAATCTGCTGAACCTCAAGCTCAGTCATTCCGATCTGTGCATCTTCAAAGGCTTTGAGGACTGCATCATTGATGATCCGACCCGCTTTCTTCATCAGATCAATCTCTTCGTCTGATTTAGTAAGACGCATAGAGTGAATCGTTGGGGTTATCGAAGCGGTCTTGGTGAATCCGCGCAAAGCAGACTCGAGGGCCCAATACACACCCAAAGACGTACTGTCATCAAGAAGGACTGAATGACTCCCACTTTTCTTGCCAACAAGACTGGCAACCAATGAGTAAGGATTCTCATCCTCTGCCCATGGGACAAAGTTCTTGATCCATGTCTGAGAGGATTGCCCTGTAACCTCAAATGATGGAGCAACAATCTGCGGCTCTGTATCTTTTTGGACCACTAACGCAGTGAGCCGCTCATGTAACTCAAAGGTATAGCCAGTTAAGTAGAGGAAATTTGGTGAAGGTGTCAGAAAGGCAAAATCAGCACTCGAGGATTCAAGGTACTTTTGCACTTGTTCTATCCTTTTCTTGTAGACAGATTCATCAAGCATATGTCAGCTCTCACAACCTGAGTGCCTATACGAATCGGTCTAGATAACAGTGACGGTCATGTCATTTGGTGATATAAGAACTACAGTTAATAGGAGGTCAAAAAGCCTCGGCATGCAACGATGACTGAGTCAGATGTGGAGCTCGAGGAACAATCCCTCAGGAAACTTCCTGCACGTGCATATCTTGTTGGTGCGTTGACTCAGTTTGGAGTAGGTCTCTATTCCCCATTCCTTCAAGCATATCTCATAGACATGCAAGTCGCATTACGTGGGATTCAAAATTTCGCAGAGCAAGGAGCTTTTCGAAGTGTTGGGAATTTCGCACCAACTGTTCTTCAACCAGTTTGGGGAGCAACATCAGATAGAGTCCGGAACACCAAAGCATTTGTTGCGTTTGGTGCTATGACTGGTCTTCTAGTCGTTTACATGTTCTTATGGGCAGCTACGCCTCTCGAGATGATTTTCCTATATGCCGTACAATCGATTCTCTTCAGCATCCAGATTCCTACTTGGCTCTCTCTTGTGGGAGGATTAATGGATGAGAGTAATAGAGGAGATGAGCTTGGAAAACTAGGACTAGCAACGAACATTGCGTCGCTGTCAGCCACCTTGATTTCAGGATTCATAGCTGTCTTACCTAGTCTCGTACCATTTCTAAGATCGCTACTAGGAGAATTTGGTCCAGTTGTATTCCCCATTCATTTGGATGAACAGGCATTCAGAGAGGCCTATTATGGACCCTTCTTCTTCACTGCAGTAGTAGGGATCATCTCGTCACTTCTTTCACTTACTATCAAGGAGCATCCTAAATCTGGTGATGGTCCTCGAAAGTTCCCACCAATTCACAGACTACTTTCTCAACAGGGGGACTTCAGACGTTTCTGTTTCATAGCAGTCTTCTTCTCATTCGCAATGTCAATGGCTTGGCCGTATTTCATAGTAGTTCAGAAATCGTGGCTGAACAACTCTAATCTTGAGATTGCAATAGCATCTGCGGTTATGACCCTTTCAGCTATAATCTTCACAGTACCTTTTGGTAGACTGAGTGACAGAGTAGGCAGAAAGCCACTGATTCTTCTCGGAAGAGGTCTTTTGTTTCTGGTCCCTATCATGTATGCGTTTGCCCAGAATGTTTACTATGTTTACGCAGCCAATATTTTAGCAGGATTCTGCACCGCTTCTGGAATGAATGCAATCACTGCATACATTTATGATATTGCTCCTGAGGAGGAACGAGGTTCTCATGTTGCGGTGTACAACACATTCACAGGAATTGTCTACCTTTCCGGATCCTTAATAGCTGGACTACTTGGACAGCTGATTCTTGTAACATTCGGCAGTGAGTTTCTATCAGTCTTTGCTATGTTACTTCTTAGCGGAGTGCTTCGCTTTTTCGCAGCATTCTTCTATCTCCTAATCCGAGAGCCAAGGGAGTACTCATCTACACTTTGGCTCGAACTGAGAGCACATCTTCCGGGTAGACGTCATGATGCGGATATCGTCTAGAATAGACATACTTAAGGAGATGTACGCAAATCCACTTCGCTGAACAACAGAGAGGATTGCATCAGCTTGGAGAAAGGACCCAGCTTTGAAGACAGTTGGAAGATAGAAATCAGAAGAGGTATTCTTCAATATGCAGTCCTCGCAATCGTAAACCGTCACGAGAAAGGAATACACGGATATGGAATTGCTCGTGAGCTAGAGGAAAGAACTGACGGTCTTCTCCAAGTGAAGGAAGGGACACTGTATCCGATTCTTCATAGACTGAAAAAGGAACGACTCTTGAATGTCCATACGGAAAAATCGGAATCAGGACCCAGCAGGAAAGTCTACGTATTGACTGGTGAAGGAGACCGTGTTTTCCGTCAATTGACCATACTTGTTGGAGATATTTTTGAGAAATTGGAGGCACTCAAGAAATGAGTGAGAAAGAAGTAAATCACGTAGTTGAGGAGCACTTGAAGAAAACAGCGAAACTACTCCCTGATGGTTTTGAAACAGAGGACCTTCTTGAAGACCTGAGGTCACACATCTACGAGTCTTATAGTGAGAAGGTGCAGAAGAATCCAGATGAGGATAAACTAAAGATAATGAGAGAGGTCTTGAACGCAGTTGGAACTCCTGAGGAGATAGCTGAGGAATATGGAAAAGAGCAGGTTGACGATGTAGAAAAGTCAAATACTGCTGACAGATGGATCTACTATATCATGAGGTTAACCCTAGCTGTACTTGTTGTAGTGCTTGCATCATGGGTGGTATCAATTGTGACTGAAGGAGCAGTTGAGTTCATGTTTGCCGTGATAGTGCTGCTTGCCTTTGCTGTGATTGAATGGGTTGTACGTACACAACAAACAAAGGATGCATGAAAGATGTCAGCAAAGACGCACTATTTTGATGAAGCATCACGAGAACATACTGACAAGGTTTTATCTTTAGTCAGGCAATATCTCATAGAGAATACGGACATCGAACATGTTGTTGTAGCAACAACGGAAGGGGCAACAGGATTAGCAGCGGCAAAGGAGTTTCGTGACAAAAAGGTCATTGTAGTATCACATCAGACGGGTTTTGCTAAGGAGAATGAAAACGAGCTAAGTGATGTAGATAGAGCCCGGATAGAGAGTAATGGTGCTACTGTCCTGACAGCAACCCATGCGTTTGCAGGAGTTGCGCGAAGTTTTCGTAAAGAACTGGGCACTTGGATGCCGACAGAGATTGTCGCACTGGCACTCAAGACATTTGGACAGGGGACTAAAGTCTGTGCAGAGATAGCAATGATGGCTGCGGATGCGGGCTTAATCCCAGTCACAAAGGATGTTGTTTGTGTTGGAGGAACTGGCCGAGGTGCTGATACAGCATGGTTAGTCAGACCTGCTTACTCACAAGCATTTCCAAAAATCAGAATGAAAGTGTGTATCTGCAAACCAATTGAGTTCTAATCAAAGACCTCATCAAACTTGGACAGATAGTCCTTCTGTTCCTTGTTCAATTTCTGAGGAATATGGATATTCACACGTACTAGTTGATCCCCAGAACGACCATCATCAGTGTGGACACCTTTGCCTTTCATGCGAAATAGGGTTCCACCATCAGTTCCCTTTTTCACCTTGATCTTGCTGTTCCCCCACATAGTGGGAACTTCAACTTCTCCACCAAGAGTGGCAATAGAGAAGGGTATGTCAATCTCCTTGTATACGTGAAGTCCTCTGCGTACAAACTCTTTGTGGGGTTCTACAGAAAACATCAGTATCAGATCACCTGGAGGACCACCTCTAGACCCAAAGTTTCCACCACCCTGAATTCGGATTCCTTGTCCGTCCTCTACACCAGGGGGTATTGGTACGGAAGTCTCTTTGCGTTCTTCCGTCAAACCTGAACCTTT
>Ga0209536_100015572_pt1 | contig 10851 bp, 9 predicted proteins | sample DeeMarSeWOR28_12_FD_187461 | JGI IMG/M metagenome (GOLD analysis project Ga0209536, IMG submission 187461) | Marine sediment microbial communities from White Oak River estuary, North Carolina - WOR-2-8_12 (SPAdes) (version 2) | ecosystem: Environmental > Aquatic > Marine > Intertidal zone >... | reverse complement strand
TGCCTGATTACACGCTGTCTTAACCCTGATCTGCACTCTGTTCCTTACCTCAGTGCATTATGTGACTCTACCGCCGCCCGGTGAGAAATGCGGGCTAGCCCGGATTTCTCAGGGAGCCGCGTCCAGACACACGCTGCCTGCACCAGCATCCGGGATCGCTGTGAGAAATTCGGGCTGGCCGGCACCCGGTAGACCACTCATCAGGAGGCGAGCCGCTTGTACCTGATACGGTGCGGCTGTTCGGCCTCGTCACCCAGGCGCCGCTTGCGATCCGCCTCGTAGTCGGCGTAGTTTCCTTCAAACCAGACCACCTTGCTGTCACCCTCAAAGGCGAGAATATGTGTCGCGATACGATCGAGAAACCAGCGATCGTGTGAGGTTACCAGGATGCAGCCGGGGAAGTTGAGCAGCGCGTCTTCTAGGGCACGCAGGGTTTCCACATCAAGGTCATTGGTGGGCTCGTCCAGCAGCAGCACATTTCCGCCACGCTTCAGGAGTTTTGCCAGGTGCACACGGTTGCGTTCGCCACCGGACAGATCGCCGACGCGCTTCTGCTGATCGAGTCCCGCGAAGTTAAAACGGGCGACGTAAGACCGGGACGGCGTCTCGTAGCGGCCAACCCGGATGATGTCCTGGCCGTCCGAGATCTCTTGCCAGACCGTTTTATCCGCGCCAAGCGCATCGCGGGACTGGTCAACATAGGCCAGTTCCACCGTGTCGCCAATGCGCAGTTCGCCTGCATCGGGTCGCTCGTCACCGACAAGCATCCGGAACAGGGTGGTCTTGCCGGCGCCGTTCGGCCCGATGATGCCGACAATGCTGCCACGCGGCAGGTTGAATGACAGGTCGTCAATCAATACCCGCTCGCCGAAGGCCTTGCGCAGCTTGCTTGCCTCCACCACCAGATCACCCAGTCTCGGACCAGGTGGAATGTAGATCTCACGCGTCTCGTTGCGTGTCTGGAATTCCTGTGACTGGAGTTCCTCGAAGCGTGCAATGCGTGCCTTGCTTTTCGCATGACGACCCTTCGGATTGGAACGGACCCATTCCAGCTCCGCTTTGATCGCACGTTGATGGGCAGATTCCTGGCGTTCCTCCATCTCCAGGCGTTTTTCCTTCTGCTCGAGCCAGGAGGAATAGTTGCCCTCCCAGGGAATACCATGTCCGCGATCGAGTTCCAGGATCCAGCCGGCGACATTGTCCAGGAAGTACCGATCGTGTGTGACTGCGACCACGGTGCCCGGGTATTCGTCCAGAAAATGTTCCAGCCAGGCAACGGATTCGGCGTCCAGGTGATTGGTTGGCTCGTCGAGGAGCAGCATGTCCGGCGCCGACAGCAGCAGTTTGCACAGGGCAACCCGGCGTCGCTCGCCCCCGGACAAGCGGGTGACATCGGCATCCCAGGGCGGGAGCCGTAAGGCATCGGCCGCGATTTCGAGTTTGCGATCGAGGTTGTGGGCGTCCGAAGTCTGAATCAGGTTTTCCAGCCGTGCCTGTTCCGCGGCCAGCGCGTCAAAATCGGCATCCGGTTCCGCATACGCCGCATAGACCTCGTCGAGGCGCCGCTGGGCAGATTTGATTTCACCCAGGCCTTCCTCGACATTGCCGCGGACATCCTTATTCGGGTCGAGTTGCGGTTCCTGCGGCAGATAACCCACCTTGATCCCCGGCTGACGTCTTGCCTCACCCTCGATCTCGGTATCGATCCCCGCCATGATGCGCAGCAGGGTTGACTTGCCGGAACCATTCAGTCCCAGCACACCGATCTTCGCACCGGGGAAAAAGGAAAGGTAGATATCCTTGAGGATGACGCGCTTGGGCGGGACGATCTTGCCCACGCCGTTCATGGTGTAAACGTATTGTGCCATCGGTGACCTTGCTGTCGCTTCAATAAGGAATGCCATTATACCAGTGGCAGGCCGCGCCAGTGTGAGCCGGGCAGGGCCCGCCCCCCCGATTGCCTTCGCGTGTTTGCCCGCACCGGTCCGCGGCACGCAGGCGATCCCGGTCTCGTTACTGGCTACCCGGCGGGCGTTGGTCTCGCCGTGATCCCTTGTCTGTTCATTGATACTGAAAGAGTTTCTGTTGCTTGATTATCTGGGCCACCTGCGCAGGCACGGCGTCTTCCCAGCCCGGATCCCCGCAGCGGATCTTCGCCAGTACTTCGTGGGAAAAGATGGACAGATGGCTTTCGTTGATCGTGTCGAGGGGCTTGATAAAGCCATTCTCCAGCAGATACGAGTACAAATGTTGCAGGTGTGGCGCGACGGCCAGATTGTGCACGGTGGTCAGCTCGCCGCTTGCCGGGTCCTTGAACGGGCAGACGTAGAGCCGAAGATCATTCTTGAACAGGCGACCAAAGGATTCCAGGATACCCCCCTCCAGCTGCTGGTAATATTTTTCATTGAAGATTTCCTTCAGGATCGGAACACCCATCACGATCCCGATGGGTTTCTGCGTATAGCGAAACAGGTAGGCGGCGAGGCGGTAGAATTCACCGTAATTGGAGATCAGGACATTCTTCCCCAGCATGCAGAGGATGCCGACGCGCTGCAGAAAGTCCTCGACCCGGATATCGCCACCTTCCATGAGATTGTGCAAGGTCATCTCACTGAGCACGATGGCATTTTCCTCCTGCACATCCGGTTCCTTCCAGAACGCCGTCTGGGCGCAGTCGAGCATGTTGAGGGTCAGGTGTGTGGGCGGCCGGAAACGGCTGCGTTCGATGAGCACGGCCTTCTTGTAGAGTGCATCAGCGGGCTGGACCACCTTGCCATCTGCCCGGAACAGGGCGGCATCGCTGAGACCCAGTTGCACCAGACGCAGTGCCATGAGGCGGTTGTCGACGTCGCGGAAGGCCGGGCCGGAAAAATCCACCATATCAATCTCCAACAGCGAGGTGTTGAGACCGTCAAGGAGTGATTTGAGCAGTGCCGGTGGATCGCTGTGCAGGTGCATGGCCCCGTAGATCAGGTTGAGACCCAGCAGCCCCACGGTTTCCTGATCCTGGATATTTTCCCTGCCCTGCAGACGCACATGCAGGTCAATCTGGGAAGGCACCTCTTCCGGCCGGGTCTGGAAACGGATGCCCAGCCAGCCATCACCCTCCTGAATGCGGGTGAAACTGCGTGCGGCAACGGTATTGGCAAAGGCAAAAAATGTGGTGTGTGCGCCACGCGCCGAAGCCAGGCGCTCGATGATGAGGTCGTATTCGTGATCGAGCATCGCCTGCAGGCGTTCACGGCTGACATAACGTTGCGAGCGTCCGTAGATCGAGTCGCTGAATGTCATGTCGTATGCCGAAATCGCCTTGGCAATGGTGCCCGCCGCGCCGCCAACCTTGAAGAACCAACGGGCGGTCTCCTGGCCGGCGCCGATTTCCGCGATCGTGCCGTAGATCCTCTTGTCGAGATTTATCGCAAGAGCCTTCTGGTGTGCGTCCTGTGTCTGTCTGTCCATGTCGGGGTGGTCCTGATAGTCGGGCGTGCTGCTAATATAATGCAATAAGGTCCGGGAACGGCAGCCCGGTGTGGTTTGCGGCGGGAGGTTCCGACTATGTCAGTCTGCGTCTACATAGGCGACGCACTTGCACGTTATGGATTCGGTCACGGTCATCCCTTTGGGCCGGACCGCATGGACCGGTTCTGGGACCGCGCACGCGAACTCGGGCTTGACTCCCGGGTGACCGTCTGTGATCCCGTTCAGGCGTCGGCCGAAGTCATTGAACGCTTTCACCACCCCGATTATGTGGAGCGGGTTCGGCGGCAGTCACGTAGCGGTGAGGGCTATCTCGACTACGGTGATACGCCCGCCTTCCGCGGGGTCTTCGAGGCGGCCTCCTGTGTAGTGGGCAGTGTGCTCGACGGGGTGCAGAAGATCCTCGATGGCCACTGTCGGCGGGTGTTCGTTCCCATTGCCGGCTTACATCATGCCCGTCGTGACGGCGCGGCGGGCTTCTGTGTCTTCAACGACTGTGGTGTGGCGATTGAGACCCTGCGCAAGGTGCATGGACTGCGGCGGGTTGCCTATGTAGACATCGATGCCCATCACGGCGATGGTGTGTTCTACGCTTTCGAGAACGATCCCGATATGATCTTTGCCGATCTGCACGAGGACGGGCGTTATCTCTATCCCGGCACAGGTGCGCGGGAAGAAACTGGTACCGGCGCGGCGCAGGGCACCAAGCTCAACGTGCCCATGCCGCCCGAGGCGGATGATGACGCCTTCTTTGAAGTCTGGGAGGCGGTGGAGGATTTCGTCCGTCGAGGCCGGCCGGAGTTTGTGCTCTTCCAGTGTGGCGCCGACAGCCTCGCGGGCGATCCCATCACGCATCTGCGTTATTCTGCGGCAGCGCATGCCCATGCGGCCAGGCGCCTCTGCGCACTCGCGGATGAGTGCTGTGAGGGACGGCTGGCGGCGCTGGGTGGAGGGGGCTACAATCGCGACAACCTTGCGGCCGCCTGGACGGCGGTGGTGAGCAGCTTCCTGGACGCGTCGTCCTGAGTTTTTTCTTTCTATAAGGCGCGGTTTCGCCAGGCGCCAGCGGGAAAATCGGCTGTCAGGCCCGCCCCGCCCAGCCGACCTTGCGTTATGCAAGCGCATGCAAGATCCGGTATCATATGCCGTTTTTAGATCCCTGCGCATTCTCGACAGGATCGCGCAGGCCGATCCATTCAGGTTTGTGGGCAGAGGTGAGCATGTTCAGCAAGAATATGACGATTGCCGGGTTCGATGAGGAGCTCTGGAAGGCGATCCAGGGTGAACAGCGGCGGCAGGAAGAGCACATCGAACTGATTGCATCGGAAAACTATGCCAGCCCGCGTGTGCTCGAGGCGCAGGGCTCGGTGCTCACTAACAAGTATGCCGAGGGGTATCCGGCCAAGCGCTACTACGGTGGCTGCGAATTTGTGGATATCGCCGAGCAACTGGCGATCGATCGTGCCAGGCAGCTGTTTGGAGCGGACTTCGCCAATGTTCAGCCCCACTCGGGCTCGCAAGCCAATGCGGCGGTGTATCTTGCCTTGCTCAAACCCGGTGACACGATCCTGGGAATGAGCCTGGCCGACGGGGGGCACCTGACTCACGGCGCGAAGGTCAATTTCTCCGGCAAGATCTTCAACGCCGTGCAATATGGCCTGGATCCGGATACGGGGATTGTGGACTATGACCAGATCGCGGATCTGGCTCGCGAACACAGGCCCAGAATGATTGTCGGCGGTTTTTCCGCCTATTCACGCGTCATGGATTGGGGCAGGTTTCGCGAGATTGCCGATGAGGTTGGCGCCTACCTGTTTATCGACATGGCCCATGTGGCCGGTCTCATCGCCGCCGGTCTGTATCCAAGTCCGGTGCAGATTGCGGATGTCACAACCACCACCACGCATAAGACCTTGAGAGGACCCCGTGGCGGGTTGATACTGGCCAGGGCAAATCCCGAGATTGAGAAAAAGCTCAATTCAATGGTCTTCCCCGGCACCCAGGGTGGTCCACTGATGCATGTCATTGCCGCCAAGGCGGTGGCGTTCAAAGAGGCCCTGGAGCCGGATTTCAAGACCTACCAGGCGCAGGTACTGGCCAACGCCAGGGCCATGGCCGAGGCCATGATGCAGCGCGGCTACAAGGTCGTCTCCGGGGGTACGGATGATCACCTGTTCCTGGTCGATTTGATCGACAAGGGTGTAACGGGGAAACAGGCGGATGCCGCACTGGGAAATGCCAATATCACCGTCAACAAGAACGCCGTACCCAACGACCCCCAATCGCCCTTTGTGACGAGCGGTATCCGCATCGGTACGCCGGCGATGACAACGCGGGGATTCAGGGAAGCTGAAGCCCGCGAACTGGCTGGCTGGATCTGCGACATACTGGATGATATCGACAACCAGGCCCTTCAGGCTCAACTGCGCGAGAAAGTGCTGGAGATAGGCAAAAGATTTCCGGTTTACGAGAGGGAGTAACGAGTCGCCGGTCGCGCGGAAGCCGTGCCCGGGTGTTGGAAGCGGGTTTTCTGCTGACGGGTTGCCGGCCACCTGAATTATGCACTGTCCTTTCTGCGACGCTGAAGAGACGAAAGTGATAGATTCGCGGCTTGCCAGCGAAGGCGTGCAGGTGCGTCGCCGCCGCGAGTGCCTGACGTGTGGCGAGCGCTTTACCACTTACGAGACCGCGGAACTGGTGATGCCACGCATTATCAAGCAGGATGGCACACGGGAGCCGTTTAATGAGGACAAGCTCCGAGGCGGCATTTTGCGCGCGCTCGAGAAACGGCCTGTGACGGCGGATCAGATCGAAATAGCGATCGGCCGCATCCAGCATCATTTGCGTGCCAGCGGTGAGCGGGAGGTTTCATCGGGGCAACTGGGCGAGGAGGTCATGGCGGAGTTGCGCGAGCTCGATCAGGTAGCCTATGTGCGGTTTGCGTCCGTCTATCGCAGCTTCGAGGACGTCAATGCCTTTCGTGAGGAAATCGATCGTCTGGAACGCCAGCCATCGGATGCAGAAAGGCGGGACCAGATTCCCCTGTTGCCCGATGAGGAAATTGGCAAGTAGCGGCTGAGCCAGAGCCACGGGTCGGTAACGGCCACCCGTCCCGCCGTCTGGAACCCGCCGTGTGCGACTTTTTCTGTGATTGCGATGAATACCATTGATGACCGCCGCTTTATGGCGCGCGCAATTCAGCTGGCGCGCAAGGGCCTGTACACTACGGATCCCAATCCCCGCGTCGGCTGTGTCGTCGTGGGTAAGGGCGAGATCGTCGGCGAGGGATGGCATGAAAGGGCGGGCGGGCCGCATGCGGAGATCAATGCCCTGCGGATGGCGGGCGAAAGCGCGCGCGGTGCCACGGCTTACATCACGCTCGAACCCTGCTGCCATCAGGGCCGGACCCCGCCGTGCAGCCATGCCCTGATTCAGGCCGGTGTTGTGCGGGTGGTGGCCGCGATGACAGATCCCAACCCGCAGGTGGCCGGTGAGGGGCTGAAGCAGCTGGCGGCAGCGGGCATCGCGACGCAGGCAGGGCTATTGGAAGGCGAGGCCGAGGCTTTGAATCCCGGCTTTCTGATGCGCATGCGGTCACAGCGACCCTACGTGCGCTGCAAGCTGGCGATGAGCGTCGATGGGCGCACGGCCATGGCGTCTGGCGAAAGCCGCTGGATCACCGGGGATGCCGCGCGGCACGATGTGCACCGGTTGAGAGCGCGGAGCTCGGCCATCATGACCGCGATCGGCACCGTTCTGGCAGATGACCCCGCGCTGACGGCCAGACTTGAGAACGACGATCAGCCGGTCACGCGCCAGCCCCTGCGTGTGATTCTCGATCGGCAACTGCGCATGCCACCGGAGGCAAAAATGCTCCGTCTGCCCGGAAATACCCTGGTGTTTACGGCCAATGGGGATGTCGTTCGCAGGCGGGCACTGGAAACCGCAGGTGCGGAAATCGAGACCGTAGCGCGCAGCGAACTCGGGGTCGACCTCGGCGCCGTGCTTGCGAGACTCGCCGACAGAGAGATGAACGAGATTATGGTCGAGGCTGGTCCGCGCCTGGCAGGTTCGCTGCTGGCGGCCGGATTTATCGACGAGCTGGTGGTCTATATGGCACCACACCTGATGGGCAATATGGCACGCGGGCTGTTCGAACTGCCGTGGCTGGCAAGGATGAACGATCGCGTCAGCTTAGACATTCATGACATCCGGGCGGTCGGGCGAGACTGGAGGATCACCGCAACCGTGACGAGCGGGGCCAGGTAGTGGGGCGCGCGCGAGGTCGCCGCTTGAATGGTCGTAAGACGGGAGCTCAGATTCGGGATGGTCTCAGTGTTGACGTCTGATGCGCGGGGTTCATCAGGATGCTGTCGGTCTCAATGCCGGGTTATGCTCTGGCCGGCGATTCGAAGAGGGTTCTGAGCAGGCAACGTTCTCTGGGTTGCATGGCTATGTTCGGGTTGTTGAGCTTATGTTCACAGGCATCATAGAAGCTGTAGGCCGCATTGCCGCCCTTGAACCGAAGGGCGCGGATTTGCGTGTGCGGATTGAATGCGGCGCGCTCGATCTGGCGGATCTGCAAGCCGGTGACAGCGTGGCTGTCAGTGGCGTCTGCCTGACCGCAATCGAGTTGACCGGTGACGGGTTCTGGGCCGATGTGTCTGCAGAGACCCTGGCCAGGACGATCTTTGGTGATCTGCAAGCGGGCAGCCCCGTGAATCTCGAAAAGGCCTTGACACCCACGACGCGGCTCGGCGGGCACCTGGTCAGCGGGCATGTCGACGGGGTGGGTACACTCGTCGAACGCCGGCCGGAGGGTCGCTCGGAGCGGATGCGTATACAGGTTCCGCCACACCTCGCGCGGTATATTGCAGAAAAAGGATCGATTTGCGTTGACGGTGTCAGCTTGACGGTAAATGCGGTGGACGGAGCGGTCTTCGATATCAATATCGTTCCGCACACATTGCGGGCAACGACCCTGGGCGAGTTTCGACAGGGGCGTCGTGTAAATCTGGAAGTTGATATCATTGCCCGCTACCTGGAGCGGCTGCTCATGGGTGACAAGGCTGCCGAGTCGGGTGGCGGGATCACGGAAGCATTCCTGCAACAGCATGGATTTGCCGGAGGTGGCTAGTATCACCTTGAAGGAGTAATGGTAATCCTTCAAGGTGATACTGGTGGATGCTGACAAATCGAGCTGAGTGCGGGTATTTTTATTCATAGCCACGGAATCCACGGAAAAACACAGAAAAAGTTCTAACGGGTGCTGGTTCTTTCCGTGGACTCCGTGGCCATACTATCCGTCATCAGCAGATTGAAAAAGCACTCGTTGCGGTTAACCGGAAACCGGTAATGCCCATGGAATTGAACAGCACTGAAGAGATCATCGAGGACCTGCGTGAGGGCAGGATGGTCATTCTCATGGATGATGAGGATCGCGAGAACGAAGGCGATCTCGTCATGTCCGCGGCCTGCGTGCGTCCCGAAGACATCAACTTCATGGCGCGCTACGGGCGTGGACTGATTTGCCTGACACTCACGCGCGAGCGCTGCCGTCAGCTCGACCTGCCGCTGATGGTTTCATCGAACACAGCGAGTCTGTCCACCAACTTCACCGTGTCGATCGAGGCAGCGGAGGGCGTGACGACGGGCATATCCGCGGCCGATCGGGCGACGACTATCCAGGCGGCGGTTGCGCCAGACGCGGACCCGTCGGATCTGGTCCAGCCCGGGCATATCTTCCCGCTGATGGCTCAGCCCGGTGGTGTCATGACACGGGCGGGCCATACCGAGGCGGGCTGTGACCTCGCGCGGCTGGCCGGATATGAACCTGCAGCAGTGATCGTGGAGATTCTCAACGAGGACGGCACCATGGCGCGCCGCCCCGATCTCGAGCAGTTTGCCGTGCAACACAAGCTGAAGATCGGAACGATCGCGGATCTCATTCATTACCGTATCGAAAATGAGAAAACCATCGCGCGGGTCGCCGACTGCGAGCTTCCCACTGAATACGGAACTTTCAGGCTGGTCGCCTTTGAGGACAGCATCGACAGGAACGTGCATCTTGCGCTCGTTCACGGCGAGCCGGATTTTGGCGAGCCGGTTCTGGTGCGTGTGCATGTGCAGGGAATGCTGTGTGACCTGCTCGGGGCAACAACCGATGATTGTGGTTGGCCGTTGCGGCGAGCCCTTCGGCGGGTCGCCCGCGAAGGGGAGGGCATCGTCATCGTGCTGGGAAAACCCGAAGAGCCTGATTCACTGGTGCGCCGTATCCGCAACTATGCCGAGCATGGCGCCCATTGGGAAAGCCAGCGTTCCGCGCAGCGCGAGGAACTGCGTACCTATGGCGTCGGCGCGCAGATCCTCGGGGAACTGGGCGTTCACCGCATGCGCGTGCTGAGCGCCCCGAAAATCATGCACGCGCTCGACGGATTCGGACTGGAAGTCGTGGAATACGTGCCCTGTGATTAGCTGGTGGCAGCGGCGGGCATGCTGTACAGTGATGACGAGGAACAGATGACATGACCAAGATGACTGAATATGAAGGCAAGCTCCAGGTCCGTGATGCGCGTTTCGCGTTGCTGGTTTCACGTTTTAACGGTTTTGTCGTCGAGAGCCTGCTCAAGGGTGCGGTGGATGCACTCAAGCGCCACGGGGCAGAAGAGCGCGATCTGCACGTGGTCCGGGTGCCGGGTGCCTTTGAGATGCCGCTGGTTGCGCAACACCTTGCGGCCAGCAAGAAGTATGACGCCATCATTGCGCTGGGTGCAGTTATTCGCGGTGGCACACCGCATTTCGAGTATGTCGCGGGCGAATGCACCAAAGGTCTCGCAAGCGTAGCGATGGAATATGATATCCCCGTCGCCTTCGGTGTGCTGACGGTCGACACGATCGAGCAGGCCATTGAGCGCGCCGGCACCAAGGCGGGAAACAAGGGTGTTGAGGCGGCCCTCTCGGCCATTGAGATGGTCGACCTGCTGCGTAATCTCGAGGTCTGAAGGTCTTGAATACCGTGGTGAGCCAGGAACGGGTGATACATGCCGAGCGCACCAGGGCACGCCGATGCGCGCTGCAGGCGGTTTATCAATGGCAGATGACGGCCATGGATACCGGGGATATTGCCGCCCAGTTTGCCGACTCGAGCGAGTATCGGGGCGTTGATTCCGACTACTTCCAGGAACTCTTGCAGGGTGTCGTACAGAACGTCAGTCAACTCGATGCCGAGCTGGCCCCGGCACTGGATCGCAAGATCGAACTGGTTGATCCCATTGAGCGCGCTGTGCTGCGGATCGCCACCTACGAGCTCCTGTTTCGAGCGGATGTTCCCTGCCGGGTGATTCTCAATGAGGCAGTTTCGCTCACCCGGAAGTT
>Ga0209536_100015570_pt1 | contig 10851 bp, 9 predicted proteins | sample DeeMarSeWOR28_12_FD_187461 | JGI IMG/M metagenome (GOLD analysis project Ga0209536, IMG submission 187461) | Marine sediment microbial communities from White Oak River estuary, North Carolina - WOR-2-8_12 (SPAdes) (version 2) | ecosystem: Environmental > Aquatic > Marine > Intertidal zone >... | reverse complement strand
TGTGACCTGCTGCACAACTGTCTTCTTGTTTAATTATTCGACAAGGCATCTACTAAGGCTTATCACGTTTACAGGTACTTTTTGTCATGTTCAAAACAATGTACAAGGTCTTTGTAAATTTGCCAGAGGTTTGCGAGTTCATGTTTCAATTGTATCATTATCATCTGGGTTGCTATCGTCGTTGAATAGATTGGAGGTTCGACTATCGGCAATATCACGTAACGAAATATCACGAGGATCAAAGATGTCCTCATCCTCAGGCAATTCACCTGCCGCCCTCAAACTCACTTTCACAGATAGCGGCCCAATCATTTCCAAAACAATGGTCGAGAGAGCTACAACACCAAGGATAAGCATCCCCATTATCTCAGCGTTGCCGCCCAAAGCAACAAAGGTTTCTTCAATGATGAATGAGAGTCCTAAGGCCACACCTGCTTGGCACAAAAGACAGCCTCCGAGATATTTCTGAACTGCAGAATCCTCTCGTACAACTCTACCTCCAATTGAGGCTCCAAAGTACTTTGCGAATGTTCTACCTCCAAGATATAGGGCTGCTGTCAAGACGATAAGAAGAAGAGTTTCAGAGGTTGTGAGAAGTTGTGCCATTCTGCCTCCTACCATGACAAAAAAAATCATCACAACTGGAGCCATTACTCGTTCAAGTAGCTCAGGGACCTCTTGTTTGTCCTGGGCAATGCGTGATCGCACAACAAATCCAAAGACCATAGCTGCAAAGATGTCACTCATCCGAATTAGAAACCCTTGAGTTCCAAGAAACCAGTTAAGAGCCTCAATGAACCCAATCAATAGAATTACCATTCCAATCTCGAGTTCAAGAAGTTTACCTCTGTCTCTCTCAGTGTTCACAGGATAAAGGAAAATCAGACCGAAGATTATTCCAAAGATTACAGAACCGAAGATACCTATCACAGGCTCGATTAACACAGATGTGATTCCGATTGAATCAGGAATGTAGACCCAAAGGGCAAAGGCAATAGCAGAATTTGTGAGAATGACTGCAGCAATATCATCAGCGGCAAGTACAAACATGAGTGAGGAGGTCACAGGCCCCTCGCATTCACACTCCCACACAACATCTGCTGTTGCAGCTGGGGCAGTTGCACTTGCTACAGCTCCAAAGAGGATTGCTGTAGGAATCGGATGCGGGAATCCAACAGATGAGAGGATTAAGAACGTTAGCAATGCTACCAATGCAAATGCTGCTGTAGCCTCTATGAGCACAATAACAATTAGTTTTCGTATTCTTCCTCTTGTGAGATTTGGATTGCTCAGTTCATGGCCAATATTGTAACCTATCAGTCCCAAAGCCAGGGAAACAAAAAACCGTAAATCATGTATAGTTTGTTCAGTCATGATGCTTGTCAGACCCAAGACAACACCTGCGAGCATGAACCCGAGTGTTTGAGGAATGCCCAGCTTCTTTAGTATGTAGGCACCGATATAAGCAAGCACAAGGGCTGCTCCAACAGTCAACAGGAAGAAGTCCAAGGGGCTGAAGCTCCATGATATTTGTATAGACGTTCATCGATGAAAAGCAGATACATTTGAAGGTATTGCTAGTGACTACCTTTGAAATGTTTAGCTAAGCACTTCAGGCATCATTTGAGTTCGTTGTAGTAGTTGCAAAGATGACTAAGAAAGCATTCGTCGCATTTTGGATTCTGAGCCCGGCAGACCTCTCTACCATGACGGACTAGATTCTTGTTCAAAGATGGAATACAACTACTTGGCATAATCTCTTCTAGGAGGACATGGGCTTTCTCGCGAGAGACCTTCTCATCAATCAATCCGAGACGTTTGGTGACTCTCCAGACATGAGTGTCAACTGGTAGCACAGGACGTCCAAAGGAAAAGAGAAGTACTATCGCTGCTGTCTTCGGACCAACGCCGTGAAGCGATTCCAACCACTTCTTTGCCTCATCGAGCTCCATCGTTTCGAGAAGGGAGAGATCAAGTCGACCGACTCTCTCGTTTATCTCTCGGAGCGCAGTCTGGATTCTTTTTGCTTTCAGATTGAACATCCCTGATGAACGAATGAATTGAGCCACCTCTTCCTGAGGAGCATCAAGCACCTCCTCCCATGTTGAGAATCGTTCCTTTAGTGCTTCATAGGCACGAAACATGTTCACATCATTTGTATGCTGACTCAAGATTGTCATCACGAGCTCATCGAGTGGAGGAATCTTTCTCGAACTCACTGCCTTGCCATAGTAGCGAATAAGAACGTCGCACACCTTCTTGGCCTTAAGCCGCGTCTTGACAGTGATAGTATCATCGCTCATGCTTGGTTCTTTGTAGGTGAGTCTGGTCTTAAATAGTGGTTCCTTCAATGTTGAAAATCCCATTTCGATACGCTTTTGTTACACAGACCTATTTTTTGCAAGAGTCATGATGAAAGTTGCAGTAGTATACGAAAGTACAAGAGGAAGGACAAAGGCAATGGCTGAGGCCATCTGCGAGGGTGCATCTTCAGCAGGGACTGAATGTGTAGTAATTGATGCAAAGGAGTTCTCAGGATTCGATGGCATCTGTGGCATAGCCATAGGAAGTTCTACTAGGATGAAGAGAACTCTCCCCATGGTAAAGCGAATACTCTCAGAACTACCGTCACTCAATGAACTTGCTGCCGCAGCTTTTGGTTCCTATGGATGGAGTGGTGAGGCTCCTGATGAGATAGCAGCCAAGTTGTCAGAGGCAGGAGCATCTCTTGTCGAGGAGAGTCCAATCAAGGCAAAAGATTATCCAAGTGATTCGGTACTTGATCAATGTCGTGCACTTGGGGTCAAACTGGCAGAGAGATGTGGTAAATAGTAGAGGTTTCATCTGCATACTGCGCAAGTCTTATCATCCAACATTAATTCAGACAAAAACGGAGCTGAATGAATGGGCTACATCAGAAGGCTGATTGGATATTCACTGAGACACAGAAGTCTCTTGTTTGGATTCCTTACAGCTGCTGGTATAGGCACAATATTCAATCTCATAGCCCCGTTGATTTTGATTCACATTATCGACAACGTGATTCTTGCAGACAATCTGAATCAACTCGTACCAAATGTTCTGCTTTACGTTTCACTTGGAGGCCTCTATGCTTTCTTTGATGTGGTTGGGAGGTATGGAGCAGCAATCTCCTCTCAGAGGGTCATCTATGACCTTAGAAAAGACATCTATGAGAGTCTGATGGAGAAAGATCTAGCGTTCTATGACGAGAATGAGACCGGTCAGCTTTTGGCACGTGCCACAACAGATGTCACCACAATGAGAGAGTTCCTCTTTTGGGGAATCAGAGTCATGTTCATTGGTTCTGCAATGCTCGTTGGTACTTTCTTTGTTATGTTCACTGTCAGTCCAGAACTCACAGTCTACATGTTCTTGCTCATTCCGGTTATTGTTGCCTTCATCTATGTCTTTGCCAAGAGAGTGAGACCGGTTTTCTATGCAGCTAGAAAACAATATGGAGTGCTCAGCTCAGTTCTGGCGGAGAATGTTTACGGACACAAAGTGATCAGGTCATATGCCCAGGAGGAAAAGGAAGCACAGAGAGTAGACAAAGAGAATAGTGGATTCCTAGAACTCAGAGTCGAAGCCAGCAGACTCCTTTCGCTCTACCATCCCATGCTACCCGCACTCTTTGGTGCTGTCATCGGATTCCTCATTTACATTGGTGGAGATCTGATAAACAGAGTTCCTGCCCCTCTGTCTCTGGGTGAGTTTGTAGGCTTTGTGTCTCTTGTGGGCATGTTGATGCTCCCCGCAAGATTCCTTAGTTGGGGAGTTGGCATGTACCAGAGAGCCTCGGCTGCAGGAGAACGTACATTCTACATCCTAGACGCTTCTGAGTCAATAACTGATCCTGAAGTTCCTGTGGAGGTCACCAAGTTAAAGGGTGCGGTAGACTTTGACAACGTTTACTTCAGTTATGGAGGAGACAACTTCATTCTACGTGATGTATCATTGAGTGTGAAACCTGGTCAGATAGTTGCATTACTTGGTGGGACTGGCTCAGGAAAGACAAGCCTTGTGAATCTGATTCCCAGGTTCTATGACGTTGACTCAAACGGCACAGTCACCCACAAGGGTACAACCTACAGTGTCAGCAGTGATAGGAAAGTGAGAATCGGCGATGATGAGTTCAGTATCGGGAAAGACCACGTCGAGATAGATAGTGAACAGATAGATATCAGACCCCCAGGAACAGTATGTGTTGATGGAATCGATATCCGACTCTATTCCATCAATGACCTCAGGAAACGAGTTGGAATGGTCCATCAAGACCCATTCTTGTTCTCAGCTACCATTCGAGAGAACATCTCGTTTGGCAGACCTGATGCAACTCTAGAAGAGGTTCAAGAAGCTGCTAAGGCGGCAATGATTCATGATTTCATTATGACCTTAGAGGAGGGTTATGAATCTGAAATCGGAGAGCGGGGAGTCACTTTGAGTGGAGGGCAAAAACAGCGGATTGCAATTGCTCGAGCTCTACTAGCAGACCCGCGCATTTTGATTCTTGATGATTCTACAAGCTCGGTAGATGCCAGGACTGAGATGCTTATTCAGCAGGCTCTTGAGAACCTGATGAAGAATCGAACCACATTCATTATCACTCATCGTCTAAGCACAGTCAGGAATGCAGACCTGATTGTGATGATGGAGAGAGGTCAGATAGTCGAAATGGGCTCCCATGATGAGTTGATCAAGGCGGGAGGGCTCTACTCAGGCATCCATCAGACCCTTGTAGAGATGGAGATGGCGGCTTCATTTGAGAATGAAGAGCCCACAGAGGCTAGAGTCCAGGGAGTTGACAGACTATGAGCTTAGATAGGGCTGATGATCCGGATGCCAGGACTTACGAATACAAAGACCGAACTCTTCTCTGGCGCATGGTTCAGTATCTTCTTGCTTACCGAAGACTGTTCACAGCTGTTGTTATCCTGACTGTGTTTAGTATCACAATAAGTGTATGGACCCCCTTTGTATTGATGCATGCAATCGACATTGACTTCCCGACAGGAAACCTCCAAGCAGTCCTTTTCACTGCTATATTCTACATCACACTCCAGATCTTTGCATGGCTCACAGCATACGGACAAGAATACCTGATGGCGCTTATGGGACAAAGAGCAGTGTACGACATTAGACAGGAGCTCTATAGCCACGTACAGGAGATGTCGGAGGAATTCCATGATCACTCATCAAGTGGGAGGATAATTTCCAGACTGACCAATGATGTTGACAGAATGAGTGAGCTTCTTAGTGGAGGGCTAATTAGTACATTCGCTCAAATCTTCGTTGTGTTTGTTATTGGAATGGTAATCTTCACAGTAGATGCACGATTAGCACTGGCTTCACTTTCTGTAGTTCCAATTCTTCTGGTTACAACGCTCTACTTCAGGAAAAAGCTTCGAGAGGCATACAGGTCCACAAGGAAGACCATCTCTAGTGTCACTGCAAACTATGCAGAGAGCATCTCAGGAGCAAAGGTCACAAAAAGTTTCGCAAGAGAGAGAATCAGTGCAGAGATTTTCGATGAACTAAACAAGACGGACTATAAAGCTAATGTTGATGCAGGGAGAGCACAGGCGACATTCTTCCCTGGAATCAGGTTCATCAGTGGTCTTGGGATAGCTATAGTGCTACTTGTGGGTGGAACATTATATATTCAGGACCCGTTGACGATTACACTTGGAACAATTGTCCTATTCCTTCAGTTCAACGACCGTTTCTTCAGACCAATTCTCATCATTGCCAACTTTTACACCTCAGTTCAAAGTGCTTTTGCTGGTGGAGAGCGCGTCTTCACGGTGATAGACTCAAGACCTGCGGTTGTGGATCGACCGGATGCAGCACCAATGCCAGAGGTGGATGGACGCATTCAATTCAATATTAACGAGTTCAGATATGGCGATGGTCCTGTTGTGCTCCAAGACTTCAAACTCGAGATCAAGCCCGGAGAAACAATAGCCCTAGTGGGGGACACTGGTGCAGGAAAGACCACAGTGGTGAGTCTTCTAAATCGATTCTATGAGGTGATTGATGGTTCAGTCAAGATTGATGGAATTGACATTCGATCTGTAACACAGAAATCACTTCATGCAAGAATTGGTCTTGTGCTCCAAGACGCTTTCCTCTTCATGGGGACAGTAAAAGAAAACATCAGGTATGGAAAGCCTGAGGCGACTGATGAAGAGATTCTTGCAGCCACAGAAGCAATTGGAGCCCGAAGGATCTTTGAAAGCCTTGAGAATGGTTTTAACACAGAGGTTGGAGAGAGAGGGAGCAAGCTCTCTGAGGGAGAGAGACAACTGGTTAGTTTTGCTCGAGCCCTACTGGCAAACCCGAAGATTCTGGTTCTAGATGAGGCTACAAGTTCGGTGGACATCTACACAGAACATGCCATCCAGAGAGGAATGAAGACGCTATTTGAAGGACGGACATCCATTGTCATTGCACATCGACTCTCGACCATTGTCAACGCAGACAGGATTATTGTCATTGAACATGGAAAGATAGTCGAAACCGGTACACACGCATGGTTGATGCAACAGAAGGGCAAGTATCATTCACTATATGAGCTTCAAATCAAGCCTAGGGCTATTAGGACTCCAACACAAAAATAGAGGTGGGCCCCGAAAGACAAAGGGGCCCGGAACATGCGTTCTGCTTGAAAAAATGTGAATTAGTCACTAAGACTAATGTCACCATGATGTATGGCATCAGTTGTGGATGAAATACTCCAAAGGTGGTAGACAAACTTTGATTCCAGTCTTGGGAGGTTGATCACGCTTTCACTCATTCTCCATCAGTCCTCCCAGTCAAAGTCATCGACGTTGTCCCAAGCGTATGGAAAGCCCCTCATTGTGTGTTTCATTGACTTCAGTGATTTGAGGCCTTTCAGTCCTCTCATCGCACTTGACACAGAATGAGTGATTATCGGACCAATGTCTAGGAAATTATCGAGTCCGACTACTCCGCTCTTACCAACGATAATCTGCTTCCCTTCTCTGTTGGAAACAACAACTCCAGATTTACTAACAGATACGAGATTATCATCACCAAGTACAAAGACTGTTTTATTATATGTGAAGACAAGACCTTTCTCCTCACTGAGGACAAGCAGCAGTTTCTTGTTGTTCGAGTCGGTCCCGAAGAATATCTTGGAGTCTTTCTTACTGTCAATCTTTGTCTTCTTATTATCACCATTCAGATGATCTAAGATTGTTGTTTCAATTGCCTTTGTGAAGGCCTCACTATCTTGGTATCCCTGATTTTGAGTGTCTGACCTCTCAGCATTCTTAGAGATGTTCTCCAAGGAAGAGGGTCCGATGAACAATTGAACACCAGATAGATTCCCAGTTATCGACTCGCCCATGGCACCCATGTCAGTTTCAGCAATTGCATCGACTGCAAACCGCGAGGGTCCCGCAAAGGCGACACCTACACGAATTCCATCCTGGAGTAGGTAGCTCCATACGCAGCCAGCACTCATCCTAACATACGCCTTTTCGTGTGAGATTATGTCAATCTCCTGTGTTGTTACCATCACACTATTGTCAGGTGTTATTCTCTTCATCTTCCCTTTCCTCCCTAATCATCCCAGTCTAATTCGTCTAGATCTTCTTCTTCCTCTTCGAGGACCTCTCGGGCTTCTTCGAGTTCATCTTGATGCGCCTCGACTTCATCAGCAGATTCTTCCAGTTGTTCAGCTAATGTTTCGAGGTGTTTCTCAGCTGACTCAAGGTCAGATGTTTCTAGATCAGTGTCATCGAACTCAATATCAACATCAGATTCTCCGTTTGCAGTCCGTTCACGCTGCTTCTCAACCCTATGGGTCAACCACTGGGCAAGTCGGTAGGCTAGCCGTCCTTCCACTGTGACATAGTAGGTTCCTCGGACTTCGCCTTTGACCACATAGCCTGCATCGATCAAAGGATTGAGATGGTGCGTTAGTGAACTACCAGTCTTACCAGTAAAATTCTCTATATCATTGAAACCCTTTCCACCAGTCTTGAGATAGTCGAGAATCTTTAATCGTTCCTCATTTCCGAGCGGTGAAACAATCTGTGCCACTCGCTCAGGAGCTATAGACTCAATCTCACGTCGTTGTTCTTTTCTCCGCTTGGTCTGTCGTCGACCCTTGCTGATTCGAATACCTGGGACTTTGAGACCTTCAATGCTTCTGAGGCTCATTTCAATCTGATCCCCAAGCCCATCCATCATCGTTTCCAACGAGTCAGTGAGGTCTTCGAGATTGAGGTCAACCCTGGCTACTCTTGGTACTCGTGGTACTTTTGGTACACGAGGAACCTTTGGTGGCTTAGGTGGTTTCACAGGGCGTCCAATTTCGGCCCGTCTGAAGCGTGCTTCTTTCTCATGGCGTACATCTTCAACTTCACGCCGGAGTTCCTCTTTTAGTTTGCGAACCTCTTCAAGTTCTTTCTTAATTGCGTCTAAATCATCACTCATCGTATGTTCGCCAAATGTACATTATTACAGTTTGTATATAAATGTATCGTAGTACAGTGGTGTAGAAAAAAGCTAATGAAGTAAAAATCAAAATCGGGACAAGAATCAATGAAATGGCGTCTAGCTTGAACAGAATGAGTTTCTACGATATACCCTTATTAATGGTGCAAGCTCAAAGCCATTTACTTGAAGCCAGGGAGGTTTTGAGGAGCAGCATCTGTTTCTCGCACTCCGCGCTCCAAGTTATACCTCTTAGGGGAAAAAACGAAATGGCAAAACCAAAGTTTACCTATTTTGTGAAGAAGGCCGTACAGGACTTCGCAAAGGCCAACAAGATGATGGTCGGATCTGATGCCTATGACGCCATCAACGTCCAGATTGACGAGATGATGAAAGAGGCAGCGAAGCGCTGTAAGGAAAACAAAAGAAAGACCCTGAAGGCTTACGACTTCTAGGTTGTTTAGTATAGGAATACGGGAGGGCGGCCTGGTGCTGCCCACCCCTATATCAACAAAGTTTCAAAAATCGTCTTCTAGAAATGGTGGTGGCCATCCAGGTCGCACAGGTCTACCTTTTTTCCACCGAAAGTCGCATCTTCCATATCCCTCTGCGATTGTGGTGGTTCTCTCCAGTCCAGAGTCAGCCATGGAGGCTGTCAAGAAGTCTATGAGACAGAGATACTTAACGAACTCAAAGGCACCTTCTTGCTCATAGAAACGACAAATCGCACACTTTGTGTAGTCAATTCCATAGTCAAAATCCTGTCCATTTCCCTCAATAAACTCAGCAACCCAGTCATCAGGATATCGTCGCTCTTGGGTACGTGTAGCTATACGCCGCAGATATCTCCTACCAAACCAGGAGAATCTAAACCATTTGAGGACACGTAGAACAAGACTTGGTGCATTCTCGAACGAGGTCTTAACTATGTCATAATTGATCTTGCCGATTTCTTCGATTCCAAGGTTATACCTACTCAGAACTCTGTAAAGAGCCAGACTTATTGCACTTGCTTCAAGGTTTGCGGATAACCTGTTCTTTCTCCCTCCGATATAAGGAATCCTAGGAATGAGATCCTCAAACTCTCTCTTGGTTTCAGAGATAATACTTTCAACTTCGTTTTCATTGAAATGATTTGACAGAATGGATTTTGTGGTCGCTGTATATAGTTCAAATTCTTTCAGAAGTCTTGGTACCTCTTTCCTATAGTAATCAAATGACATGCAAATTCGTGGAAGATATAGACGAATCAGCTATAATGGTTTCTGTTTTTCCGACAGCGTAAACCAAAGATTATATTCGAGCAGATGTGAATTGGTCCGGCTGGTGTATATCTTGGGCAGAGATGCTGTGAACATTGATCGGTCATATGGTTTCTATATCACAGTGTTCGTGACCATGTGCCTGATTTCTGGGATGTTCCTCTGGCCACTCACTTATTCCAATGCAATCACAGTGGCGGATATGCCGTCCATAATCATCTTCATCTCAATAATGCTGTTTTCTCTAATTGGCTGTGGTTTGCCCGACAGAGAAAGGCCACACTTTCAGTTTCATTATCATGGGGAAGAGTTCCCCGTGATGCATGAGATGAGAGAGGAGATTGTAGACTAGGAAGTTCTGTACTGATGGATTAAAGCAATTTAGAGCCTACAACCTCATTCAGTTCCTGTTTGTCTTTGTCACTCTTTACAAAAACACCAAGATTGCCCATTCGTACATTCTTGAGTCCAGTTTCTTTCATGGCTTTGTAACTCTTAATCATATCTTGAGTAGTTGGAGCTCTATAGTCAGGAGCTAAGATTTTGTAGCAGGGAAAGAAGGCTAATAGAGTCGTGGGAATCTCAGAGTCAGTTTCTGCAATCAATTCAGCAATTCGAATATGTTCGTCTGTTTCAACCAGTCCTGGAATATGGAGAGTCAGTACTTCCAAAGTGAATCCATGATTGACAATCCTTTCAACGCTAGACAGGATGTGTTTATTGGTTGTCCCGCAGAGCTTGCGATAGGTCTCCTCTGTGAATGCCTTGATATCCAACCAGAATGAGTCAACTCCCCCTTCGGCATAAGCCTCTAGGTTCTTGGGTGTGAGACCGTAACCGTTGGTTTCAAGTAACACCCAGAGGTCCTTACTCACTTCCTTGATTTTCTCAGTTGCCTCAAGGTAGAAATCAGGCCTACAGAGAACATCACCCCCAGTGAAAGCAACAATATTGCGAGCAGGACCAAAGCCCTGAGGGCTCAACACTATTTGCTCTGGAGATAGTTTCTGAGGGCAGGTTTCTGGTCGTTTCCCATAAGTTACACACATCCCGCAGTGTCTGCATAGACGATGAGCGTGCCAGCTGGTTGCCGCTTCTCTTGGCT
>Ga0209536_100015569_pt1 | contig 10851 bp, 6 predicted proteins | sample DeeMarSeWOR28_12_FD_187461 | JGI IMG/M metagenome (GOLD analysis project Ga0209536, IMG submission 187461) | Marine sediment microbial communities from White Oak River estuary, North Carolina - WOR-2-8_12 (SPAdes) (version 2) | ecosystem: Environmental > Aquatic > Marine > Intertidal zone >... | reverse complement strand
GCCGGCTTCTCGATAAGTACGGACGCCACGTTTCCACAGTTGCCGCATCGCCAGAGCCGCGGGACCTCCAAACCGCACCACCTGACCGCGGGCGCGCCGTTGTACTTATCGCTTGGTTCGTAGTTCAGGCTTCGTGGAAGAATAGTCGACTCACCCCGCCAGTCACGCAGGTGCTCATCGTCGAGTCCTGCCAGACACGGATGGTCGGGCAAGCGCTTGAAGACATTTCGCAGGCCGTACTCGGCGACGCGGAATCCCAATCGTTTTTCCAACACCACAGATGTCTGCTCGAAGACGATCACTTTGAGGCCATCGCGAACACAGGTGATATCCGGTGCCGGTCCGTCCGGTGTCAAAGCCGCTTTCCCAACAATCAGGATGTCGAATCCGGACAGATTCGCATCGGCCTGAACGGAACGGAAGCGAACACCTATCGCAGTCAGGAGTTGGCGAGTCTCTCCCTTCGGATCGAACAAAGCAATCTTTGTCGCCGGATTGACGATTCTTTTGGTGCTGCGGGGACTTTCGGAGGCCCGTGGCGAAAGGACATGGATGGCAAATCGGTCTTCCTGCATTTCACCCGTGCTGAACTTGATTGTTGTATTCAGTGTGTATGTACCTTTCTTGAGGTCAGTTGGCAGGTCAAAGTGCAGAGGGATGCGTTCCTGCCTGCCGGTCGCCATGGTTACTTTTTTGCTTTTCACGACGGGCTGGGGCAGACCGAAAGACCACACACACTCCGCTGTCACCGGCTTGCGGGAATTGTTGATCACGATGATTTGTTTCTCTACCGTTTCGCCGGGCAGGAAGTTGTGGTCCTTGCTGGTGAAGCGGGCCGGCTTGCCCGCAAGGTACGCCAGCAGTGGATGGTTATTCCGTTGCATGGCGTCGGCGGCCGGTGTGGCAATCCAGTCGGCCGGCTCATAAGCCAAGTCCATGCGTTCGTAACGCTCTTCGAGGTAGTCAGGGCTGAAACCCGGCCGCTGCAGTTCCTCCCAGTCGGTTCTCAACTCGACCCGGCGGTTGCGGTCAATGCCGGGGCGCAGCTTCCAGAACACGGCGTGTTCCCACGGCGAAATGGCTGAGACGCCCCAAGTCCGGAATGCACGCCAGTTGTCGGTCAAGTATTTGGCCAGGATGGGATACCGCTCGTCAAAATCGCGTGATCCCAATCTATGCGGGTAATCCCACCTGTGCCATAAATTGCCTGTGCGAAATTGCGCTGCCTCCCATCGCAAGTTCGTTTTCTCTTCCTCGCTAATCCGAAATGCCTGATCGCCAAGAAACTGGGTGTTCCATTCCGCCAGGCAGAAATCCCACGGCACGACGGCACTGCCGAAGCTGCGGCTTCCTTTGTACCATCCGCGATACATGGCCCAATCCCACATGAACGGCGCACCATACTCGCACGTGAAGAATGGCTTGACTCCCTCCGTGGCCCAGTGCTCGAACCAGTCGGACATCTCCTGAATGGGGACCCAGTTCGGGTAGAAGTTGCTGGTATGCATCGAGCCCAAGTTGCCCGACGAATGGTGATAGACGATGCGGCTTGGATCAAAGCGCCGGACAATGGCCTCGGCTCGAAGTGCTCTTCGGGCGTTCCTGAGCGACCATTCGGTGCGGGCATCGTATATGCCATCGATTAAGTCCGGATTCATGTCTTCGTTGTATCCGGTAGCATTATGGCTCATCGAGTACATCACGACCGATGGATGACTCTTCGCCACTTGCACATAGAATTCCGCATGACGCGCGTAACCATTTGACCGGTCGGCATCCTTGGCGTCCCAGTCGTAATGGGAGAAGTGCGGCTGAGACAGGGAGACCAGCATTCCCACGTCGTCAGCGGCCCGCAGGATCTCTGCGAAGCCCAGATGCGAACCCGGCTCGCAACCGTAGTTATGCGTGTAGACAGCATTGATGCCGAAGCTCTGCAAACGTTTCAGGCTCTCCCGCGCCCCGTCGTACGTGGCCCAGGCCGCACCGACCTGGGCGTTGTCGAACGGCACGGCACACAGGAAGATGCGGGTGCCATTCAGATAGAAGTCCCGGCCATCGATGCGGAACTCGCGAAAGCCGAACCGCACAGGCAGTGTTGTGTCCAGCACCTTGCCGTTAGCGTCGAGCAGTGACACGGTTACATCGTATTGGTTTTCCGGCTTGTGGATATCCCATAGCTTAGCCGGCTGCCATCTTTTGACGAACGTCATCCTACCATCCTTTACGTCGCTTGCCCGGAACGGCTTACTCGTGAACTCTCGCACGCTCCGGCCATCTTTGCTGATCCGGGCGCGTAATGCGTACTGTGCATCTGTCGAAAGATTGAGCAGCGTGCTGTCGAAGCTTATCTCCCAATTGCGCACCGACGTATCCACCCTCACATCACCCAGACGAGCACAAGAAGGAGTGGCGACCAAGTAAACATCGCCGCACAGGCCGCGTCTCGCCACCGATCCCTTTACTTCACGGGCCGAGTTGCTGTCGTTATAGGAAAGCATAACGCCTCGCAGCGGCATTGCTACAACCAGCATACTAAGAACATGCTTTTTTCCAGGACGGCACACTGAGGTGATGTTCACTTCGCCTGCGGGGAACCGCAATTCGCCAACCTTATTTCCATCCAAATACACCACGGCATAGGAGTTCAAGTACTCGGCGTAGACTGCGATACGGCGTCCGAACCATGTGGTGGGGATGGTAATCTCGCGTTGATACCAGGCTGCCGTAACACCAGCCAGATTTCGGTCTCTCCAATTCCGGTGGGGGTGTACGGTTTGGCAGTCCTTCTGCATATAATTGGTGATACCCGGCCAGCACCCGGGCACTTTGAAATAACCCCAGTGCTCTGCCGGCACTCGATCGTTCTTCGGATCAGCCGGCTGCCATCGCCACAGACCATTGATGCAGATGCGTTCGCGAGTAGATGTTGTCTCGTGGTAAGCTTTGCCAATATCCCAGACCGCTTTGGCGCCTTTCGGCAGGGGAGTGTCGTCCTGCGCAAGGCACACTGTCTTGGACCTGTCGGCCGCCAGTAAGATCGCAGCTACAATCCAGACTTTCCAGTGCGTGCTCATTATATTCTCCTGTGAATACGTATTGCAATTTATTTTTTCCTTAGATCCTTCCGGCTTCCACATCGACAGCAGATAGGTACGATCCCGAAAAGTGGTCGTATTAGTTTCGAGCCATTTTGTACCAACCGAAATCTAAACCGATTCGCTCATTAGTAGTGAAACTACCTTTTCCCTCTATTCGTCCATCGCCCTTTGCCCCAATTGCGACTTAGACTCCATAGGATGAGCGGTCCATTTAATCCTTTCACGTTTTGCGTAGTACCCTTCCAGGTCTTGCTCCGGTATGCTTGCCATTCTCAACAACCAATGTACCATTTACAAGAACATGTTTTATGCCGTGAGGATACTGATGCGGGTCCTCGAAAGTGGCTGTATCCCTCACCAAGACCCCATCAAATATCACCAAGTCGGCTTTCATGCCACGAGCAATGCGTCCTCGATCTGTGAGCCTGAGCTTCTCTGCCGGCATACCGGTCATCTTCTTCACCGCAGTTGACAGATCGAAAAGCTTACGCTCGCGGACATAATGTCCAAGGACGCGAGGGCAAGTGCCATAGGAGCGGGGATGCGGACGAGATTCGGCCGCCTTGCCTTTGGGAGCCATGCTGGATCCGTCCGAGCCAATCATTACCAGCGGATGCGAAAGCACCATTTCAACGTTTTCGGGTTTCATACCATGACCAACGAAGTCAACTACAGTTTCTTCCTCTTCGAGCAATCGTAGAATGGCATCAACAGGTTTAACCTTCCACATTTCTCCAATCTCTACCAGGTTCTTACCAATAGCCATGCGATTTCTCTCACTTTTAGTACTGTTGATTACAATCAAATCAAAGTCACCCGGGCTTTCTCCTACCCTTTCAGTAACTTCCCTGCGTATCCGCCTCCGCGCATCACTATTTCGAAGGCGTCTCAGGATGGCATTTGGGCCGCCTTCTTTGACCCACGCTTTCAAAAGAATAGTTAAGCTCGTTGAGTAGGCTGTGTAGGGATAGGCGTCAGCAGATACATTAATCCCACGGCTTCGGGCTTTATCGAGGATGTCAAGAGCTGCGGATTGCTTGTTCCAATTTGATTTCCCCGCAGCCTTAAAGTGAGAAATCTCTACACTTACTCCCGTCTCTCGTCCAACGCCTATGGCTTCTTTGATAGCTTCGAGCAGTCCTGAGGCTTCATTGCGTATGTGTGATGCGTAAAGACCACCCTGCCTCGCTACAATCTGCACCATGGAGACAATTTCCTCGGCCGGAGTGTATATTCCGGGGGCGTACTCAAGGCCCGTGGAAAGACCAAAGGCCCCACAATCCATGCCTTCTTCAACTGCCCGAAGTACGTTCTTGAGTTCGTTAGCAGTCAGTTTTCGATCCACAAGACCGATAGCACTCTTACGCAGTCTGCCCTGGCCTAACAGGAGCGCATGGTTCACTGATATGCGTGTGCGTTCCAATCTTGAAAAATATGAGGCAACATCCGTCCAGTCCGGCCTGATTCCCAATTCCAAAAATTCCTGAAGCTCATCTTCGATATCCGCTCGTTTAAGTGGCGCAACAGAATAACCGCAATTTCCGGTGAGCTCAGTTGTAATCCCCTGTAAGACCCGGCTGTCGGCAGTCGGACAGGCGAGAATCCGCCCGTCGGAATGTGTGTGAATATCGATGAAACCAGGGCAAAGGTGGAGTCCGGACGCATGGATAACATTTCCGCCCTGCTCGGGGGCAATGTCTCCTATAGCAACGATTGTGTCACCGGTTATGCCAACGTCACCTCTCCAGGGTGTTCGGCCTGTACCATCCAAGATGGTTGCGTCTTTGATAACTTTGTCGAAGGGAGGACTGGCGTAGACTACAGACAGCTTTGGGATTGCCACACTTATCACACCCAGAGAACATCTTTTCAAAAAATCCCTTCTCGAAACAGAAGTCGACATTGTTGTCATCCTCCAATTTAGAGTCTATTCCTAATCCGTGTTGGTTGGAATCTTAAAGGGTAGTATAGTTGTTCTGCAACTACGTTGACATTCTAATACCTTAGGATTTTCCATTTGACTTCATAAACATTACTTCCGCGTTCCCTCGGACCGCTTCAGGATGGTAACCTCAATAGCATCACGTTTGGCCCAGGGCAGATCGATGTCAAACCACTCCGTTGTGCTCTTGTATTTCGCACGGACGTAATTCAGGTAGTTGGCCATACCGCGTGCACCATAGCCTGCATTGTCGGCCACTACGATCGCACCATCTTCGAGCTTATCTTCGAGGCCGATAAAGCATGCGTAGTAGTTCGGTGGGAGGCAGTCGAGGAAGACAAGGTCGATAGGCCCTTTCAGCTCTTTGACCAGTTCTCTTGCATCTCCCACCCGGACGGTTACATAGTCAGCGAGGCCGGCCTTGTGGATATTGGCCTCCGCCTCGCGGGCCAAGCTCGGAACGATCTCGATGGTGGTGAGCTTGCCCCTACCGGCGACTTTCAGTTCGCGGGCAATCCACAGGGATGCATAGCCGACTGCCGTTCCACACTCAACCACGGCGCGTGGCTTCGCCTGTCGTAACAGTTCCGCCAGTCGTTGAGCTTTTTCAGGGGCGAGGATGCGGATCTTGCGTTTGATACAGGACTTTTCCAGCTCATCAATAACCGCCTGTACTCTATCATTGGTACCCGCACGTGGATCATCCGTCGCCTTCGGTGCAGACTCCAAGCTCTTGATATAGATGTTCCTGAACTCGATGGGATTGCCATGCCGCTGCAAGGCAATTTCACCTTCCGCAGGAATTCCCGGCAGTTGAGCATTATTGATCACGACCTCACCATTAAGCTTAACAGTCAGGCGATCTCCCTTCATGGTTATAACGAACCTGTTCCACCGGCCAACGGGCTTGTCCATTTTCTTGAGGGGGGTACAGGCCTTCCGGATTTCCTCGGGCAGCTTCTTGTCGGTGCGGTATCCCCAGACCTCGCCGGAGCCCATCTCGTTGCACCAGATATTCACCTGGCTTTTCGGCCGGCCCCGGAGATAGATGCCGCTGTCGCCGGTCTTGGGGAAACGCCAATCGACCATAAGGACGAAGTCTTTGAACTTCTTGGTCGTCCAGAGCGTCGGGCCTTTACCGTCAAACATTATGATACCGTCCCCGACCTTCCAGTTCTGCTGCCATTTAGCTCTTTCTGCTTCAGAATCGGTTCCCCTCTGCCTGGCTTTCCATCCGGTGAAGTCCTCGCCATTGAACAGCACCTGGAAGCCCCGCGGCGCCACGTTGTCCTTCTCATGCTTCTTTTTAGCATCGGCCTGGGCACAGACAGCTGCGTCAAGGAGCAAACCCGCTAATGTCATCGCCACTACAATTCGTTTCACAGCCATCTTCATACCTCCTTTGTTCTGCAATTTTCATATATCTTTATAGATTCTGCTCCTGCACACTGCGTCTTTCATGATACACTATGCTACTTCTCGCTTCAATGGTTTTGCGTGTCCATCCAACAGCGGTTCCTGTCAAGACTCCAGATCTACCCGAAAATCCGGCATTAATCCACTTCCAAGGCGTATTTCATCTACAGCCTTTCAACTCAAATGCTTTATCTCCAGTTGCCTGAATAGGTGACGGTTATCTGACCGTAAAATTTACTATCTCAGGGAAACCGAAATGAAGAAGGCACCCACGAAGAGCATAAAGCCAAACGATAAAATCTCTGTCACCACATTTTTGGGTGGAATCCTGTTACGACATATCGGCCAACATTAAAATAAGACCTGACAAAGTTGAATAGGTCATTGAATCCTCTATTCTTAAATAAATATCTATTATTCCGCCAAAAAACAACATATTTTTGGACTCGAACGATATAAAATCAGCATTTGCGGAGTCATTTCGGAGTCAAGGTTTTGTCGAAGAATCCTGACGTTTCGAGATTCAGGAGAAGGGTGTCTTGTGGTATAGTCTCTCTTGAATGCTTCAGTCAATACGCATGGATATTGATCGTAATATTGTATTTGTCTAATACCTTCTTGCTCGTTTTTGTCTGAAATAACAGATCATTTTGGGGGAGGTTGGGAGGGATTAGAGCATCGGACTGGGGGGCACCTACCTTCCTTTCCCAAAAACCTCTCCAACATCTCTATACTTGCCATGTTCCTTGCTCAAGTTGATAAAAAGCATTATATTTTCCCCTATTGAGATGATAATATTAGTCACTTAAACTCAGAAACAGGATGGAAAACCATGTCTATAGTAGTTTTATTATTACTCTTGTTGGCATTGATAATCTTTATAACAGGATTATCAGCCTTAATATTAGCGGTTATTGCCTTTACACGGACGTCAAGGAACGCACGCGAGATTAGTGACCTGAAAAATAAAATGCAAAACATAGAAAGCAGTTGATGTAATTTGGGCACTAATCAGCGACATTTAGTCCTATTTGCACCTTTCCCTTGGATTGGTTATTGATACGTTCGGACCCTGTAAATATATTCTCTGCGATAATGGCGCGTTTAACGTCTTTTCCAAGTTGAATTTGCGGCCTGTCCTGCCGAAATTCACATCCTCGAATTAAAACGGTACCACTTTTCGCCTGGATTGCCGGGCGTTTCCCTTCTTTGCCACCCCATTGGGTAAAGGTGCAATCACCAAAACCAACGGTCCCACTTCCGGCGATCTTTGCTATCTGATTACACGGTCCCCAGAATGCACAGTTCACGAAGCGGATGCTTCCGGTATTTTCCTGAGCGATTTCTATCATAGTAGGATCGGGTCCATGAAAAGACACAAACTCACCATTGGTTATCAACAATCCAAACGGCGCGGATTGTTCCACCACAAGAGCGGTATAACAGTCATCTGCCCCAATCCCGAGGAAGTTACCATTGCATACACCCCTTCTGCTTTTTATGAATTTATATCCGATTTTATAGCCGAAACAGAAGGTATTATAAACATACTGCCAGTCGGTACGACCAAAGATAAAAGCTTCACCATTTTCCTTTTGCCAATTTAACAGTTTGGATCGGGAGCTCCACCAAGGATTGAAGTGAACATTTTCGATTCGGCCGATATCGAAGATGCCGTCGACCATAATACCTCGGCGTAATGGCTGACCATGTACGTCACGAATCAAGTGACGCTCATTCCGTGAGGCATCGATACCGTTGTAAGGATTGAGCATTTCCACTGCCAGAACAGCAGGATTTTTGCCTCTCATAGCGATTGCCCAGGGATAGGGCTTGGGTACGTCATCTACGTTTTGTTGGGGATAATATAAGACAACTCCCTTAAGTGTACTGTTCGTATTGAGGGTAATAAATGCCGGGCCATCCTCACGACCGGCACCACCTGTCACTAAAAAAGTAGTCCCGTCATCCGTTGGTTTTGGAAGCCCCCGGTCCCGTATGCCATTATGGGCCGGTACAGATTGCCAGATACCAGCCAGCGTAACAGCATTGGGCACGTTCAGATTGCCAGCGAAGAAATAGTTTCCGACAGGGGCATAAACCACCCCCCCGCCGGCTTTTCCTGCGGTATCAAGGGCTTTCTGGAATGCTGCCGTGTCATCAGTTTTGCCGTCTCCAACAGCACCGAAGCCTCTAACATTGTAGTGTTTGGGGACGGCCGGTGGTGCCGATTCTCCCGCAAAAGAGCACGTTGCATACACAAGTGATAATCCGAGGAAAATAACACCAAATTGATTTAAGATTCGTGTTTTGGAAAAACTGTAATCCATGTTTTTTACTCCTAATGACATTTCCTATTTACACTGCTTAGAAACACTGCGCCACACTTAAACCATTATAGTACCTGATGAATACCGATATAATCAAGTCCAAAGAGAATTAGCCTGTTTCCCCCACTTACAAGGCAACGGCCCCGCAAATATAGAATTTGTTGTTTCCCAATAATCGTTTGAAAAAGATTGGAATCATTAGCAGCGCTGGTTTAATATGTCAGAACTTTGAAAGAGTCGCAGAGCAGTAAATTAGAAGGTCGAATAAGAGTATGGGAATCAGAGAGGACAAATTCATCGTTAGAACTTATGAGTGCCAGAGTAATGGTAATATCAAGATATACGCGCTTATGCATTACCTGCAGGAAATAGCTTCTATTCATGCCGACGAGCTTGGTTTTGGAAATACATGGCTGAATGAAATAAACGGCTATTGGGTCCTTTCAAACATCAGGGTGGAAATCAATTTATTACCGAAATGGAACGATGAAGTTATTATCCGAACCTGGCCAAGTGGAAACACCAGATTAATTGCAACACGAGAGTTTGTGGGCAAAGAAAGAGGTGGACGTGAACTTTTTAGAGCCGGCAGTGAATGGACGATATTGAACAAAGACACAAACCGACCAAAGAATCTATCCGGTCTTAATATGAATTCGCTGGCCGTAGGCCCGAAAGTAATAGAAAAAGAAATTGAGAGGCTAAAACCAATAGAAGATTATGAACAGGTAGAGCAGGTCTCGGTACCATATAGCTCTATCGACTTAAACGGCCACGTTAATAACACGGAATATGTTCGATGGGGCATTGACACCATAAGAGCCAAGTTTCAATTCGAGGGAGACATCCGTTCACTACAGGTAACCTACCTGGCGGAAGTTTTTATGGATGACAAGCTTGATTTGCTGGTCTCGGCCGGCAGTAACAGCCTTTTTTACGTACTTGGCAGGAAATCAGGTGAATCAAACAATGTATTTTTGATGGAGGCCTCGTGCTGAGAAATTTAACAAATCATAACAACTATAGGCGTCTGGATTTCAATAAATCAGGCCCCAAAATCGTTGACCCGCTGGTTCGGCACATCTATTCTAAAACATCAAGTCGATTTTGGCCTAGGTGTAATATTACCAAAACCTGAGCCATTCTACCGGCCCCCGCTGTTTTCATAGAATCGGCCTAAGATATCAGGTCGGGTCGCTTATAGTCTGCCTATTTTGAATTTCATGCCACATAATAGCCATATTATGGGACTTTGGGGGATTCGGCAAAAAAAATCTTACAATTATAATTTTTTCATCAACATTTAGCCTCATTGGTACGGCTTAATAAATACAGAGCCATAACTTGTTACTCGTTGCCAATTAAACAAGTATTTGGATGCTGTTATCAGGCTGTTTAAGCCTAATAAGGTTTTGTAAGTTTTTGGGGGGGAAAGATTAATGAGCAAACGCAGGTATGTTTGTAATCCGGCAGAAGTCCTGCAAGTATATGAGAAACATGGGAGCTTCATCTACAGCGTAATCCAGTTTCACCTCGGCCAATCATCGGATAGTGACGATATTTTTCAGAATGTTTTCCTGCGTCTCCTGGAAAAACCCACCCCAAGAAAGGTGATGGACAACCGCAGCTACTTGTACCGGATGACCAAAAACGACATAATAACTCATTATCAGAGGGTAAAGGCATATGAAAAACGCATTTCGAGTTATTCGGAGGCCCATATTTCCAAGATAGCGTCGCGTGATCCCGTTGAAAAAACAACTAAGACTGACGAACTTAAGAGTGTGATGGGCATAATAAATAATCTCTTGCCGGCTCATACCGCCACTGCGTTGAAATTGCGATACAAAAACGACTTAACAAACAGTGCTATCGCTCATACTATGTCCGTTAAAAAAGAGACAGTGTGTCAATATATCAGCACAGGTTTAAAAAAACTGCGAAAAATACTGAAGCGTAAGCATTCCTAGAGTAGCTGATATCCATACGTCTGTATTGTATAACTTTTCCAATCGCCATTTCCGAAGCAGCAAATATAAGGACTATTTACCAGTTTCCGCTATTC
>Ga0209536_100015567_pt1 | contig 10854 bp, 9 predicted proteins | sample DeeMarSeWOR28_12_FD_187461 | JGI IMG/M metagenome (GOLD analysis project Ga0209536, IMG submission 187461) | Marine sediment microbial communities from White Oak River estuary, North Carolina - WOR-2-8_12 (SPAdes) (version 2) | ecosystem: Environmental > Aquatic > Marine > Intertidal zone >... | reverse complement strand
CCTGACCGGGCGAACTCAAGGACAGCTGCACCGCCAAAGCAGTATCCCATTGCCACAGCATTTTGAATATCGGCCCCTTTGGATTGTGCAGTGTCAAGGCCGCTCTGCAACAGCAGACGCATCTTCTCGCGGTCTTTATACAGTTCACCGGTGTGCTGACGTTTATCCGTATCTTCGGTCGGCCGAACCCCGGCACCGAACAGGTCGACGGCAAAAACAGCGTACCCCATTTCAGCCAGCATATTGGCGCGTTTTACTTCGTAATCAGTCAGACCGTCCCAGTCATGAATGAGCAGTATCAGCGGGGCCTTGGAAGATGGACTGATGTAATACCCTTCATACGTTTTTCCATCGAACTCATAGGTTATGACAGACCCATCAGCACCGTACGCAGCTGAAACAAGCAGTACTAAAATTACGGTTAAAACGAATCTCATATCTTTCCTCCTTGTCTTTCCTTATGGTGTTTGATGCGGGGATTTGATTAATCAAAACCATTCCCGTTGAAACAATCCTTATCCAGACAATTCCATTGTACGGCATTATCCGGGTGAGGGCAACTTTTTGTACCATATCGGGGTTGAATCGTGAGATGGATAAGAATCCTTTGTGTCTCGAATCCCGTGCATTTTTTCCTAACACATTTTTCCTGGTTTGTGGTATATTGGTTACGGGAACTGGCTGAAGTTTATTCATGAAAAAAAGGGGACACCGGTATTTCCTGAAGTAATTATTGCTATTTCGCAATACCCCATGTTTCCAGTTACCATCTAAATCACAGCAGTTGATCCAGCGCTGCGTTCAAAGAGGATCAATGCGAAACAGCTATTTACAGATGCGCGTTGGCATCTGAATTTATAAGAGGAGGAAGCTGTTATGAGTAAAATTTATGATTTAATCTGGAAAAAATCTGAGACAAAGGGGAAGGTGCAGTGGGAAAAAGTCGGAGTCCTGCTCGAAAAAGAGGACGGAAAAAAATCCCTCAAACTTGACCTGATGCCCGCGGGCACCTGGGATGGATGGCTGGTGGTTGCAGAGCGCAAGTCCAAAGAAGCACCGTATTAAAAGACAGGGATCAAGGATTCAAGGGTTCGAGTGAAAAGACCCTTATAGAGAGACTGGAAATGGAGTCATGGATTTCAGGGTTCTCGTGAAAAGATCACTATAAATATAGAGTGCATGGGTTCGGAGGTTTAAGGGGAATGCTTAAAAATTACAGGGACTTGATAGTCTGGCAGAAGTCTTATGATTTGTGCCTGCATGTTTATAAAACAACACATAACTTTTCAAAAGAAGAAAAGTATAGTCTAGTATCTCAGATGAGAAGATCTGCCGTTTCAATCCCAAGCAACATTGCTGAGGGATATGGTAAAAAGACCACTCCTGATTATCTTCGCTCTTTGTATATTGCCTACGGATCGTCCTGTGAGCTGGAAACCCAGATATTGCTGTCAGGAGACTTGGGATATATTGAAAAAAAAGTGTTAGAAATCCTGGAAAATAAAATCAAAGAAGTTGAACGAATGCTGAATTCGCTCATTAAATCTTTAGAGAAGAAACACTTGAGCACTCGAATCCTTGAATCCTTGAACCCTTGAGAGACAGGCATGCTTTCTAAAATTATCAGCGCTACCTTAATCGGCATCGACGCTCACCTCGTTGAGGTAGAGGTAGATATAACGGCAAAGGGGCTGCCTCATTTTTCGACGGTCGGCCTCCCTGATGCCGCTGTCAAGGAGAGCAAGGACAGGGTAAGGGCGGCATTGAAAAACACAGGCTTTAACTTTCCGTTAAAACAGATCACCATTAATCTCGCGCCCGCTGACATAAAAAAGGAAGGCTCTGCCTTTGACCTGCCGATCGCAGTCGGCATTACTGTAGCTGAAGGCATCATTGAACCTGAGGCTGTGAAAGGATATCTCATCTCAGGAGAGTTGTCTTTAGACGGGAAGATAAAGCCGGTCAAAGGTTCTCTCTCAATGGTCATCAAGGCACGGGAAGAAAAACTCAGGGGGATGATTCTGCCTGCCCCGAATGCAAAAGAGGCGGCCGTTGTCCACGGCATCCCGGTCTACGGGTTCGACAGCCTTCCCGATCTGATAGAGTTCTTCCGGGGCATGAAATCCATAGAACCGTCATACATAGACATATCTTCTGTCATGAGGGAAAATTCCGTGTACCAGGAGGATTTCTCTGACGTAAAGGGTCAGGAGCATATCAAGCGGGCACTGGAAGTGGCTGCCGCCGGAAACCACAACCTCCTGATGATCGGAAGCCCCGGATCGGGCAAAACGATGCTCGCACGGAGACTCCCGACGATCCTGCCAGATCTGACCTTTGAAGAGGCGCTGCAGACAACGAGAATTCACAGTTCTGTAGGACTGCTCAATCACGGGCAGTCACTGATCGCCACCCGTCCGTTCCGGTCTCCTCACCACACGCTCTCCGATGTCGCAATGGTCGGGGGCGGACAGTTTCCGAAGCCCGGGGAAGTGAGCCTGTCACATAACGGAGTATTATTTCTCGATGAACTGCCTGAGTTTAAGCGAAATGTGCTCGAAGTGCTCAGGCAGCCGCTGGAAGACGGCACGGTCACCATATCCCGGGCGATGAATACGATCACCTACCCTGCATCCATCATGCTCATATGCGCCATGAACCCCTGCCCCTGCGGTTATCTGGGAGATACTCGCCATCAATGCGTCTGCTCTCCGTCACAGATACACCGCTACCGTCAGCGGGTCTCAGGACCGCTGCTGGACAGAATAGACATTCATGTTGAAGTGCCGGCAGTGCCGTACAAAGATTTATCCAACAGGTATTGCGGGGAGTCGTCTGAGAGTATCCGCTCGCGGCTGCAGAAGGCAAAGCAGATCCAGATCGACAGGTTTAAAAAAGACAATATTTATTCGAACGCCACCATGCGTTCGCGGCATATAAAAAAGTATTGTGTTCCTGATGTCCATGCCCAGGGAATTATCGAAGCGGCAATGCAAAAGCTCGGCCTGTCCGCCAGGGCATATACACGGATCCTCAAGGTGAGCCGCACGATTGCTGATCTCGCCGGATCCGAGACAATCAACGGGGAACATATTTCGGAGGCAATCCAGTACAGGACACTCGACAGGGGGATGTAATATTCGGGCAAAAATGCTTTCATACTGCGAGTCATCACCGGTAAACATATGTCGCAATTATCAGGGTTTTCTGTGCCGCATCGGGAATTATTAAATATTATATTAAATTCTTTAATGCGGAACCACTATACAGAGAGTATATTATGTAGTACGATTGTGAGTAGAAACCTGAGGGAACACATGAGCAATGACATGTCAAAAATTCTTATCGTGGATGATGATGAGGCAGGGAGGAAGTTACTGTCCAGAATCCTGGTTTCTGCCGGATACGAAATCATCACGGCTGAAAACGGTGAACAGGCACTGGAAGTATTCAGAGAGCAAAAGCCGGACCTCATGATAACTGATCTGAACATGCCTGTTATGGACGGCTTTGAACTTGCTGAGGCGATACGTCAGGATTCGAGTGCAGCCCATGTTCCGATAATTTTTATTTCCGCAATGTACATGGATATAGTGTCAAAAGTAAAAGCAATGGAAATCGGCGGAAACGAATACCTGACCCAGCCGATTGACAGGGATGAATTAATTTTTAAAGTGAAGGCCATGCTGAGAACCAAAAACCTGTATGACGAACTCCTCAGGTCACGTGAAGCACTGAAAGAGAGTGAACTGAAATACAGGACGCTTTTCAACAACGCCACAGATGCAATCTATCTCATAGATACGCGAACCCAGCAGATCCTTGACTGCAACCAAAAAGCCTCTGAAGTCACGGGATATAGCACAACAGAGCTGAAGACCATGATGATTAGTGACCTTCACCCGGCATCAGAACAGGACATTGTGACAAAAATTTTCAGGAAAATGAATAAAGCGGGATCATTCTCCGATATAACGGGAATTAATCAACTCAGCAAAGACGGCAGGTTTGTTCCCATTGAAATCAACGCTACAACATTCATTTTGGGAGGCAGGACCTTCAGCCTCGGTATCTTCAGAGATATTACGGAGCGGAAAAAAGTCGAATCACACCTGCTGCATGAAAAGAACAAACTCGTCAGTATTCTGGATACGATGGAAGACGGCGTTTACATTGTCAATCAGAAATATGACATTGAATACGTTAATCCTGTGCTCAGGAAAACATTCGACGCACTGACCGGGCACAAGTGTTATGAATACTTCCACAGGAGTAAAAAAGTATGTCCCATGTGTAAAAACAGTGAAATCTTTTCGGGTAATTCAGTCCACTGGGAATGGCAATCTCAAAAAAACGGCCGGGTCTACGACATAATAGAAACCCCGATACCCAGTCCGGACGGAGGCATCTCGAAACTTGCAATACTCAGGGACATTACACTTCGTAAAAATATGGAAGAAAAACTGAGAGAGGCTGCTGTAACTGATGACCTGACAGGGCTCTTTAACAGGCGCGGATTCGTAACCATCTCTGAAAAACATCTTAACCTGGCAAAACGTCACAAGCGGCATCTGGCGCTCCTGTACCTCGACCTTGATAATTTAAAACTGATTAACGACAATCTTGGCCATAAAGAGGGCGACCGGGCGCTGAAAGAGACCGCCGATATACTGAAAAAGAGCTTCCGGGAATCAGATATTATTGCCCGGATCGGGGGCGATGAGTTTGGGGTGCTTTTGACCGAAATGACTGACAGCGCAAACGTGGCCATTGTTCATCTGAAAGAAAATGTTGAGCAGATGAATGCCCGGACTGATCGAACTTATTCACTTTCCTTCAGCATTGGAGCCGCATACTATAATTCGGAAGCACCGGTTTCAATTGACAAACTCATTTCACTGGCAGACAGGGCGATGTATAAAGAAAAAAAATCCCGAAGACTGGAAAGCCATTTTATTTCAGAGGCAGCCACAGGCAAAGAAGAAAAAAGATCATACAAACGTTTTTTTGCGAGGGATAAATGTTCGGCCCGATTCAATGGCTCCGGAAATATCGGCATAAAAGATATAAGTTCCGGCGGTATTTGCCTTGCGTCTCCCCAGCGCATGGCGCCAAACAGCATTTATGAAATGAATCTCATCTCGCCTTCACGAAAAGAAATAACATCATCAGCCATGGTAATTTGGTCATCCCGGCATAAATTTAAGTCCGGCAAAAACAAAAGTGCACATTATTATGAAACCGGATTCAAATTTATCGGGCTGAATGAAACGGCCAGACATGCATTAGATGAGTTCATTGCAGAGATCATCAGATAAGACCGCAGAAAGAATCAGGAAAACAGTCGAAGGTTAATGGAAAGATATCACAAAAGGATGATTCTGACTACACGCCGATTTTCAGGCGGTTTATAAATTTCACATAGTCTGCAGAGGGACTTAACAGTTCAACGCCCATGCCGTAGAAGCTGCCGCTGTCGACGGAATAGCGCCTTACCTTTGCGATCACCTTCAGCAGTGCATTTCCTTCACGAATGATAATAACAAACATGGAATCAGACGGAAGGAATCTTTTTGTATTAATAAACATTCCCTTTTCGGATATATTGAGAACCGTACCGGAATAAAATATGTTGCCGTAAAAAAACCGGGCATCAATATTTGCGTTAATTCTTTTGAACGCTCTTTTTTCAGAAGAAGTCACAAGACTACACTCTCTTTTCGGCACAAGGTTCATACGTTAAAAAACAACCATCCTTTTTCTTAATAAAATTACGCATAGCTACTTTTATCTGAGCAATATATATGCCACATAAGAATTCAATAAATCTGATATGTTACGAACTGATTATATACACAACCATATGAAAATGGCAATATATTAATAACATACATTGTCATTTTGACACTACTTTGGCTGGTCTGGAAAATAACAAAAATGGACAGAAAGTCAGAGCAAGTTGCTCATTGCTGACAATAAAAAACTTCCGAACGCCGTTTATCACGGCAACGCCGGCAGTACGTCACAGAAAGCATTCGTCTCGAATCATATCTGATATACATTATATAGACATCAATAATTAGGCGTCTTTCAGGGTTGTGATTCAAGAGAACGGCGGATTACAAATTCTAAATATCGCTGCGGCAGATTTAACAGTCTCACCCCCATCCCATCATAGGCTTCCCCTGACTTCACTATTCTTACCACCTTGACGGGCAGCTCCAGCAGGTCATCGTCCAAAGGAATCTGTATTTTATACAAAGATTCAAACGGGTAAGAAAAGAGCGACTTGATATACATCCCGGATTCAGAACAGTCAGTAAGGATGCCGACCCGCTTTGCATTGTGAACGCAAAAAAAGATATCCTGATTTACTGTTATTCTGTCACAATGTCTTTTCTCCATAAGGTTACCCTCATGAATTTAAGTCATTCTTAATTATTTATATATCACTCTTAGCGGTACCCGTCTATTAAATAAAAATAATAAAGGTATAAATCATTTTATTACTAAATTGCTCATTAAATCGTCAATATCTTTCTTATTATCGGGGATGAGCGCTGACAGTCATCATCAGTCACCAATGTCGTTTTCTTAATCATTTTTTTGACTGAAGATGAAATTCAATACAAATTAAGATATATTTTCTGTATAACTATGAACATCTCTCTTCAACCAACACTCTCGAAGCTTTATGACAAAATTGTATTGCAGCGGCCGGTCCTTACATTATGCGCGATTACAATATTCATCGCCTTCTTTTCTGTTTATATCCCGGATTTCAAACTGGATGCCTCCGCTGATTCACTCATTCTGGAAAATGACAGGGACTTACGCTATTATCGCTCCATACGGGCCCGCTACGGCTCTGATGACTACCTGATCATCACCTATACGCCGGAAAAAGACCTTTTTTCCAGAGAAGCACTGTCTGACCTGCGAAGATTAAGGGACAGTCTGTCCCAGATTGAAAGAGTGAAATCCGTTGTTTCAATTCTTGATGTACCATTGATAAGCAGTCCATCAATATCATTGACCGATATAAGCAGGGAGGTAAGGACACTTGAAGATCCTGACACTGATGTATCCATGGCAAGAACGGAATTCCTCACCAGCCCCCTGTACAAAAACCTTATGGTCAGTCCGGACGGCAGGACAACGGCTTTGCAGGTAATGTTCCGCAGGGATGAAACGTTTCACGCACTTCTGAAGAGAAGAGATACACTCAGGGAAAGGGAATTAGTAACAGAGTTGACCATGGAGGAGGCTGAGGAACTGTCAAGGGTCAGCAATGAATTTAAACAGTACAGTTCTGAACTGATGGATCAGGAACGCAGAGATATCTCCGGGATAAGAGGAATTATGAATCAGCACCGTAAGCATGCGAAGCTCTTTTTAGGAGGCGTTCCAATGATTGCCGCAGATATGATCGACTTTATCAGGCATGATCTCAGTGTATTTGGAATCGGCATAGTATGCCTTCTGATCGTCATGCTTGCAATAATCTTTCACAGGCCGAGATGGGTGTTGCTCTCAATGCTGTGCTGCTTTGCCTCGGTCATGTTCATGTTCGGGTATCTCGGTCTTGTCGGCTGGCGTGTTACAGTTGTTTCATCGAATTTTACATCCCTCCTTCTGATCATGACCCTGTCTTTAACAATACATTTGATTGAACGATATCACGAACTGCATGAAGAAAATAACTCTGCAGGTCAGGCATTTCTGGTATCAGAGACCGTGAAAAGCAAGGCGCTGCCCAGCCTGTACACTGCCTTGACGACTATTGTGGCATTTGGATCACTGCTGCTCAGCGGTATCCGCCCGGTCATTGACTTTGGCTGGATGATGGCAATAGGAATTTGTGTTGCATTCCTCATGTCGTTTGCCCTTTTCCCCGCCTCATTACTGCTTCTAAAGCCGAAACTGACAGTTCGCAGGCATGATTTAACCGGGGTTCTCACGCGAAGATTTTCATATCTTGTCGAAAGGCACGGCAATTTGATCTTTGTTTTTTATATCGGCATAGCATTCATGAGCGTAGCGGGAATATCAAAGCTAACGGTCGAAAACCGGTTCATTGATCATTTCAAGAAAACAACCGAGATTTTTCAGGGAATGGAAATGATAGACCGCGAACTGGGCGGTACTACACCGCTGGATGTCATTGTAGATGCGCCTCCTGATTTTCCTCCATCACAGAAAGTCAGGGAAGAAGAGAGCGTACTAAATGACAGCGCCTATGATGAACCGGATGATGAAACCGGTATGAGTGGTACCAGTTACTGGTATGATGAGTACGAACTGGAAACGCTTGAGGCCATTCATAATTACCTTGATAGTCTGCCGGAAACCGGAAAAGTCCTTTCCCTGGCCACTACCATAAGGATGATGCAGCAGTTAAATGAAGACAAGCCTCTGGATAATATCCAGTTGTCCATTATCTATAAAAAGATTCCTGAAGATATCAGGAAAAACCTCTTTTCCCCGTTTATGTCGGATGATGGAAACCAGGTGCGGTATGCTATTCGCGTATTCGAATCAGATCCGTCGTTGCTTAGAAAGGAGTTATTGAAAAAAATCCGCCTTCATCTGGTAAATGCTGTCGGATTGTCTGAAAACCAGGTACATCTCACAGGCATGCTGGTACTTTACAACAACATGCTGCAAAGCTTATACCGGTCACAGGTCCTGACAATCGGGGTGGTCTTCCTGGCGATCATGGTGATGTTCATTGTTCTCTTTCGTTCGATCAGTCTTGCCTCAATCGCTATCATTCCCAACATGATATCCGCCGGCATGGTCCTTGGCCTTATGGGATGGCTGAACATTCCCCTGGACATTATGACGATCACTATTGCAGCAATTACAATAGGGATTGCAGTTGATGATACCATACATTACATCCACCGTTTTCTGGCAGAATTGCCAAAAGACAACGATTACATCGCAACCATGAAACGCTGTCATTCCAGTGTGGGACGGGCCATGTATTACACATCGATAACCATAATTACGGGCTTTTCAATTCTGGCCTTCTCGAGTTTCATACCGACGATTTATTTTGGATTGCTCACCGGTCTGGCAATGACAGCAGCGCTGATTGCTAACCTTACCCTTCTCCCTCTTTTACTTATCAAATTAAAACCTGAATAAAATGCTGTTTCCATTTTAGCAGTTAAAGTGAAATGCGTTTAACATATGCGTTTCATGTATTTACTGAGTCCCGGCCATGACTTATGGTCATCTGCACAAGCCTGTCTCCCTTATCTCATGTGGTATTATATAATCATTTCAATACGTTGATGTCCTTAAAAACAGAAGGAATGCAATGAAGTGGTCAACCGATTTATCAATTGGAGTAGAGATAATCGATAATCAGCACATGGAACTCTTTGCACGGATTAATGCCCTTGTTGACGCAATAAAACAGCATACATGCAAACACAAGATACGTGACGTCGTACGGTTTCTTGATGATTACATTGTACTGCACTTTGGGGAAGAGGAAAAGATGATGCTGCAGAGTGGTTATCCAGGGTATGCCGCACACAAGGCTCAGCATACAAAATTCATAGCGAATTTTGAAGCGCTCAAAAAAGAACTGCTCAAACTCGAAGGGGGGTAAAAAGCCCGGTTCATATGACCTGTCGGTAGAAACAACCCAGATAGTTGTTGACTGGATATTAGCGCATATCGCGCATGTTGACAAGAAATTGGGATTATTTATTCAGGGCAGGAAATAAAGTCTCTTCTCAGGTCGTTTTCTCACAATAGTATAAATCAATTCGGGAAATTGAAACCGCTTGACCGAAACGGGGAACGTCGGGATTGCAGTTTTTTTATTCTATCTTATTTCACTTTCTGTACTGACAGTCCTGATTTTTAGAGTGGAAAAGGCCCCCATAATAGAAGCACCCATCTTGATAACATTGGATGTGGTGATGAGCCATATGGTTTCAATTTGGTCTTTCATCTCTTTCAGTGCATTCTGCCACGACTTTCTTGATTCTGTGTCATATCCCTCCATTTCCAGGCAATCCCAGACAAGGGTAATTTTTTCTTCCGCTTTCAAATGAAAGGCGTCCCGCCACTTTTTAATGGCCACGCTGGCCATTTCCTTGGACAAACTGCCCTTAAAGGTAAATTTGAGATAATTTTTTCCTGACTTCATCAGCCATTCTATCTTAGGGTTTTCCGGTTCCATTTGCATATCCTTTCTTATGTCCAGTCTTACCATATCGTATCGGGATTAATTGTTATTACTTTAATCTGTGAAATTCCTGAAAAAAAAGGGGCATATCCTTAAAGGATATGCCCCTGAGAATTAACTGTACGACTCAGAGTAAGGGGGGTCAAGGCTCACGGTCAATGAGTACTCATGAACGAAACGGAGACTGGAGTCAGGTCTTAGATTTTGGAGAGACTTTCAGTTAAAGCGGAGAGAGCTTTTTTTATGGCACAGCAGGCATAGGTTTTCGGTCTTCGTCCCGTCAAGGACGAGGAGTCCTTTATGACTGGATGAATGCGGTGAATGACAGCTCACACATGAAAGCTCTTTCCCTTCCCGTGATGGATCCGGCTTACCACGTACCGGGTGAGCATCCCCGAATCCGAGCCCCGCGAGCACATGTCGTCCCGACGATTTATCGGGATGGCACATCGCACAGAGTTCTCCCGGTTGCGAGGAAAGATTATACGCATAATCCGAGGCATGGGGATCATGACAGACTGAACATTCGCCCTCTGCCACGGGGCTGTGTTGAACGTCCTTCGTGAACATTCCCTTATCATGGCATTCATAACAGAGAACGGGCGGCTCTGCGGTCAGGAGCTTTTCCAGATCGCTGGAATGTG
>Ga0209536_100015566_pt1 | contig 10854 bp, 7 predicted proteins | sample DeeMarSeWOR28_12_FD_187461 | JGI IMG/M metagenome (GOLD analysis project Ga0209536, IMG submission 187461) | Marine sediment microbial communities from White Oak River estuary, North Carolina - WOR-2-8_12 (SPAdes) (version 2) | ecosystem: Environmental > Aquatic > Marine > Intertidal zone >... | reverse complement strand
GGATTTGGAGGCGGTGGTTTTGGCGGTGGCGGTGCCGGTGGTTCCTGGTGATCCCTGATGTTAAATAGTGCCCCGAATCATATGATTATCTGTATTTCCGGACACCGAAATGCTCTGGTATTTGCATAAAAAAAGGGATGGCAGTGCACCATCCCTTCATGTTTTCAGGCAATCTACCCTACTTTTTCTTTCCCACTTTTTCCTTCTTCTCTTCGGTAGGCTTTTTTTTGTCTTCGATCTCGTCATCCACCAGGATCCGTCCACAGTATTCGCACACAATGATCTTTTTTCTCGATTTGATATCGAGCTGCCGCTGCGGAGGAATTTTATTAAAACAACCGCCACAGGCATCGCGCTCAATGGTGACCACTGCCAGTCCATTCCGGGCATTGGTGCGAATTCGCTGATAGGCCAGAACCAATCGGGGTTCGATAACATTCTTAATCTGTTCTGATTTCTTTATGAGATCTTCTTCTTCTTTACGGGTATCAGCAATGATCTCATCCAGTTCATTTTTTTTGATAGTCAGGTCCTGTGTCCGCTCCTCTAATACGGTTTTCGCACCATCGATGTTTTCCGTCTTTTCTTTTACCTTGGTAGTGAATTCCCGGATCCGTTTTTCACACAGCTCAATTTCCAGGGTCTGGTATTCAATTTCTTTTGAAAGAGATTCAAATTCACGATTATTCCTGACATTTTTTTGTTGCTCTTCGTACTTCTTTATGAGGGTTTCTGCCTCAACGATCTCATTTTTTTTCTTGGCAATGTTCTCCTCCATTTCTTCCACTTCCTCCTCATGTTTCTTGATCCGTGTCTCCAGACCTGCAACCTCATCTTCAAGATCCTGGACTTCAAGTGGCAATTCACCTCTGAGAATTCTTATTTTGTCTGTGGCAGAATCAACCAACTGCAAATCATACAATGCTTTGAGCTTCTCTTCAACTGTGATCTCAGTTGCAGAATCTGCTTTTTTTCCTGTAGCCATTTCTTATAATAAGTTTACCGGATTTGTATTTACCTCTGAAATTTGAACTGCAAATGTAGGGAATTTTTTCTTAATTAAGACACTAAAAATCTCTTTTACATAATGTTCGCTCTCGTAGTGACCAATGTCCACCAGCACCAGTTTTTCCTCTGCTGTAAAAAAGTCATGGTATTTGAAATCACCCGATATGAACATATCGGCGCCAGCATGAATGGCATCTTCAATCAGGAAACTTCCAGACCCTCCACAAATGGCCACCGTCTGTATATCTTTTCCGGTCAGCGCCGTGTGCTTCAGCATTTTCAGTCCCAGCTTTTGTTTCAGTTGTTCCAGGAAATCGCGTTCCTGCATCGCTGCGGGCAGGGAGCCCAGCATGCCCATACCGGCCAGTGGATATTCATTTTCCAGGGGATACAGGTCATACGCCACTTCATCGTACGGATGGGCTTCTTTCAAGGCAGTAACCACCCGGCCTTTTAAATATTTTGGCATTATGGTCTCAACCCGCACTTCTTTTTCAAAGTGAATAGTACCTTTTTCACCCACAAACGGATCTGCAGATTCACCGGCCTTAAACGTACCTTCGCCCAGAAGATTATAGCTGCAACTATCATAGTTGCCAATGACACCGGCACCAGCTTCAAAAAGCGCATTCCTTACCTCCATGGCATGCTGTTCCGGAACAAATGTAACCAGCTTTACCAGGGTACCCTGGGCAGGGCGCAAAATCGTTTTATCCTGAAGGCCGATTTTCTCTCCCAGGATGGTATTTACGCCACCTGAAATGGCATCCATGTTGGTGTGCGCGGCAAAAATGGCCAGGTTATCACGAATCGCAGTGGCCACCATTCGTTCCACATTGGTACGACCGGTAATCTTTTTCAATCCCTTAAAAATCAGGGGGTGGTGGGATATGATCATGCCCGCATCTTTCTTCCGGGCTTCTTCAAGGACCTCCGGTGTCACATCCAGGGTCACCAGCACCGACTGAATGTCCTTTTCCGGATCGCCTATGATCAGGCCCACATTATCATATGATTCCTGGAATGCCGGAGGCGCTATAGAATCCAGGAACGATACCAGTTGCTTTACCTTCATAAAATATTAGAGTTGTTCACGGACCTCCACAAGCAATTCCCTGAGTTCCTTCAAGGTCTTGATCACTTCAAAGTTTTGTTGGGTGTCCTCTTTGTTTTCTCTTAGTTTCTTTTTAGCCCCTTTAAGGGTCATACCACGTTCTTTTACCAGGTGAAAAATGAGGTGGAAATTATCAATATCGGCCGGTGTAAATAAGCGATTGCCTTTTTTATTCTTTTTCGGTCGGATAATATCAAATTCTTTTTCCCAGTAACGGATCAAAGAGGTTTTGACATGAAACATTTCGGCCACTTCACCGATGGAGTAGAACAGCTTTTCAACCTTTTTTTCCTTGTACGGCATGATTGAAGTGTTTGGTTAGGTAAGTTACGTAATAAACACTAATTTAAGAAATAAACTATTTAGAACCAGTATTTATTTCATTCTTCCAAGGCAATACAGGTATCCATTTCGTGAAGCCAGGTACAATTTTCCATTCCAAACGATGGGCGTGGCTTCAAACGGTCCTTGAAACCGGTCGATCAGCCTGAAATTCTGTAGTGAATCATAAGCAAAAAGGGAAATTCCCTCATAGCTGGCTGCGATAAGTTTATCGTCCGTGAAAATGGGTGTGGATATGGAGGGTCCGATATAATGTTGGAAAACCTGTTTCGGCGTGGCATACCGAGTGAGACTGTCGGGACCCAGTACTGTGGAATCCGGAATGATTTTCTGGTGGCTGACCACATGCAGCCATCCATCAACACCAGTGAAAGCAGCCAGCCTGTTACTTCGTTCTTTTACATAAAAATCATTGATCCCCACCGAACCAATGACCCCGCCCTCCCAGCTGACAAACTCAAAATCAGAAACCGGGAAATACCATACAACAGCCTCATCACCCGTTTTCGTCGGGTCCAGCTTCATCACACCACCATTTCCGCGGATGTATTGTTTTTCCACTGAAACGAGGAGGGTTGAATCGGAGGTCACAATAGCCGACCCGTCCATATCGGAACCAATATAATGTTCCCACAACAGGGCTTTCTGTTCCAGATCATACCCCCATACCCGCCCCGACCCGGACGCAATATAAATGCGACCATCCAATAAGCTGGGAGAGCTTTCTGTCACCACATTGTATTGATGTCGATCGACATCTGAGGAGCGGTATAACCTGCGTTCCTGGATGATCGGCGGTTGTTTCATGCCATCTTTTATCCGGGCGTTCCGTGGATCGGGATCGATCACGGTAAACAGCGAGTTTTCAAGCCCAATGTAAAGGGTGTCATCCACCATCAGCGCTGAGCCATCTACATCCCGGCTATAAGAATGGGTCCATTTACTATCCAGACGCCAGAGTTCTTCACCAGTGTAATAGGAAATGGCACGGAATGACGGCACATGCTTTGTATCCAGATATTCTCCCAGCCCCAACCGGCTACCCTGGAAAATAATGACCGATTCGTCTTCTTTCTCCGCATCCGGATTCATCCAGATGGTCCCGGTTCCCTTGACCACATCGTCAAAGGCATATTCCCATACCAGGGTGCCATCTTTTGCCCTGATCTTCTTCAGATGATGGTCATACGCTCCCTGAATGAGATAGAGCTCCGCCCCTTCCCTCACCATCAATGGCTGGCCGGTCCATCCGGCACCTTTCCATTTTCTGGAACCCAAATTCCTGGAAATGGTGGTTTCTCCCTCTCCCAGCCAATGTTTCCATATCACCTCAAGACCTTCCGGGGCCTGGTTCCCGTAATAATGACGTTGGTCATTCCCCAGAAAGGTGGGAATGAGCAGTTCCACGCCTGATGTGTCGGCAGATATCACCAGTGAGTCCTGTTCAGACAGAATCGGGAAGTGCAAAAAAAACGGGTTGATCAAACAGATAAACCCGATCCCAATAGACGATGTTGTCAGTGTGAAGGATCTCCACATCCTTTAGAACTCTAATCGAATGATTGCCCGCTCTTCATGGACAGGATAATCATTCTGTCATATTCCTCCGGGGTCAGATCGTTAAAATAGAAGTTGATGGGATTGACTTTCTTGCCATTCTGATGCACTTCATAATGGAGGTGCGGGGCTGTTGACAAACCGGTACTGCCAACAAATGCGATCACATCACCGCGTTTTACTTTCTGGCCTTTTTTAACGTTGAAATCATTCAGGTGACCATAGAGTGTTTTGTATCCAAAGCCATGGTCAATGACCACCTGGTTACCGTACCCACGGCGCGACTTGATGGTCCGTTCAACCACGCCATCGCCGGTGGCATAAACATTGGTTCCGATGGGTGCCGTAAAGTCCATGCCATAATGAAACCTTCGTATCTTGTATATGGGATGGATCCGGTAACCCCACCCCGACGCCGTTCGTTTCAAATCATTATTGGCAATGGGTTGAATGGCCGGTATGGATGCGATCATTTCTTCTTTCCTCAGTGCAAGTTCAATCAGTGCATCATACGATTTCGACTGAACATACATGCGTTTGGAGAGTTCATCAAGCCGCTTTGCAGTGTTGATCACAATTTCTGAATTCTCAAATCCTTCGAGCTCCACATACCGATTCACACCACCAATACCCTGCGACCTCACGGAACCGGATATGGGTTCGGCCTCAAAAATGGTGCGGTACAAATTATCATCCCGTTCTTCCAGGTCGGCGAGAACGACCACCACTTGCTCAAGACGCTTATTCATAATTTCATATTGGGCCAGTAATTGATTATTCTCGCGCTTCAACCGACGTTCCTTCGGAGAATCGAAAAACTGCGAAAAAACCAGCATATACAGGCCCGCCAGAAGAACACTTCCAACGAAATAAGCCAGGAAAATAAGTAGTTTTTCTCGTATAGTGCGTTCGATCCGGTCATATTGCAAAGACTCCGGATTGAACTTGAATTTAACTTTAGCCATTGGTTTCCAACTTTATAAATAAAGATCAGAATGCGACAAAACTAAATGAAAAAAACTAATTTTACAAGCATATTTTGAAGTAATTATAAAATTATTTCAGTACAACCAAATGATTATCAAGTTGTTTTCAGCCTATGAAAAGCGTAGAATTACGTAAATCTTTTCAACAATTCTTCAGGTCAAAACAGCATACCATCGTGGCTTCAGCGCCCATGGTCGTAAAAAATGACCCGACCCTGATGTTCACCAATGCCGGGATGAACCAGTTTAAAGACATCTTCCTCGGGAATGTGGATCCTAAAAATGTACGGATCGCCAATTCCCAGAAATGTCTGCGTGTTTCCGGGAAGCACAATGATTTGGAGGAAGTGGGGCTCGATACGTACCATCATACCATGTTTGAAATGCTGGGCAATTGGTCGTTTGGTGATTATTTCAAAAAAGAAGCCATTCAATGGGCCTACGAATTCCTGGTGGCCGTTCTTAACATACCCGCCGAACGCTTATATGCCACCATTTTTGAAGGCAGTCCCGAGGAAGGTATTGAACACGATGGGGAAGCTTACTCTTACTGGGCTGAATTGCTTCCAAAAGAACATATTTTAAAGGGCTCCCGTAAAGACAATTTCTGGGAAATGGGCGATACGGGTCCCTGTGGTCCCTGTTCTGAAATCCATATCGACCTGAGGCCGGATAAAGAACGGCTCGGAACGCCAGGGTATACTCTGGTTAATGCCGATCATCCCCTGGTCATCGAGATCTGGAACCTGGTGTTTATACAGTATAACCGTTTGGGTGACGGCTCCCTGGAGCGTCTTCCCAAACAGCATGTGGATACCGGCATGGGCTTTGAACGATTGTGTATGGTCGTCCAGAATAAAACGTCCAATTATGATACCGACCTGTTCCAGACGATCATTTCAGAAATTGCGTCGATCAGTGGAAAAAAGTATGGCTCTGAAGAACACGTGGATGTGGCCATGCGTGTCGTTGCAGATCATCTGAGGGCCGTAGCCTTTTCCATTGCCGACGGTCAGTTGCCATCCAACATCAAAGCCGGTTATGTCATCCGCCGCATTCTGAGACGGGCCATTCGCTATGGATATTCATTCCTCGGCCAGGACATGCCATTTATATACAAATTGGTTCCGGCTTTAACGAAAAATCTCGGAGAGGCATTCCCGGAAATAAAAGCACAGGAACAACTCATAAAGAAAGTGATCCGGGAAGAGGAATCAGCCTTCCTGAAAACCCTTGAAACCGGCATTAAGAAATTGGACGACTGGTCTCGCTCACTTCAGAAATCCGGACGCACTGAGCTGAGCGGAGCCGATGCCTTCCAGCTGTATGACACGTATGGTTTCCCGCTCGACCTCACCGAACTCATACTCAAAGAAAAAGATCTGCATGTGAACAAAGAAGAATTTACAGAACATATGCAGGTTCAGAAGACCCGTTCTCGAAAGGCCGGGAAGCTTGAAACAGCAGACTGGGTAGAACTCTTCAAAATCCCGGCCACCCGTTTTGTCGGATATGAACAAACAGAAGCAGAGGTCAGGATTGCCCGGTACCGGAAGGTAATCCAGCAAGGTAAGCCCCGGTATCACATGGTATTCGATCAGACACCATTTTATGCTGAGAGCGGGGGTCAGATTGGTGATCAGGGATCGATCCAATCTGGTGAAGAGACCATTGAAGTACTCGATACCCAGAAGGAAAACGAACTGATCATTCACATCACCAAAACACTTCCCACCCAACCAAAGGATACCTTCCGGGCCATCGTAAACCGTGATCGACGGCAGCATATCGCCAACAACCATACGGCCACTCACTTACTGCACAAAGCCTTGCGAAACACTCTGGGAAAACATGTTGAACAGAAAGGATCGCTGGTGCATCCCGATTATCTGCGGTTTGATTTCAGTCATTTTCAGAAACTTTCCGAAGAGGAGATCAGGCACGTTGAACAACGAGTCAATGCCGACATTCGGGCCAATTACGTGCAGAGAGATGATCATATGGATTTCCAGGATGCCGTTAAATCTGGTGCCATTGCCCTGTTCGGGGAGAAATATGAAGCCGATGTGCGGGTCATCTCATTTGGTAACTCCGTGGAACTCTGCGGTGGCACCCATGTGAAGGCAACAGGACAGATTGGATTTTTCAAAATTGTATCTGAAACAGCAGTGGCTGCTGGTATCAGGAGAATCGAGGCCATCACCGGCAAAACGGCTGAGGATTACGTGTTGGAACAGGAAAAACTGATACGAAAGGTAGAGTCCATGCTGAATGGTACCAAAAACATTGAAAAAACACTTGAAGAGCAGCTCCAGGAATTGTCGAAGCTGCGAAAATCAATGGAAAAATTCGATAAACAAAAAATTAAAACCCTCAAACATAACCTCCTGAAAAAAGCAGAAACGCAAGGTGCCATGTCAGTCATTCTCGAGCATGTAAAAGACGACATTTCTCCGGCCGAACTTAAAGACCTGGCGTTTCAGCTGCGCAACCAGAAAGAAAAATTATTCTGCTTGCTGGGTACGGAATCCGATGGCAAAGCCCACCTGGTTCTGATGATCTCCGATACGCTCGTCGCGGAAAAGGAAATGGATGCCGGGAAACTCATTCGTGAATTTTCAAAGGCCATCCAGGGTGGTGGCGGCGGACAACCATTCCTGGCAACCGCTGGAGGAAAAAACCCGAAAGGTATCCCGGAGGCCATAGAAATGGCCCGGCAATTCATTAAAAAGCTGAAGTAGCCGGCAAACAATGCCAAAACCTGAGGTTCATTGTATCTGTGGTGAGAAAGGCCTGCAGCTGAACTCCATTCCAGAATTTTATTTGTATCTTTGAATAGAGCTGAAATGCAACGATATCAATGATTTCAAGGACTTTTGACATCCCGGAATACACCCACATGAATCACCCCAGAAAGGTGATCTTTGCCAGGAAGTCGAAAAACGGGTGGAAATCTTATTCGACCCAGGACTACTATCAGAATGCCAGATATACAGCCCTTGGATTTTTAACCATGGGTATTGAAAAAGGAGATAAAGTCGGGACGATTGTCAGTAATAACATTCCGGAATGGAATATCCTGGATATGGGCCTCAGCCAGATCGGAGCCATCCATGTGCCGATTTACCCCACATTAAGCTACCAGGATTTAAAATACATCCTGTCTGAATCGCATGTAAAATACCTGTTTATTTCAGACAACCAGGTATACCAGAATTTTAAGTCTGTGCTTAAGGAAACAGATTCCCTAAAGGGCGTTTACAGTATCAGACGTATTCCGGATCTGCCTTCATATAAGCAGATCATCCAACGAGGGAAAAAATCCGGTCCAAATCTGGATAGGGAGCTCCAAATGCGCAGGCAATCAATCCGTCAGGACGATCCGGTAACACTCATTTTCAGCTCAGGAACCACCGGTATTCCGAAAGGTGTATTACTATCACACCACAACCTGGTGAGCAATATCCTGGCATCATCATCATTGCATCCCCTGAAACCGGGGCACCGCGTACTGAGCTTCCTGCCCCTGAGTCATATTTACGAGCGCACCTCAAACTACCAGTGGCAGATATCGGGATTGGCGATTTATTATGCTGAAAATATCGGAACGGTTCTGGACAACATGAAAGAGGTCCGGCCTCATGGGTTCACAGCCGTTCCCAGGGTATTGGAAAAAATCAGGGACTTCATCCTGGATGAAGGACAGCAATTGAAAGGCCTTAAAAGATCAATGTATCAATTTGCGCTGAGATTGGCGATTGGTTATCCCCTGGATCACAAGCTGCCACTGTTTTACCGTCTGAAAGTCGGAGTGGCCAGAACGATGATCTTCCGGTCTTTACATAAAGCCATGGGTGGTAAGATCCGTTTCATTGGGTGCGGGGGTGCCAAGCTGTCGATCGCGGTTGAGCGTTTTTTCTGGACCGCCGGGCTCCCTGTTTTTCAGGGCTACGGGCTTACTGAAACATCTCCCCTGGTGTCCCTCAACAGGTGGCCAAAAAAATACTGCCGCATTGGTACCGTAGGCCCGCTCATTCCGGGGGTGAAGGTAAAGATTGCCAGCGATGGTGAGATCCTTTGCAAAGGGCCCAATATCATGCTGGAATATTATAATGATCCGGAACTGACGGCCAGATCGATGGATGGTGAAGGATGGTTTTATACCGGGGATACCGGCGAGTTTATTGACGATCGGTTCCTTTTCATCAATGGTCGAAAAAAGGACCTGTTCAAAACCTCTTATGGGAAATATATTGCCCCGCAGGTTATTGAAAGCCGCTTCCGGGAATCTCCATTCATTGCACAGGTCATGGTGATTGGAGAAGGCAAAAAATTTGCAGCTGCGCTGATCATTCCGAATTTTGACCGGTTAATACGATGGGCCAAAGCCCACACCAAAATGCGGGTTAAAGATCCCGGACAGATTCTCAATCATACTACTGTGCGGGCCATGCTGGACCAGGAAGTGCAGGCCATCAATGAATCCCTGGGAATGAACGAGAGGATCCGGGCTTATGAATTTCTGAGTGATGAATGGACGGTTCGGGGAGGGGAGTTATCCCCCAGTCTGAAGCTCCGGCGTGAATATTTGCAGTCGAGATACAAACACATTATCGATAACATATTTGATCCTGACAAGCCCACAACCTTGACAGGCAAAAACTGAATACCTGCCTGATCCAGACCGGTCGAAAAACAATGGCTCAAAAATATAACTGTATAACACTGTTTATGAGATGCATATGTTGTTATTCTGTGATTTTTTTTCAATCCACAGGAATGGGAGTCGAAAAATATTGGTGATATGTTTTATATTTGAATAAATCTAAACCACACTCTAATGGAAGTAAAACGGACTTTTGACATTCTTGAATTTGCACTAAAAACATTCGACCAGGAGGTAGCCCTCGCCGGTAAGGTCAATAAGAAATGGGAAACCTACAGTAATTATGAATATTTTGAAATCGCCACGAATTTCAGTTATGGGCTGTTGGCCATGGGACTGAAACCGGGCGATAAAGTGGCCATGATCTCGAACAACCGTCCGGAATGGAATTTTGCCGATATGGGCATGAGCATGGCCGGTATTATTAATGTACCCATCTACCCCACCCTCAGCATTGATGAGTATGAATTTATTTTTAAGCATGCAGAACCCAGCCTGGTGCTCCTTTCAGACCAGAATCTGTTAAAGAAGATAAAACCGATATCCGATCAGGCCGAAAGTATTACTGAAGTGTACACTTTCAATAAGGTCGACGGCTCTAAGAACTGGAAAGAGATCGTGGACCTGGGCAAGAAAAACAGCAGCCGCTTCAAAGACGAACTCAACAAGATCAAAGCGGGCATCAAAAAGGAGGATATGGTGACCCTCATCTACACATCCGGCACCACTGGTCAGCCAAAAGGGGTGAGCCTGTGCCATTGGAACCTGGTGAGCAATGCGATGGCCACCACCAAAGTACATCCTTTCGGACCGGAATCCAAAAGTCTGAGTTTCCTTCCACTTTGCCATATCTATGAACGGATGTTGAATTACCATTATCAGTACAAAGGCATCAGCATCTATTATGCGGAGAGTATGGGCACCATTGTCGATGATCTCAAAGATGTTAAACCGGATCTTTTTTCAACTGTACCCCGTCTTCTGGAAACGGTGTATGACAAGATCATTGGGAAGGGTAAAGATCTGCCCGGTCTGAAGAAACGGATCTTCTTCTGGGCCGTTAACCTGGGTATGAAGTTTAAACTCCATGGCCAGAATTCCTGGTTCTACAAGCAGCGGCTTAAGGTGGCCGATAAGCTGATTTTTTCGAAGTGGCGGGAAGCCCTGGGTGGCAACACCAA
>Ga0209536_100015565_pt1 | contig 10854 bp, 8 predicted proteins | sample DeeMarSeWOR28_12_FD_187461 | JGI IMG/M metagenome (GOLD analysis project Ga0209536, IMG submission 187461) | Marine sediment microbial communities from White Oak River estuary, North Carolina - WOR-2-8_12 (SPAdes) (version 2) | ecosystem: Environmental > Aquatic > Marine > Intertidal zone >... | reverse complement strand
CTGGCTGCTGTTTACCGGCAGTAACAAGATACCAATGACAAGTAACCAGAAGCCAGTACCCAGTACCCAGAGGCCAGAAGCCAGTGACCAGTAACCAGCACTAAATCGAATTCATCTTAGCTTTTAGGGTCTCAACGATGTTATCCAAACGAATCGAAACCTGTTCTTTGGTGGCCATGTTGCGCAAGACGGCCTCACCGGCATCAAGTTCATTGTCACCCAGGATCAGCACATAGCGCGCCCCCAGCCGATCGGCCCGTTTCATCTGGCTTTTCAGGCTTTTGTCGCCAAGATCCATCTCGGCCCGAATGCCGTCCAGTCCCAGCCGGCAGGTCCATTCAAACGCCACTGTCTGGCTCTTTGGACCCAGGGCGGCCACGAAAAGATCCGGCGCTTGAGCCGGCTGCGGGGCAATTAAGGCCACGAGTTCCGCCAGGCGGTCAAAACCGATGGCAAAGCCGGTGGCCGGGATCTCGGGCCCGCCCAATTCTTTGACCAGGTTGTCGTAGCGTCCGCCGCCGGCCACGGCGCTCTGGGCGCCCAATGAGGTGGTTTGAATCTCGAAAGCGGTCCGGGTGTAATAATCGAGCCCGCGCACCAGCTGCTTGTCAATCACAAACGGCACGCCGAGTTTGGTTAAGGATTCCATCACCAGGTCAAAATCGGCGCGGCAATCGCCGCACAGGTGATCCAGCAAGGAAGGCGCCCCGCCCAGCGCTTCACGGCAGGCGGGGACCTTGCAGTCCAGCACTCTGAGGGGATTGCGGTCGCGCCGGCGGACACAATCCGAGCACAGCCTGTCGCTCACGGACACCAAAAAATCCGTCAGCGCTTTTTTAAAGTCGGGCCGGCATTGCGGGCAGCCCAGGGAATTGATATGCGCGCCGACATCCTTGAGGTTCAGCCGCCGGCACAGGGTCACCAGCAAAAAGATCAATTGAACATCGACCAGACCGGATTGAACGCCGAAGATCTCGGCATCGATCTGATAAAATTGCCGGTAGCGGCCCTTCTGGGGGCGCTCGCGGCGGAACATCGGGCCGATCATGTAAAATTTTTGGACCGGATCCTGGCTGTAGAGCTTGTGTTGAATATAGGCCCGGCAGATGGAGGCCGTGGCTTCAGGTCTGAGCGTCACCAACTCCCCCTTGCGGTCCGGAAAGGTATACATTTCCTTTTCGACGATGTCCGTGTCCTCACCGATGCTGCGTTTGAACAATTCGGTCCGCTCCATGATCGGTATGCGGATCTCTTTGAATCCAAAGTCCTCAAACAGGCCCCGGGCAATGCTTTCGATCTTTTGCCAGAGCTCCACCTCGCCGGGCAGGATGTCTTTAAATCCTCGAATCAACTGTATCATGCGACTAATATTGACTCCAACGTAATCATTAATTTGATAGGGTGTATTGCCATTGCTGCAAAAATCTATTTTTTTATCGCAGATACTGATTTAAAGTCAATATTAATATTTTTCAACTTGACACGCGAGGTCCTAATTGCTTATGAAGCTTAGGTTCAGATCATCGTTTTTACGCATCAGCAGCTGCAATGAATTCATAAAAAATGCGCAGCATGGATTAAATAATCCGCCGTATTTTCGATCAAACGATATTTATCGGTATTCAAATAACAGTTTATATCCCCTGGTTGGTCAATTTGCGGGGCGGATTAATGGGGAGGCGTAATTGGCAGAAACCGGAGCGCACAATGCCTTGACCGACGTCAAGGGTATTCTGGTTGGAAATTATACCGATACGGAAGCGGTCAGCGGCGTGACGGTGGTGGTTTGCCCGCAGGGTGCGGTGGCCGGGGTCGATGTGCGCGGATCGGGTCCCTGCACCCGTGAAACCGATTTGCTTGCCCCGCAAAACCTGATCCAGAAGATCCAGGCCGTGGTGATAGCCGGCGGATCCGTTTTCGGCCTGGCAACCGCCGACGGGGTCGTGCAATGGCTGGCCCAAAAAGGACTGGGGTTTCCGCTCGATGAGCAGCACGTTGCCCCGATCGTGCCGGCGGCCGCGCTCTATGACCTGGGATCGGGCAGCCGGTTCGTGCCGCCGGTCAAGGCCGAATGGGGCCGTCTGGCCTGCGAGGCGGCCGCGGGCGGGCCCTTTCCCACCGGATGTGCCGGGGCCGGAACCGGCGCAACATCGGCCGGCATCAAAGGGGGGCTGGGAACCGCCAGCCTGGTGCTGCAATCCGGTATCACGGTGGCCGCCCTGGTGGCTGTCAACTCGCATGGCACCATCGTCAACCCGGACACGGGAGGCCTCTGGGAACAGGGCCTGGAAATAGGCCAAGAGTTCGGCCAAGCGGGCCGGCGCAAGGTCAAGATGCCGCCCCTGCCCGCTCATCGCGCCGGCCAAAACACCACCATCGGGGTCATCGCCACGGATGCCGCTTTATCAAAAGTGCACACCCTGAAAATTGCCCAAATGGCCCATGACGGGATGGCGCGCGCGATTCGTCCGGCCCACACGATGTTCGACGGGGACAGTATTTTCTGCTTGTCCACGGGGGAAAAGAAATTGCCGGATGCTTCCGGCAGTTACATGGACCCGCAGGCCCTGCACCTCAGTGAACTGGGCCAGGCGGCGGCGGATTGCCTGGCCCGCGCGATTATTCGCGGCGTATTAAGCGCCCGCAGCATGTCAGGCATTGCGGCCCACTGCGATCTTGAGGATTTTTAACGACTGACCGTAAACTGTCTTAAAAGGAATTGAACCGAATAAAAAAAGGAGGAAGCGTGATGAAAAAATTTCTATTGATCTTATTGGTCCTGGCAATCATGGCCCCGGTGCAGGCTGCCTGGGCCGCAACGCCTCAAAAAGGCGGCAACCTGATTATCAGCGTCGGCGATGAGCCGCCGGGGCTCGATCCCACCGCCAGCGCCTCGGCCGCCATCGACCGCGTCGTGTATTCCAACATCATGGAAGGTCTGATCAAGGTCGACCGCGACGGCCGGTTCGTGCCCGGTCTGGCCACAAAATGGGATGTATCTCCGGATGGCAAGGTGTATACCTTTCAGCTGCGCAAGGGCGTCAGCTTTCATAACGGCGAAGCCTTCAATGCCGCGGTCGCCAAGTGGAACCTCGAGCGGGCCGTTGCCCAGGACAGCAAAAACGCCCATCCGGAATTCTTCCGCGTAATCGAAAAAATCGAGACGCCGGACGACTATACCTTGAAACTGACCCTCAAAGATGTGGACGCCCTGTTCATCGTCCATATGGCCGAAGGCGATGCGGTGATGCTGCCCATGAAGGGATACGAAAATATGGCGGCCGAGCCGATCGGAACCGGACCGTTTAAGTTCGCCAGATGGACACGGGGCGACAGCGTGGAAATGGTCAGAAACGATAAATACTGGAACCCCAAGCTGCCTTACCTGGACAAGGTGACCTACCGCTTCATTAAAGACCCCAGCGCCCAGGTCGCGGCCCTGAAAGCCGGCGACATCGATATCATCGGATGGCTCCTGGCTCCCGAGCTCGCACCCGCCATCGAGAAGGACAAGCGCTTCAAGGTGCTGGCCGGTGCCTCGACATCAGAAGTCATCATGTCCACCAACAACAAGGCCAAACCCTTTGACAACAAACTGGTGCGCCAGGCCATCGCCTACGCCATCGATCGCGATGCCGTCAGCGAACTGGTCATATCCGGCTACGGCACCAAGATCGGCTCCCACTGGCCCCCGGTCACCCCTTATTACAAGGACATGACCGGCCTGTTCCCCTATGATCCGGAGAAAGCCAAAAAACTGCTGGCCCAGGCCGGCTATCCGAACGGCTTTGAGGCCACCATCAAGCTGCCGGTCATCTATCCCTATGCCGGGCGTGCCGGCGAGGTTATCGCCGACATGCTGGGCCAGGTCGGCATCAAACTCAATATCGAAATTGTGGAATGGGGCGTCTGGCTGGATCGCGTTTTCAAACAAAAAGATTTTCAGCTTTCCATGATCGGCCACGCCGAGGCCTGGGACATTGGTATCTACGCCAACCCGAACTACTACTTCCAGTATGATTCCCAGGAATTTCGCGATGCTTACGCCATGGCCCTGAAGGCGCCCAACGAGGCCGAAAAAGCCAAGTGGTTCGGCCGCTGCCAGGAAATCGTCGCTGAAGATGCCGTTAACGGGTTTCTCTTCCTGTCACCGGCCCTGTCGGCCATGAAAGTGGAGCTGATGGACTGGTGGGAGAATTACCCGACCATCGCCATGGATTGTTCGCAAGTGTGGTGGAAAAAATAAGGCCGCACGCAACCCTATAGTTCTCGGAATAAAAACCAACGGGCAGTCCCGCTTCGCGGCGGCTGCCCGCTTTCTCTCCTATGCTGCGCTACTTTGCAAAAAAGCTGATCACCCTGGTCGTGCTGCTGTTTTTGGTTTCCATCACGGTGTTCTCGGTGCTCTTCGTGCTGCCGGGCGATCCGAGCCAGATCATCCTCGGGATCAATGCCACCCCCGAGGCCCTGGCGAATCTGCGCGCCGAGCTGGGTCTGGACCAGTCTTTCCTGAGTCAATACACGGATTGGATCGCAGACCTTCTGCTGGGCCGCAGCCAGCAGTCAATCCACTACAAAATGCCGGTGTATGAGCTGATACTGGACAGTTTGGCGGTGACCGGCCCCATGGCCCTGATCGCCATGCTGTTCGCCCTGGTCATTTCCCTGCCCCTGGGCATCTATGCCGCGCGGCACCAGAACCAGACCGGCGATGTGACGGTCATGTTCGGCACCCAGCTCGGGCTTGCCACACCGGAGTTCTGGTTCGGCATCCTGCTGACCCTGCTGTTCTCGGTTGAGCTGGGCTGGTTTTCAGCCGGCGGTTTCCCGGGGTGGGGCAAGGATTTTTGGGGTTCAATCAAAGCGCTGCTGCTGCCGGCCTTTGCCCTGGGCGTTATCCGGGCCTCGATCTTGACGCGTCTGACGCGCTCCTCCATGCTCGAGGTTTTGCGCGAAGATTACGTGCGCACCGCGCGCGCCAAGGGCCTGCGGGAACGAACGGTGGTTTATGTGCATGCGCTGCGCAACGCGCTGGTTCCGATTCTGACCATTATGGGGCTGCAACTGGGCCAGCTGCTGGCCGGTGCGATTATTATAGAAAACGTCTTTTTTCTGCCCGGCATGGGAAGGCTTGTGTTCAACGCCATCGGCCAGCGCGATCTGCCGGTCGTCAGAGATATTGTCCTGTTTATGGCGGCGGCGGTGGTGGTGGTCAATTTCATCGTCGACATGGCCTACGCTTCGATTGATCCGCGTATTCGAATCAAATAAACACTAACCCGGATCAGCCGGAATTGAAGATTGAAGATTGAAGATTTGTTGTATCGCTTCGCTCTGTCTTTTCAATTTAAATCGATAGCGTTTAAAAAAAATTCCATTGGGCGATGGCATAAATCATGCGCAAACATGATGGACTTCAATAAAGCAGGTACTAACTCCAGATATAGTTGATTGGTTGATTTGGTGATTGGTTAAGTGGTTGCAAATAAAGTTAACGACAGTGATTTCTAAACATCTAATCTGTGTATATCCGTGTAAATCTGTGTCCCACTAAAAAGTAAGATGCGACGATTTTTCGGAAATAAAAACTTCACCGTCGGGTTCATCATGACGGCTATCGTTGTGATGGCAGCGCTGCTGAGCCTGCTGTGGACACCCTATGACGGCAACCGGATGAACGCCCGCGCCCGGCTGCAGGGCCCGTCTTGGAGCCATCCGCTGGGCACCGATCATTACGGCCGCGACACCCTCTCCCGGGTCATGGTGGGGGCGGTAAACTCGATCATCGTCGGATTGGTCACGGTCGCCATCGGACTGAGTGTCGGGGTGGTGCTGGGATTGATGTCGGCCTATTACGGCCGGTGGGTGGACGAGTCCATCATGCGCTTTTCCGATCTTTTATTCGGATTCCCGGCCGTACTGTCCGCCATTTTAATCACCTCCATTCTGGGGCCGTCCATGGTCAACGCCATGCTGGCCATCGGCATTTTCTACATACCCATATTCGCCCGCCTGACCCGGGCGGTGTGCATGTCCATCTGGCAGCGGGAATTTATCGCCGCCGCCCGGGCCAGCGGCGTCAGCGAGTGGGCCATCACCTGGCGGCACGTCCTGCCCAATATTCTGTCACCGCTGCTGATTCAGGGAACGATCCAGTTTGCGGTGGCCATTCTGGCCGAGGCCGGGCTCAGCTATCTGGGATTGGGCACCCAGCCGCCCCATGCGTCCTGGGGCCGGATGTTGAACGAGGCCCAGACCTATATGAACCTGTCGCCCTGGCTGGCGATTTTCCCGGGTTTGGCCATCGCCTGGGCCGTTTTAGGGTTCAACCTGCTGGGCGACGGCTTGCGCGATACGCTCGACCCGAAGATGGTCAGGGTGAGGTAATGAAATGACTAATGACTATTGAATAATGACTAATTAATGAATGCTGCCGATTTTTATTACCAGAGAGCAGAGGATAAAAGTCGCAATGCGGAAAGAAAAAGCAGGGAGCAGAGCGCATGGGGCATGGCGGGGTGCGGGTTACGGGTTACGAGTTGCGGGGTACGGGGTAAGCGTTGCGAGGTTGAGGAGATAAAAATTGGAGGTCGGAAGGTGAAAAAAAAAGAAGGTGGGAAGATGGGAAGGTGAGAAGTTGAGAAACTTTTATAGGTAATTATAGGCAAAGGGCTTAGGGCGAAGAGCATGGGGCAGAGGGCTTAGCGCAGAGCGCAGGGCGCAATGGGCATTGCGCATAGAGCAGAGGGCATAGCGCAGAGAACTTTGGGCGAAGAGCATGGGGCATGGGGCATAGCGAGGTGCGTGTTGCGCGTTGCGGGGTGCGAGGTGCAGGAAAAGCCAGGAAGATGGGAAGGTGGGAAGAGGGCTTAGAGCAGAGCGCATGGGGCCTAGCGGGGTGCGCGTTGCGCGTTGCGGGTTACGGGGTGCGAGGTACGAGACAATCCGAGAAGATAAGGATGTAAGGAGATAGAATTCGGAAGTCGGAAGGCGGAAAGAAAAAGCAGAGCTCGGCGACACCATAATTTTAGGCATTTTAGCGCATTTTAGTCATTTTAGTCATTTTTCCGGCTTATCCGGGTTAGATGACTTTAGCAAATCAGCCTCGCACACTGAATGGGAGAAGATAAAAAAACAAAATGATACCAGAAGATATTGTATCCAGAGTAATCAATGAAGTTGACGCCGAGGAATTGATCAGATTGACCTCGGACCTCGTAAAAATAAACTCCGTCTGGGACCCGGCGGCCGGCACCAGTGAGCAGCCGGCGGCGGACTATGTATTCAAGTGGGCCCGGGCGCAGGGATTCGATGCGGTCATGGAGGAGGTGGCTCCCGGTCGATCGAATGTCATCGTCACCTGGTCGGGGCAAGACGGCCGCCGCAAGTTGATGTTCGAGGGGCACACCGATGTCGTGACGCCGGGCGATGAATCGATCTGGCAGTATAACCCATTTGGTGCGGATATCGTCGGGCGGCGCATGTACGGCCGCGGCACCAATGACACGAAAGGCAACCTGGCGGCCATGCTGATTGCCATGGCAGCCTTGCAGCGATCCGGTGTCCAGCTGGCGGGAACCATCATCGGCGGTGTGCTGTGCGACGAAGAAGACCAGATGCTGGGCGTCAGAAATTTTATTGAGCGGGGGCATGCCGACACCATTACCGGAGCGATTATTTGTGAACCCCAGGATGGATTGATCTGCACCACCCAAAAAGGCGCGCTGCGGGCCCAGTTTACCATCTCCGGCCGCATGAGCCATGGCGCCATGCCGCTTGCCGGGTTGAACACCGCCCCGGCCGTGGCAAAATTGATCGGCGCGTTGCATGAACTGGAGCGCAAGGCGGCCAAACATCCCGGCCGGGATGAACACCTGGGGTGGCCCAGCTTCACCCCGACGGTGATCCAGGCCCCGGCCTCGGGCGCGCCGCAGCTCAACGTGATGCCCGGCCAGGCCCGGGTGCTGGTCGATATCCGCACCATTCCCGGTCAATCCCATCCGGACATTATCGGCGACCTGGAGGCCATGGCGCGCGAGATCGAACAGCAGGTCAGGCAGGATTACCTGGATTACGATAAATTGCTCCAGCTGGAACGCAGTCGCGATCTTCGCATTGCAGTCGAAATACTGACCGACCGGCCCTGCACCCTGACGGACCGCAAAGACCCGGTCGTCCTGGCAGCCGATTGGGCCACCCGGCAGCTGGTTGAGGGGGACCCCACCTACGCCGGGGTTCCCGGTGCCACGGACGGCACCTTTTTATGGGCCCTAAAAAATATCCCCATCGTCACCATGGGCGCCGGTGACCGCCAGGTGCCGCACCAGGTTGACGAATGGGTCGATCTGGACCAACTCGTTGAAACCGCCAAAATCTATGCCCTGACCGCCCTGAACTATCTGTGGCCGGAAGGGTAACAATTGTATATTGTCCATTGAATATTGATTATTTAAGGTATTCTATCGACTATAAAAAAGACGAAGCGAAGCGACTTCCACAAATAATCAATAAACAATAATCAATTTTCAATAATATATGAGCTCCCGACTTTTAGAAATAGAAAACCTCAACGTCCACTTCCACACCCCGGAAGGCATTGCCCGGGCGGTGGACGGCGTCAGCTTTCACCTGGACGCGGGGGAAACCATCGGACTGGTGGGCGAATCGGGTTGCGGCAAGAGCGTCACCTCACTCAGTATCCTGGGATTGATTCCGTCACCGCCGGGCCAAATCGAGTCGGGTAAAATAATTTTTGACGGGCATAATTTATTGGACTTCGCGGCCGAGCGCCTGCGTAAAGTGCGGGGACATGAAATCTCGATGATATTTCAGGAGCCCATGACCTCCCTCAACCCGGTGCTGCCGATCGGCCGCCAGGTGGCTGAACCGCTAATGATCCACCAGGGCCTGGGCAAGGCCGATGCACTCAAAAAAGCGGCCAGATGGCTGGACCACGTGAAGATACCGGCGGCCGCGAAGCGTCTCAACGATTATCCGCACCAGCTTTCAGGCGGCATGCGCCAGCGGGTCATGATCGCCATGGCCATGGTCTGCGGTCCGAAATTATTGATCGCCGATGAGCCCACCACGGCCCTGGATGTCACGATCCAGGCCCAGATCCTGTCCTTGATGAATCGGCTCAAAGAAGAGCTGGCCATGTCATTGCTGTTGATCACCCACGATCTGGGCGTGGTCGCCCAGATGGCGGCCCGGGTGGTGGTTATGTATGCCGGCCAGATTGTCGAAGAGGCCGGTGTCGGTGATATTTTTGACGATCCCTTTCATCCCTATACCGAGGGGCTTCTCAAATCCATGCCGCGCATTGGAGAAGGGATTGGCGGGGCTAAGCGGCGATTGAGCGAAATTCCCGGCATCGTGCCGGTGCTGACGGAGGTCATTCAAGGCTGCAAGTTTGCCGATCGCTGCCCGCATGCGTTTGATGTCTGCCGCCGCAGCCAACCGCAGCTTACGGATGTCGGCCGTGGGCACCGGGCACGCTGCTGGCTCAAGGAATACCCGGAACGGAGAAAAAGCGATGCCTGATGCGCCGCTGCTCAACATTGTCGATCTCGTCAAACAGTTCCCGCTGGGCGGCGGCTTCCTGTCTAAGCCTTCGGCCTGGATCCGGGCGGTAGACGGTGTATCATTTAAGGTCGACCGGGGCGAAAGTTTCGGTCTGGTCGGAGAGTCCGGCTGCGGCAAAACGACCTTGGGCAGGCTTATCCTGCGCCTGATAGAACCCAGCGCGGGACGGGTTGAGATTGACGGCCAGGATATCATGGCTTTGGACCGGGCCGAAATGGGTGCGCTGCGCCGCAAAATGCAGATTATTTTTCAGGATCCCTATTCCAGTCTGGATCCAAGAATGAAGGTCGAAGGCATTATTACCGAACCGTTGCGGGCGACCCAGCAGCTGTCAAAAAATCAACGGCGGGAAGCGGCGGCGGAGCTGTTGGAAAAAGTCGGCCTGCGCCGCGTCGACCTGGACAAGTACCCCCATGAATTTTCCGGCGGCCAGCGGCAGCGCATCGGTATCGCACGCGCGCTCTGTGTCCGGCCGGATCTGATCGTGGCCGATGAGCCGGTCAGTGCGCTGGATGTCTCCATTCAAGCCCAGGTTATCAACTTGATGGAGGATTTGAAGGAAGAATTCGATCTTTCCTATTTATTCATTTCCCATGACCTGAGCGTGGTCCAGTACATCTGTGATCGCATCGCGGTGATGTACCTGGGCGCCATTGTCGAACTGGCCTCTACCAGGGATTTTAGCGTTGCGACCCGTCATCCTTACACCGAAGCCCTGCTGAAATCGGTGCCCTTGCCGGATCCCCATCGCCGGACCGAACCGTTTGCCATGGAAGGCGATGTGCCCAACCCGATCGATCCGCCCCAAGGCTGCCCGTTTCATCCCAGATGCCGTTACCGATTCGACCGCTGTTCACTTGAAAAACCCCCGCTGACAGCGGCCGCGCCGGATCACCTGGTGGCCTGCTGGCTCAATGGGGGCAAGGGATTGGGGAATGAGGATTGAAGATTGATGATTGAAGATTGAATATTTATGGAATTCTGTCGATCTAAAATTAGCCACTGGCATATACCGCCGTAATGCTGGACACATTAATCACGATAACATATAGAAAGAAATTATTTAGAAAAATGAGACTTAATGCATGCGCGCATAAATGATGGCAAGGTAATACGACCGTGCGTGCTTCTTGGTCGTATGATAGCTAGATTCGGTGTTGAGAGGTTACACGCCACTCTCTGTTTCAGTTGGCATAATACTAGTCATATAATATCAGGTTCGGTTAGCCAAAGCCATCAGATCTGATTTAGACATAGCTGCCAACTCTA
>Ga0209536_100015564_pt1 | contig 10854 bp, 12 predicted proteins | sample DeeMarSeWOR28_12_FD_187461 | JGI IMG/M metagenome (GOLD analysis project Ga0209536, IMG submission 187461) | Marine sediment microbial communities from White Oak River estuary, North Carolina - WOR-2-8_12 (SPAdes) (version 2) | ecosystem: Environmental > Aquatic > Marine > Intertidal zone >... | reverse complement strand
CATCCCCGTTGGATGAATCCGTAGCCATGATGCCATTCTACTATAGGGACAGGAAACATGCCTCAGGTATCGTGGTGTTCGAAGGCGACCTCAGATGCAGGGATTCCGAAGTCACAGGATTGAGCATGGCATACTGGACCGCAAGGCTTGCGATGGAGATGGCAGCCCAGCTATCCTTCCAGCTCACCCACCGCTTCGATGCCATAACAGCGCTGACGAAAGTGCCGGATTTCAGGATAGAGTTCCGCGAAGCCATCAGGAGGCTCCCTGTGGAGAATAACGGGACCTTCTTGCTGCTCATCGACCTGGACAAATTCAAATCGATAAACGAGCTCCATGGCTACAGGGGTGGCGATGCGACGCTTGGAGGTGTCGCGAGCGCGATACTGAACTCGGTGCGGGGTGAGGATACCGTGGCCAGGCTGGGTGGAGACGAGTTCAGCGTGGTGCTGAAGGACGTTAGCATAGAAGAGGCCGAGGCGATAGCTGACCGCATCAGGAAGAACATCGCTAATATCCTGCTATACCACAATGGGAACAGGATCGAAGTCACATGCAGCATAGGGATGCAGGATGTCAAGGAACTCGCGCTCGGGATGGGGCTCGACGGGAATGGAGGAAGGCTGCTTGACGATTCCCAGGTGGATAAGGTCTTCCGCTATGCTTTTGAAGGCACGAACGAGAGGTTGTCCCAAGCGAAGAGAGGTGGAAGGGCACGGGTCGTGTCTGGCTAAACTTTAAAATCCAACTAGACTAATCCTGTTAAACGCCTCCGTAGCTCAGGAAACTTTTTAGGAAAAAGTTTCATCAAAAACTGAGAAGTTTGAGCAATGGTAGAGCGCCTCTCTCGTAAGCTTTTTGGGATAACAAGCCCGTTTTGGGCCGCCTTTTCCCAAAAGGCGGAAGGAGGATGTCGGGGGTTCAAATCCCTCCGGGGGCTTTTACTGTTTCGGGTCTCCAGTCTTAGGTTCTGGAGAAGTAGAATCGGAGTCTTTTGCATTTACAGAGAGCCATCTGTCGAAGATAGGATAGAGTTTGTCTCTCGGATTCTTTATCGTCCTGAGGGCCAGCTGTCCATCTTCCGTAAGAGCGTATTTCACCGCATAGACCCTGGATCCAGGTTTTGATGGCACTGTGACGCCATCAGTTATCAACCCGTAGGCATCGTGGAGGCGCCTTAGCGCCCTATAGATTGTTGGTACTGGCTTGTTGTATGCTTTCGCTATGGCATAGGCATGAGTCAGTCCTCGATCTATTGCCACAAGACATGCTGCGCCGATAGGACTGACCGCCAATGAGAATCCTACGACTCCGCGCTCCTTCAAGGTCTCGCGGGCCACTCTTTTGGCTTCATTTATCGGATCATCGAAACCCTGAGATGTGGCAGCGCGCTTAATTGCTTCACATCTGCTTTTTGAGGTTTCATGAATGGTCCCACTATGTCTAGTTCTGTATCCCATTGTGAACACTTTGTGGTAATAAATAGAAATAAAAGAATTAATAAAGAGGTGTGTCTTTGTGCGAGATTAGGGAGAAGATCGACAAATAAGGAAAAACAGTAGCTGATTGCGAGCCCATCTGAGCCGCACAGAGGTTCTGGGTGCGAGCAATCAACCCAGTATCCTTGTAAGCTCCGACTTGAACACGTCTGGATGGGAGACCAGTTTATGGGCCTTCTTCCTGGTATCCATGTATCTGGAGAGCCTTGAGACCGTCTTGAGGGCTTCAGTATCTTCCTTGAGCTTGTCCAGCGCCTGGTCCCGCGCATCCCTGAACTTTGAGCGGCTGGCGACTGCCTGGAGCGCGCTGCTCTGGCCGACAAGCCTCTCCACCGCTGCGATTCTGCAGTCAGGATAGGGGGACAGCATGGCTACATCAGATAGTATCTCCGGATCATCAAGCTCTGCCACCATGTCTGAAAGCAGCATGAGCGCAGTGGTCTTCGCGTCCTTGTGCCTTGCATCTGACACTATCCCGCGGAGAGACCACGGATCGTTGGAGAGCCTTCCGACGGCTATATATCGCGCATCCTCGTTCGGCGAGAGCTTCGCGATCTCCATGAGCGCGTCGGCATCGCTGAGTTCCTCGACGTATGATGAGAGCTTTGACGCCGCGGCTTTCTTCACCTCGGTGTGTTTGGAGAAGACCAGAGAGCAGAGAGAGTCCACATGAGATGAAAGACGGTCGATGGCACCCATCCTCATGCTACGATAGGATGACTCCTCTGCCACTTTCTTCAGTGCTGAAGGGGTGTTTGATATCCGCTCCAGGGCCGCCGTGCGGGAATCCTTGTGTGGAGAGCGGGCAGCCACATCAGCCAGCGCGTTCTTGTCTTTGATTATCGCGACCGCATCTTTCCTGGTCATATTGAACAGCGAAGAGCATGCGACCTCGACGACCGCGTTGTTGTTGGAGGACATCTCATCGAGTGCGCAGGCCCGCGTATCGTCATAATGACAGTATTTAGCTATGTCCACGAGGGCTTCAGGATCCTTTGAGAGGTGCTGTACGGCAGCAAGCCTCACGAACTGGAAATTAGAGAAAAGCGCTAGCTCAACAAGCACCCTCACACGTCCTTTCAGCCGGTCCACAGCGTTCAGCATTGCCAGGCGTTCTCCGCTGGTCAACACTTTTGCTAGATGAGAGAGGGTGAAACGATCGGGTGTTCCGTGGAAAGAACGCAGCTTCCCTTTTGCGGTCTTGAGCCTCTTCTTTTTCTTTTTTCGGACTGGCCGTTGGGGTTTCTCTTCTTCGATAAACGCTAATCTGGGGGTCTCGGATTTCTGTCTACTGGTTGCCATAAGAGTTTTTTCCACGATAAATATAAAAAGGGTTCTACCATTTTCACAGGAAATTTTCCTTGTCTCAGGCCCAGATTAAAGTTTCATCAAACTTCCTAAAGTTTCTCTTCTGAAAAGGAATCAAGAACCGGGTGTCTTATCTCGGGGCTTTTGACCAATCCATTTACTTTTGCCTAAGAATTGCAGGGGTCAAAGGTAATTGGGATGGGGAGACTGAGATTTGAACTCAGATAACCAGCTCCCAAAGCTGACAGCTTACCAGGTTGGCTCATCTCCCCGATGAGAGTAGGAGAGTATCGCGAAAAGTTTAAGTGCGCTCCTTCATGCATTGGGCTTCTTGACCAGTACATGCACGTCGCCGAACCTCTTGAGCATGAATCCGTAGCGTGCATAGAGGTCGACCGCAGGGTTCATCACCTTGACTTTCAGGTATATCGGGGTATCGGTATCGCTCAGGCTTTCAAGCGCGTGCTCAAGCAAGACGGTGCCCACGCCATGCCCGCGTACGGAAGGGTCCACTCCGATGCCCTGGAGGATTATCTTATCTCCTTTATCCACGATATGTGCGAAGCCCACCATCCGGTCGCCATGCTCTGCGAGAAGCAGGATATCGTCATCGGTTATATTCACCATGGCATCAGGGAATATGCTCCGGATGAAAACCTTCGCATCGTCCATCTCGGACTCGTGGGCTATGCGGACCGTCACTGAAATCATAATGATATGAACTCCGCGGTAATTCTTTTATCTTTGATGGAGATGGAGCAGGCACGCATGGAATTGGCGGGCGAGAGCTTGACGAGTTGCGTGCTCCCGAGTTCAGAGGTCCCCTCATGCTCATGCACATGGCCGAAGAAAGCGGCGAGAGGTTTCTTCTCCTGGATTATCCGCAGTATGGATTCGCTCCCAATATTGCGAATCATATGGACATTGTCGAAATAACCCTTCGGAGGGCAATGAAGGAGAAGCAGGGTATCCCCGTCTATGTCGAGCTTCGACATCTGCGAGTATATCTCATTTTCCTCCAGCTCCCCATAGGTGAAGAACGGTGTTGGCGGGCTGTAGCCGAAGCCAACGGCGTTTAGGCCATCCTCAAGCTCTACACGCTTCCCGTGGATCCACTGTGGTTTTTGTGAGACAAGCTCGTTTACGATCTTGCTGTCCCAGTTGCCAGGGATTATGAAAGAATCCGGGAACGCTTCGAGCACTTCCTCTGCGAAAGAGCTGGTCTTGGCGAAATCCCCGCATATGAACACGTGGTCATAGCCAGGCGCCATGGCCTTCAGCGATTCCAGGGCCGCCGCCTCTCCGTGGAGGTCTGAGAATGCGAGTATCTTCATGGGATCATTTCTTTTTCTTGGCCTCATATTCCTTCATTATCTGTGAGAAGCGCTCATCGAATTTCTTCTTCAGCGGGCCGGCAATATCCCTTTTGCCGAACTCATCGGCCCTCGCTGCCAGGGAAAGCTGGTTGGCCAGCACACGGGCGATCTTCCCCCTTACCGCCTTCGGTGAAGAGGATATCCTGGCATGCAGGAATATTATACCGTGTTTGGGGGGCGGGATTTTCCTGTTCTTTAGATGCTTGAACAGCGCCTTCTCCGCTCCCAGCACCTGTATCGCGCTGGCAGGCATCAGTGAGAGCCTTCGGAGGGAACCCACGTGAGAGACCAGCTTTGCCGCTATATCAGGACCCCCGACCTCTGAGAGGTTGGGGCATAGCTCTTTGGCGAGCTCTTCCTGGTATCCCTCGTACTCCTTCCTTAATTTCTCCAATGAGAGGATGGCCCGTGCCATGGACAGGCATTCAGAATGGTCCTTGGTCGAGAGCTTAACGCCCAGGCTGCTTTTCGATGCCGCAGCCAGCTCCGAGGCCTTCTTCTGGCCTAGGATGGAGGCCAGCTCCTTCTCATCTAGGTTATCGCGGTCTATCATGATCGCGGCATTGCAGTATTTCAGTTTGGTGTCTGCCTTGAGCTCAGGAAAATAGATGCCATACCAGTCCTCGAAACGCTCTCCGAGCAGGTTGATCGTGTGGTCCAGGTCGTCGATGGATTTCGTGACGCTGGCCAGAAGCATATCCCTGCTCTTCATGGCCTCTTTGACCGTCTCCTTGGACTTCTTCAGGAACTTCGCCCTTTTGTCCCGGGGGCCGCCTTTCTTACTGTCTCTGTGAGGTCTCCGTCCTTTCATAAATAGCACCGATAAGGAGATACCTCAAGGGTATTTTAAAGCCTTAAGCTGGAAGTAAGGTTTGGAAGGGATTTGATGGGAGATGTTGAGAAGCTTACAAAGAAGACCATAGAGGATGGCGGGATACTCGCTATGCTCTATTTCGATATACACGCCAAGAGCGAAGAATTGGTCAAAGAGCTTGCCACCGGTTTCGTGAACGGCCTTATACAGAAGCAGGGCGTGGTTTATGCCCTTGGGGAGATCGACCCGCCGACCGGAGGAGAGGGAGACAAGAACTGGTCCAGCTCCATAGCGGTGAAGATACTGACCAGGGATTTCGCCGTGCTGGGAGGCATATGCATGGCCCACAGCCCATACACGGTCGAGATATTGAGGCCTGATGAGGTGAAGCTCAAGCTGAGCGAGGCGCATGAGCTGCTCAGCATAATGTCGGCCACGACCGCGGAATACAAAAGATACATCATCACGAAGCTCTCTAAGCCCGAGGAGCTGCTGCAGCTGCAGGAGAATCTCAGGAAAAGGGCCGAGATGGGCAAAAAACTGCTCAAGAAAGGTGAAAAATGATGGAGCGAAGATTCGTCAAAAGCGGGATACCAGGGCTGGACAGTATCCTCGGAGGAGGATTGCTCGAGGGCTCTGTGATCAGTTTGAGCGGACCGACCGGATCCGGAAAAAGCACGTTCGGAGCGCAATTCATATACAACGGAGTGATGCAGTCCAAGGAGCCGGGCCTTTACATATCCATAGAAGAGAGCAAGAGGGACTTCTTCTTCCACATGAGCGGTTACAAATGGGATTTCCCGGGCCTCGAGCGCGAGCGCAAGTTCATACTGCTCGATTACCCAATACACGAGGTGGATCAGATAGTGGAGCAGTCAAGCGCGATACAGGAGATAATAAACAGCACAGGGGCCCGGCGTGTGGTGATAGACTCCATCATGCCCATAGCCCTTTACTTCAAGGGAGAGGATGAGAGGAAGACCGGATTCCTGAAGTTCATCGACAACCTCAGAAAATGGGGGACGACGACATTCATAGTCTCTGAAGACACTAGGATGGGCCACGCAGGCCTCAGCCCGAGCTCGCAATACGGAATAGAGAGCTTCACTGACGGATGGATAAACCTGTTCTTCCGCTATGATGAGGAGAGCATGACCCGATGGAGATACTTGGAGGTCATCAAGATGAAGGGCGTAGAGCACTCCTCAAAGGCATACCGGGCCACGCTCAGCGATGATGGTTTCAAGGTGCTCAGCGGAGACGGGAAGCCAGCTTCGGAGAAGGTCAAGATCCAGCCATCTCCCAAACCCGCCAAGAGACCTGCCGCTCAGAAGAAGACATTAGAGGCGAAGAAAAGGTTCGCTCCCGCAAAGATGTCAGCTGCCCTGGCGGCCAAGCTCGCTGAGGCCAAGAAACGTCTCAAGAAGAAGAAATGATGCCCCAGAGCACCTTCTGGGCCTCAGGATCGAGCTTGTGATAATCCGGTTCGAAGACTAGCACCCTTTTCCCCAATGAAGAGAAGCGCTTCACGCTCTCGCTGTCGGCATTCTCGAGCACGACGTCATGGAAGCCTTCAGCATCGCCATCATAATCCTCTGGTATCTTCGCGACCAAAAGCCTTTTCTCCTTCAGCGAGGATGTGTCGAATGATGGTGGGAGCACGACCCTGCACCTCAGGGAGAGCAGTTTCATCACGATATCCTGTTTTGGGGCGCACTCAACCTGTACATTGATCACATATGTGAGATTGTCATAGACATCCAGATTCGTGGAGAGGCCTTTCAGGGCATCCGTATCCACGATATGGATCAGCCGGACGCCTTTTCCCTTGAGTTTTTTTGCGATGTCTATCGGCTTGCCGGCAAGACGGAGGGCCCCATCCTTCCTGGTGAAGGCCTGCTTGTCTTTCATGAGAAGAAGAGGTATACGGAGCAAGCTACCTACCCTTTATGGTTTTTATCGCCTCATCAGCCGTTAGCTCGCTCTCCTTGCCGGAAGACATCTCACGAAGGGTCGCTTTGCCGCTTTTAGCTTCCCTTTCACCGATTATGGCGACGAACGGTATCGAGAGGGCATTGGCGTAGTCCATCTGTTTGCGGAGGGCACGCTCGTTCAGGTCAGTCTCGCAGGGGATCCCGGCCTCTCTCAGGCGATTGGCGAGGGCCAAGGTCTTACCATAGAATTCCGGCTTCACGGCTGCTATCACGACCTGGGTGTCTGTCTTCTTGCTGGTTTTCTTGCGCTCGGTTATCAGAGTGACGAGTCTTTCGATTCCCACAGATATGCCGACCGCAGGGAAAGGCTGGCCGTAGATGCCGAGGAGATCGTCATAGCGACCCCCGGCGACCACAGTCCCTATGTCCTCACTGAGCTTTATCTCGAAGACCGGCCCTGTATAATAGCCCAGTCCTCTCGCAAGGAAGAGATCGAACTCGACTTCGAAATAGCACATTGAGAGTATCTGCCTAATCTCATCTGTGCCTTCCTTGCTGTACTTTTCAGCGAGCTTCAGCTTCTTCTCATTGTCCCCTTTGGTGCGTATTATCTTCAGTATCGTCTCTGCCTTCTCCTTCCCGAACATCTCATGGAGCAGCTTCTCGACCTCTTTCTCCCCGATCTTGTCCAGCTTGTCCAGCACTCGGAACAGCTCTGATTTCAGGTTAGGGGCGATATCGAGCTTGTCCGCGATGCCGTCCAGTATCTTACGGTTGTTCAGCATGATCTTGGGTTTGTCGAAGCCGAACGCGAGGCAGACATCTCGTGCAAGCGCGAGCAGCTCGGCTTCGCATCGCATGGAGCTGCTGCCCACTATATCTACATCTGCCTGGTAGAATTCCCTGAACCTGCCTCGTTGGGGCTCCTCCCTTCTCCAGACCACGTCTATCGCATAGCGCTTGAAGGGTTTGGGTACATCTGCGGAAGCCGCATATCTCGCCAGCGGCACCGTGAGATCGAACCTGAGGCCATACTCGCCTTCATGGAGCACGAATATCTGTTTGTCCACATCGGGGCCTGCCTTCGCCCGGAGGGTTTCAAGATATTCCATGGCGGGGGTCTCGAGCGGCCTGTAGCCGTATGAGCGGAAGATTTCCCTGATCCTCTCCATGACCTCTTCCCTGACGAACATGTCCTCCGGACCTATGTCCCGCATCCCTTTGGGTGTGAGCTTCATGCGAATCACTTACATTAGAACGTTTTAATATGTCAGGTGTTCTCCTCCCAGACGGACCACGCTCTCTTAGGGGTCCCGTCGCTGTGCTTTATGCCCAGGGTGCAGATGAATTCCTCGAAAAACTCCATGAACTCTTCGTCCTCCATCATCTCCGGCATATGGGTGAGGAAGCTCTCGGCAACCTTTCTGCAGTCAACTCCATCATGAAGGGAGAACCAGTTGACGAATTCTGCGTCGGTATCCTCAAGATATTCGAAGAACGTCTCTGCATACTCCTCCTGAAGATCCTCACTTGAATCGAGCATTGGTGAAGTGCTCCAGCCTGCTTCCACTATTGCGAAATCCTTCCCAGGAACGACATCCTCTATCGCATAGAGGTAATCTATTCCCCGTGACAGATTCCCGAATGAGAAGTTGGCTTCATGGCCATAAGTGGTGTAACCAAGGATGTCCACGTCATCAGACAATTCCTCTATTATATCGGTGGCATTGTTCTCGAGGGCCGCATGATAGGTGACCACGACGCCAACCTTGGTTCCGGGACTGGTCTGGTGTATCCTGTCTCTCGTGTAACTCAAAAGCTCCTCATACTCATTCAGCTCATCCCTGTGCATATCGAAATATATGTCCACCTCATTGCCTATGAAGTAGTACTCGGGCTGGTAGCGTTCCACGAAATCCACCGAGAAATCCGCGAAGTCCTCCTTGAATCCAGGATCGGTGAAAGAATCGTACCTCGCAGGGTACTGACCAAGGACCGTGGTGTGGATCACTTCCACCACCAGCGCTATCCTCCCTTCATGGCCCATGGGCTCCAATACCCAATCTGAAGCGGTCCAGTTGTCATCAAGGTCTTTCCAGGAGAAATACCAGTAGAGGACGTCGGCTCCATCTGCCCTTGCCTGCTTGAAGGTATCAGCGAGCATCGTGATATCTTCATCTGGAGGCAGTGGTATGAGACCTAGCTTGTCTTTGGTGTCGAGATCCCGCTCGTCACATTCGGCAGTGGCCAGCAGCCCCTCTTCCTGGAGTTCGTCTATGCATGCAATAGTGAACGTGTAGGTATTGTAGTCGCAATAGAACATTCTCGCACGCGCATCGAAATCATGGTCTCCGCTGCGCACAGCGAAATCGATGTATTCCCCATCGAACCTGCTATCGAATTCATCTTCCAATATATCTTTCAGCATGCGGGAAGGCAGAATGGGATATTCTGCTGCACCGAATACACATGAGCCGTTGCTCTTCACCAAAAAGTTCTGGTCTGTTTTCTCTGCATCAGACCAGTCAGGATACTGGAAAGATACTTGTCCTCTGCTGTATCCCAAATATTCGGTTTGTTCCTGGACTTGTTGTGCGCAGCCGAATAGCATCAGCAAAACTGCAACTATGATCAATGTTCTCATGGACTTGATAGGAAGCGCAAACAATTAATTTGGTTTTTATTCCTTTCCTATGAAGTTCAATTGCAATTTCTAGCCCTGTCGTCTAGTGGTCAAGGATAGGAGGTTCTGGTCCTTCTGACAGCGGTTCGAATCCGCTCAGGGCTATATGCTCGCATCTTCAGTCCGTCTCAGGACGTATGCTCGCGCTGCTGTCCTCTTGTATAACAGCAGCAGACGCCGAGCCCACCGAAGGAAGCGTAAGTCCTGGCTGCGAGGCGTCAATGGTTTATAATTCTTATCTCCATAAGTCCTAACCGAATGTCCCCTTCAATTAGCATAAGCGATAGCCTTATCCAAGCAGATTGGGAAGAGCTAGCACATGCTTTGAAGACGATAGAAAACGGTGTCGAAGGCGATGACGCGGAGGCGAAGAGGCTCCGCGCCCAGCTGGGCGTCATAAGGGTACTGGTTTACGAGAAGATAAGGGGATGGAACGGCAAGAATACCATCGACCTCTCATTCTTCATAGCTTCATTCAAGACCATCCAGAAGGTCCAGAAGCAGTTCGACGAGCGGGGTGTAAAGAAGAGGCAATTCCTCATCTTCCTGAAGCTGCTGTTTTATAAATTTGAGAAACAGAAACTGATAGCGAAGAAACCGCTCGCTACGCTGGCGGAATTCGACAAGATGAAGGGGGTCGTTGAGAATGGACGTGGTCCTTTATGAGAAACCGCTCCGTATAGAGCTTTCGGGAACGGAACTGGTCGTGAATGGTGGAAAGCACCCCATGTCAAAAAGGACATTGGGTGAAATGAGGAAAGTGCTGAGAGAATACCACGAGGAGGCGGCAGATGTGGAACTCTATTATATGTACCGTGATGTCTACAGCCAGGGGGATATACGATTCGACATAACGGTCATCCCCGCGAAGATGCTGGGCAACGAATATGTGAAGACAAAGGGGCACTATCATCCCGGAAGCGAAGACGGACCCGCTTACCCCGAGGTGTATCAGGTGCTGCGTGGCACTGTCGAGTTCATTATGCAGAAAAGGAACCGGAACGGCAGTGTGGATGCCATGATCGTGAGCGCGCAGGAAGGGGATACTGTCCTATTTTCACCACCGGATGAGGGCACCCCTCTCCGTTGTAGTGTTCTTCCAGGTGAAGATAAAAATCGAGAAGATCGAGTGAATCCACTCCCTGTTCCCTCAGGTTGTCATCAGCTGAAAGTTTAAAAGCATTTTGACCATATGAGGTCTTTGATAATATTTCTTGCAAGTCACTTAATAAAACATCCA
>Ga0209536_100015563_pt1 | contig 10855 bp, 10 predicted proteins | sample DeeMarSeWOR28_12_FD_187461 | JGI IMG/M metagenome (GOLD analysis project Ga0209536, IMG submission 187461) | Marine sediment microbial communities from White Oak River estuary, North Carolina - WOR-2-8_12 (SPAdes) (version 2) | ecosystem: Environmental > Aquatic > Marine > Intertidal zone >... | reverse complement strand
GCCAACGTATCAAAGAGCTTTAGGCTATGCCATGGCGGAAGCTCGGTAAACCCCACCCGATACTTCTCATGGGCGACCGCGCTCACTTTATTCTCCACCCTCTGCTTAACCTCATCATAGAGATCTTGATACAGCTTTAACTTCTTCTTGAGATCTCCTGTCGGCGTGCTAGGTCCATTCATACAGGTCCAGAAATCTCGAGAATGCATGGGACAAGGTATCGCCTTACGTAGTTCACTGGTCTCATGCCATACTCGACCGATTGCCTCTAGATCATGAACCGTTTGACTCAGCTTATCCCAGTCCATCTTATGCCCCGACTCTATCTCAAGGAAATTTATCATATCCCCCAGTTCCTCGGTTAGATATCGTATTTCTGCCTCAGAGTCCTGGAATGGACTGTCGAGGAAGAAAGCGGAGCTATGGGTGAGCTCTGTAATCAACTCACCACATTTTGCCGTGTTGTCGCAGATCAGGTTGGACCAGAGCATAGCATCAGGAGAGGGTAAAGCACCTAAAGCATAAGCACCGGCCACACCACGGTGCGGCGAACATATTTCAGTCACCAACCCCAGTTCCGCACCAGCGGAAAGAAGCTCAGCCTGTTCGCTTAAGAATAACGCAGTCAGCCATGTGGTCATTTCAGTATGCATTGGCGTAATATCCATGGCATAAAGAATCTCGGTGGGAAAGAATACGGTATGGGCGGCTACAAAACTTCCATTTTCCTGTGCACTCTGGACACGACTATAGTAATCGGCCAGCATCTGGTAGTACATTATTTCGCTCTCTTCGGCTCCAGAGGCTCGACTCATCCGTGCTAGCATCTTACAGGTTCGGATCAATGCGCTTATTTTTGTCTTCCTCGTATCGGTACTTGCCATTACTTCCTCTTTGCCTCAATCATTTCCAGAAAAGCCTGTACTCTGGTTCTGATTTGCCCTGAACCCGATGTACCATATTCAACATCCAAGGCCAGAGTTGGAATTCCCACTGCCTCAAGCCTGTCTTTTAACAATGGCAGGTCGTGGGCATAGGGCACGCAATAACGTATAGTTTCGCTGATAACACCCTCTACCCTGAAATCACGTACTAGCTCAATTATACGATTGAATCGCTCATCGGAGGGGTACATACGGGCACAGGGGAAATTGTCCAGGTAGCGGCGAGCTATAGCCTCAAGCGGTGTCTTATTTTCATCAAGCACCACCATATCAGACCAGTAACGGGTGCTGGTACAGAGCTCATCGCTTACCACCAGCCCCCCCACTTCCTCAATACTGACAATAAATTCGGGGTTGTTCATAACACTACCCACTACCATCAGCCTTGCTCGGCTACTGTGCTTATTACCTGAATCAGCCAGCTCTTCCAGTAACTGCCCCAGGCATTCATTAAATAACTCCTTGGGCATACGGAAGCTGGCATTCAATACTTCCATCGTTTCCGCCCCGCTAATCGGCGGGCTGTCCGATTTTCTTAGCTCGTAGAGACGCCCAAGCAGTCTTCTCGACTCATTATACACTTCAATTGATTTAAGTAGCGCCTCTTCACCAATCTCAATACCGAGAAACTCTTCGAGGTGCTGTCTAAACTGCACCAACTGCCCGTAATAGAGTTCGTGGGCACGCTTAGAGAACTTGCGGGGTACGGTAATAATATGCTTAAAAGGCGTATCGATGTAGTGACACCATATATCAAAGAGGCGGCGTGCTCCGTCACAGGTCGACCCGGCGACGAGTCCGTCCAGGAATTCATACTCTCCCTGGAGTCCCATTTGCAGACAGCTTCGGGAGAAAGAGCAATTGTTGATATATAAATAGGCATTACCATCCTCGAGCTCCATCTCCTGAGAGTAACCGGTAATCCTGATAGGAAGCGCCCCGGCAGCATGGATAATTTCTTCTGGAACATAGGTACAGAGCCAGCCAAACACTTTCTTCCCCTGACGTTTAATTTCCATAATCTCGTCTGTTTTGGGGAAGGTAGCATTCACCTGCCGAAACTGCTCAAGCGCAAGCAATTCAGTATTACTTTTTTGTGACAAATCCACCATCGCCTATTACTCCAGCCCTTTTCTTATTAAAAGGCTACTAAGTACCACTATGCAATAAGATATCCGCCGTCTACGACGACTACACTACCGGTCATATAACTGGCTAAATCTGATACCAGAAACAAGACCACCCGACTGACATCGTCGGCTCTTCCCATCCGACCAAGAACCATACGGCTCATAAGTGCTTTTAACTCTGCCCTATCCTGCTTTGTTGATGATTCACCGAGTATTGAAAATACCCCTTCAGTTACTATAGCTCCCGGAGCAACCGCATTCACCCGAATGTCGTATTTACCAAGTTCTAAAGCCAGACTTTTGGTTAATGTCAGAACACCACCTTTAGAAGAATCATAGGCAGCCAAGCCTTCAGATGAAGGATGCGTTGAGTCAATCGAAGCAATATTCACGATACTACCACCGATCCCCTTCTTTATCATCTGCTGGCTTACTTCACGGCAACAAATGAAAGCACCCTTCAGGTTTACCGCTATAACCTGTTCAAAATCATCACCAGTCATTTGCGCCATAGGTACCTTCGGATATATTCCAGCATTGTTTACCAGAATATCAATACTACCCATTTTGTCCGCTGCTACAGCAACCACCTCTCGTATTTCCTTTTCCTGACTAACATCACACTGCATATACATTACCTGATAGCCGTAACTACTTAGCTCCCGAGCGGCTTCTTTCGCCCCATCTAGATTCTTATCAACAATGAACACTGTTGCCCCGGCTTCGGCGAGACGGCGTGAAATAGCCAAGCCAATTCCAGCGGCACCACCGGTAACTATAGCTCTCCTGGAATTTAGCGTAATTAGTTCCCTGGTCGGTATGTATTCTGTCTGTGGTACCATACTTATTATTATAGACTACAGCCGAATTCACTTATCATCAAGTGTAAAAAGATAATGCCACCACCGGCCCGGTGTGGCCCGACATCACCGGCGTATATGGAGTCAGAAATACTTCCTTGCACTCAAATTGAGAGGTAACCATATCTCTCAGTTTTTCACCATCAGCAATGTTATCCGTATAGTGGGTCATTATATGTAGTGGCTTACTGGTATCAATACGTTCTTTCATCAGCTCTACAAGCTTAGCCATGGCTTTCTGCTTACCCATAGCCCTTCCCAGACTTTCCACCAACCCGGTGTTAGTCACCATACCAATAATTGGTTTCACCTGCAGAAACTCGCCCACATATGCCGTCTTTGGAGCCCGCCCACTTTTAATCAGGTATTTCAGCGTATCCATAGCAGTTACGAACTTCGCCCTCTGAATCATGTCCTTGACTACCTCGACAACCTCAGCCAGACTTTTACCCGCCTGAGCTGCCCGAGCCGCTTCTAAAGCAACAAAGCCCTGAGCGCCAGCCGCCGTCTGACTGTCAATAATCTCGATATTAATATTCGGATTTTCCTTTTTAAACATTTCCACGGCTTGCACGCCCGTTTCATAAATGGCACTTAACGCCCGCGAGACAAAGGTACATACAATGCTGTCGCTGGATTGTGCCACTCCCTTTAAAATCTCAATATAGTCCCCAATAGGTGGAGCACCTGTCGTAAACTCTTTCATCTCCGGGAATATCTTCCAGAACTCATCCGGGGTAATTTCCAACTGGTCCTTATAAGGTTTCCCATTTATGGATAGGGCTATGGGTACAATACCTATGTTATACTCTTTAACTACCTCCGGCGGCAAACAGCTAATCGTATCAGTTACTATACCGACCTTTGCCATTTCATCCTCCTTTGATTTTTATATTACCCCACCATCAATACAAATAACCTGTGCCGTAATGTAGCTCGCCCTCTCGCTAGCAAGAAAGGCTACGAGCTCGGCTACATCATCAGGTTTACCAAAACGCTGCAAAGGGATACGGGACAATATAGCGTCTTTAGTCTCCTGAGGCAACTTCTCTGTCATTTCGGTAGTAATAAAGCCAGGAGCAATGGCATTGGCGGTTATGTTTCGGGAGCCTACCTCACGAGCCACACTCCGGGTAAAAGCAATAAGGCCACCCTTAGCCGCCGAGTAGTTCGTCTGCCCCATATTGCCCACCAAGCCGGCCAGAGAAGAAATGTTTATAATCCGACCCCACATCTGCTCCATCATGGACCGCAGGACGAATTTGGTACACAGGTAGGCACCACGCAAATGGGTGCTAATTACCTCATCCCACTCCTCATCACGCATTCTAGGTAACAGAGTGTCTCTAACAATACCGGCATTGTTAACCAGTATATCAATCCTCCCCCACTTCTCAACTATATGGCGATTCATAGCCTTAACCGCCTTTTCGTCAGCCACATTTGCTTTCACCAATATGGCTTCCCCACCCTGACTCTTAATATGACTGGCCACACGGCTGGCCTCTTCATCACTTGACAGATAGTTTATGGCCACTTTTGAGCCGAGGGTCGCCAGCTTAATAGCGATACCCCTTCCCAAGCCTCTTGAGGCTCCGGTTACTAGCGATATTTTATCCTCAAGTTCTTTCAATTCCATCTTCCTTCTTCAAGAAACACGCTTTATTATGATACTGCAGTTTTGCCCACCCATACCGAATGAATTGGACAGGCAGACATCAACTGCCTGGCGGCGTGCCTGATTGCTCACGTAGTCGAGATCGCAATCAGGGTCGGGGGTCTCATATCCAATTGTCGGCGGGATGATACCCTGCTTAATGGTCATTACCACTGCCACGGCCTCTACAGCCCCGGCAGCACAGGCTAGATGGCCAATCATCGATTTATTCGAGCTCATCGGTATCTTGTATGCCCTTTCTCCAAATACTAGCTTAGTAGCTTTGGTTTCAGCGGCATCATTAAGCTTAGTTCCTGTGCCGTGAGCATTAATATATTCAACTTCCTCAGTAGATGTTTCTGCATTTTTTAGCGCCATCTTCATAGCTACACTCTGGGTCTCCGCGTCAGGAGCCGTTTCGTTATAGGCATCAAACGACCAGCCCGCTCCGGCCAGCTCGGCCAGTATTGAAGCACCCCGCTGCTTGGCATGTTCATAGGTCTCGAGTACTAAAAGACCAGCCCCCTCACCAAATACCATACCGCTTCGGTTTAGGTCGAAGGGTCGGCACGCTTTCTGGGGGTCCGGGTTTCTGGACAATGCTCCCACGATGCCGGTTATAGCTATAGCTATCGGGCTGACATTCGCCTCAGCACCACCGGCTATCATCACATCGGCATGCCCCAGACGAATGTGGTTCAAGGCTGTTCCTAGCGCATCGCTACCGCTGGCGCAGGCACTATTCAGACTACTATTTGGCCCCTTGGCACCGATCTCCAACCCAACCTGCGCTGACACCATACTGGCGGCAATTTTGCTGATTAAGAGCGGGTCAACCCTCATCGGTCCACGATTTTTCAGAACCTCAGCCTGCTCGGTAAGTAGGTTAATCATTCCGCTTGTAGCTATGACGACTCCTACCTTCTCCGCCTTTTCCTGGCCCATATCCAGCTTTGCCGATTCCACTGCCATCTTGGCCGCAGCTATGGCAAATTGAATGCACCGTGATGTACGGTCGACTCGTTTGATGTGCATATAGTCGGTAGGCTCAAATTCCTTGACCTCGGCGCCAACCTTAACCGGATATGAACTGGTATCGAACGATGTTATCAGGCCAATACCACAGCGTCCATTGACCAGCCCATTCCAGTAATCATCAACCGTCAATCCCAAGGGTGTGATAGCGCCCAGTCCGGTAATTACCACCCTGCGGTCAGACACTTCTGTCCCCTTCATCACTTGCTATGCTTACCACGCCAACAGAAGTTAGAGATAGCCCACCATCAATGACAATAATTTGACCTCTTATCATCGCCGCCTCTTCACTACACAGAAAGGCAACCACGTTAGCAACATCTTCCGGTTGAACCATCCCTCCAGCTGGTGTTTTCTGCCAGGACTGCTGAGGCAAATCCTTACTTGCGGTATACATTTTTAATGCTTCCGTTTCAACAGCACCAGGCGCGACTCCGTTAACGCTTATACCTCTGGGGGCCAGCTCGATTGCCAGGTAACGGGTAAGTGCCTCCAGGGCAGACTTCGATACACCAACCGCAGTATAAATAGGCCATATCAAACGGGAACCGAGGCTGGATATACTCACCATACTACCCCCGTTTTTCATCAACTTAGCCGCCATCTGAGCACAGAGCAGAAAAGCCTTGGCATTTATATCCATTGTCCAATCCCAGCCCCTGGTGTCGAGCTCGAGGGCAGAGCGGGCTACGCCAGAAGCGGCGTTATTTACCAGTATGTCCAGTCTGCCAAATTTTTCCTCTATCTCATCGAACATACTGTCTATCTTATCTGCCTCACCAACATTAGCCTTTATGATATGAGAAGATACACCTTTCTCCCGCGCCTCCTGAGCAGTCAATTCGGCGGTACTACGTTTTCGAAAGTAATTGATAATAACATCGGCCCCTTCATCGGCCAGCTTCAGGGTTATGGCACGCCCAATTCCCCGTGAGCCACCGGTTATCAGGGCGACTTTACCTTTAAGTGACATCTCATTCCCCGTCTTATTGTTACCGTTTCTATCCCTTCTCGGCTACCTTACGTTCGATATATTCCACAAATGCCGCCGTATTTGTAATGTTCTGCAGCTCTTCATCATCAAGCTCAATGTCATAGGTATCTTCCACGGCCACCAGTATTTGTACTATATCAAGAGAGTCAGCGTTGAAATCTTTGAATGAGGTTGTCGGTGAAAAATTAATATCGGTCTTACGTAGTATACGGCTGGCAATCTTCTTTACCGTTTCTTCAATTGACAATTCTTCTGACATATCAAACTCCTTTTATGAATTGAGCCATTTCCGAATCTTAACATCTATTGAACATCGGGCAATTTCATTTTGCTTCTGGCGGCCGCCAGTTCAGACTTAAGTGTACCTACCAGGTCACGCTCCACGGCCGATTTCGCCTGACCCACCGTTCTGGCAATATCTCCGGCCTTACTACGCCCATGAGCCACGCAAGATATTCCATCAACTGCCCATAGTGGACCCCCGCCAACGGCATCAGCTGCATTGGTAATCTTCAACAGCTCATTAACTATTTCTTTTACATCGATTTCAGGCATTTTCTTTCCGATTCTATCCTCAAACCACTGCGCAATCGTATGTCCCAGGGATTCGGTAAATTTCACCACGACATTACCGACAAAGCCATCACATATGATTATATTAGCCTTTCCCGATGGTATATCGTAACCCTCCACGTTACCGATAAAATTCAGCCCAGACTGTTTTAATAGTTCGTAGCTCTCTATTACCACTTCATTTCCCTTCCCCTCTTCAGCACCAACACTGAGTAGAGCTACAGTTGGATTCTTAATACCCAGCATTTTTTGCGCATATACCGTGCCTACGATAGCGAAATCGAGGAACTGGTCCGGGCGGCAGTCTACATTACCACCCAAGTCCATCAATAATGTTTCTGGAGTAAAACCTAGAAAAGCTCCACCAGCTATCGGGCGAGCTATGCCTTCTATAGTACCAAGAACTCCAAGCGCTGAAGCCACCACCCCACCAGTAGGTCCAGCCCCGATAACGGCATCCGCTTTCCCTTCTTTCACCATCTTTGTGGCCACTAAAATTGAAGCATTGCGCTTCTGACGAAGGGCATAGGCAGGGTGCTCACCTTCTATAAGATACTCGCTGGTATGGATCAACTCAACGTTTACTCCAGAGCTGTCACACTTGGCCAGCTCCGGCTCAATCAGCTCCGTCGGCCCAACCAGTATGATATCTACACCATACTCCTTAGCCCCTTCTACCGCACCCTTTACAATTTCCTGAGGGGCATAATCGCCACCCATGGCATCAATCGCTATTTTCATTGTTTTTCACCCCCAGCTTTGCTTCTCCGGTAATAATTAAGTCGTTTTTCTGATTGCAGCATTGTACATCACAATTAATGATTGTTTCCTGGCCTCTCTTTTCGAGCTTGGATATATGGCCACTCACTGTAATGGTATCACCCGGTCTAGCTGGTTCCTTAAACCGAACATTAAGCTTGCCGCCAACCAGCCAATCTCTTCCAAAGGCAACAGTCATCATCTGCGAAACGTAAGCTAAAATAAGCATACCATGGGCAATTGTGCCGCCAAGGGGAGTTTTTTTTACGAAATTCTCATCTATGTGAATAGGATTAAAATCCTGACTCGCTTCAGCGTAGAGATTAATTTGTTTCTGAGTAATGCTCTTCCTTAGCCCCGGAAGGCTCATTCCTTCACTTAATCCGGATGATTTCTCCAAATTAATTTCCATTATCCTTCATCATCCGGCTGGGGCAGTATGAAGCTCGTTTTGCTAGTCAACACGGTCTCCTGGTTATCATTGCACACGTTAAGCTCAACGTCCAAGAAGTGAAACCTCCCCCGACTCCATTTCCGATTAACACGGGCATAACCGGTTAGACCATCACCTATTCTGGCCTCACTTCTAAATTCAAGCTCCTGGGATATATGTATTGTTCCCGGAGGCAGACTGATGCTCCGTGAGAGTGCAGCCATAGCCGAAGCGGCTATAGCCATTGGCGGAACGGCCTTATTGTCTTCATATGGATAGCTTGTATCTTCAACTGCTCTGAGATAAGTGGTGACAACAGATGCATCCAGTTCGTAAGAGCTTGGTGGGAATTCGTAGCCGGTTTCTAACTGATTGTATTCAATCTTTTCCTCGGTCACTAGCAATTCCTCCGACCAGCTTTCCCATATCGCCTTTGCCTGTTAATTACAAGCATAGCTACTCTAGGTATGTATGTTGGGTTATTTTAAAACGATAGAGAAATAATGTCAACAAATCAGAACAAAAAGATAACCCGAAGATTATCGCCGGCTAACTGTCTTAGTATTTGTTCTTATATAAAATAACGGGAAGCATCTCTGCTTCCCATATACCCCAATTCTGTCACCAAGCTCAACTCACTTTATATCGATAAGGTATCTACCCACTATCCAAGGTGATAAATACTACCGAGCCAGGTTAATCCATAATTCAGCCAGCTTCTGAAATTTTTGTAAAACATCCGAGATTGTCGCGCCATGCACGCAACATCCAGGTATCTCATCACATCTGATGAAGTACCGATATCCCTGACCATTGTCAACATTCGGCTCAAAAATAGCCTCTTTGGAGATTCTGATTGTTAATTTGGAGTATTCTTCTAAACTCTTCATGGGCCACACAAGATACGCTTGAGACCAGTATAGTTAAATTTTAACTTAATCAAAGAAATTATATATAGGCAAATAGTTAAATATGATATGGGTAAATATTAGTAAAAATACTAAACAGTGGAAACAATCGAAGCTAGAAAGCAAGGCAGCAATTCAGTTATAGGCGTTTGAATATCACTTCTAATGGTTCAAGATTCTCTGGCTTGAAATGTCAGCTAGGCTTTGCTTACCTCAACCAGAACGGTATTTGCCGACCATGCCCCTCCCGGAGAATGCTCGCTTGGTGTCAGGGTATTGGCACAACCACCACGGTCTACGCCCTGTTCATCAATATCGAACCAACCACCCTGCCCAATATTGACCACGCCCGGCATTATTCTTTCCGTAACCCTGGCTTTTATCAGTACCTTACCCCGGTCATTAAATACCATTACTTCCTCATCGTCAGATATGCCACGTGCTTCAGCATCCCTGGTGCTAATCCAAATCCGCCTCGGTTCTACCTCATTGAGCCAAGGTATTTTCTCGTATGTACTGTGGGCAGCCGGCTTGTGGTGGGTAGTCATAAGCTGTAAAGGATATTTCCGTGATAGGGGTGTGCCATAGCCTTCAGGCGGCGGTAGATACTTAGCCACCGGCGGAACCTGGGGGTTGTTCATCTCGGCCAGGTGTGGGCAATAAATTTCTATTTTGCCGGACATAGTGGGAAAAGGGTTATTAGCCGGGTCCTTGACTTGCTCTCTGAAAGCAACGAAAGGCCGTTCTACCTTTATCCTGACTACCCCTTTCTTCCTGAAATCTTCGAAATCGGGAATGTCACCGGCGCGACCAGCAATTGCCTTCAGCCACTCCAAGTCAGTCTGCCCCTCACGGTAGTCAGTGATGCCCAAGCGGGTGCCCAACTCAGCACAGATATCGCGGTCTGACTTGGATTCGAACATGGTATCTATAGCTCTATTCATATAAAGATAGTATGGCGAGCCCAGCCAAGGGGAGATTATATCCTCCCGCTCCATAACCGTGCTTACTGGCAACAGGATATCAGCGAACCTGGCCGTCGGCGTCATGCGCTGTTCATGTACGACAATAAACTCGAGTTTTTTAAAAGCGTTTATACCCGCATTAACATTAGGACGGGAGTTGAGAAAGTTTGAAGCGACGATATAAGCCAGCTTGGGGTCACAAGGATAACCACCCTCTTTTCCCTTCAGAATGGCATCATATACCTTTGCACCGTGAATGCGGGCACTGGTAGGACTGGCAGCGCCGCGTAATTTATGAAGGGTATTCGGCCGTGGCGGTGTATCCTGCTCTACAGGATTACGAGCTCCTCGAGGCATGCCCATCTCCCGACTGTGAAAAGCGCGCATAAAGCCACCAGCGTATCCGCCTTCTTTACCCACATTTCCGGTCATCGCAATAACGGTGTTAGCTGCCCGGCTGAACTGTTCCCCCATAGCACCTCGAGCTGGCCCCCAGCCCGGTATCAGTGCCGCCGGCTTGGTACTGGCATATTCAACGGCTAGCCTTTCGATTGTATCCCTCGGTACGCCTGTTATTTCCTCTGCCCAGGCAGGGGT
>Ga0209536_100015562_pt1 | contig 10856 bp, 8 predicted proteins | sample DeeMarSeWOR28_12_FD_187461 | JGI IMG/M metagenome (GOLD analysis project Ga0209536, IMG submission 187461) | Marine sediment microbial communities from White Oak River estuary, North Carolina - WOR-2-8_12 (SPAdes) (version 2) | ecosystem: Environmental > Aquatic > Marine > Intertidal zone >... | reverse complement strand
CATATCCATTGGGGGTACACTGTGTGAAAAAACCAAAACATATTGATTGGAATGAAGCCGCAAGTTTACCTGTGGTTTATACTACGGCTTATTTCTCATTGGTACACCACTGTCGCCTACAAAAAGGAGAACGTGTACTGATCCATGCTGCCGCCGGTGGTGTAGGAATAGCGGCCATTCATATTGCTAATGCTATTGGAGCAGAAGTCTTTGCTACAGTAAGTACACAGGAGAAACACGACTATATCATCGGATTAGGTGTGAAGCCGGAGAATATCATGAATTCCCGAACACTCTCATTTGCTGATGAAATAATGGAAAAAACAGAGGGCAAAGGAGTTGATGTTGTATTAAACTCTCTTTCTGGTGAAGCGATTTTTAAAAGCATACGATGCTTATCCGCCTATGGCCGTTTTGTAGAGATTGGCAAAACCGATATCTACCGAAACAGTAAGCTTGGATTACAGCCCTTTGGCAATAACCTCACATATTTCGGTGTCGATGTTGACCGACTCTTCAAACAGAAGGCGGAATTTGGAGGCAGATTGTTCCAGGAATCCATTGATTATTTTGTAGAGCATGGTTTCAAGCCTCACCCGGTGACCGTTTTTCCAATAGCAGAGCTGGCAGATGCCTTCCAGTTCATGGGTGGTGCACGACACATTGGTAAAATAGTCGTATCCATGAAAGATAAGGTTGATGTTTTACCTCCCAAAGAGATACAATTTGATGGAAACGCTACTTATCTGATTACTGGAGGAGCTTCTGGTTTTGGATTAGGCATTGCCCAATGGATGACCACGAAAGGGTGCCGTAACTTAGTATTGCTTAGTCGCAGTGGCACCAAAACCGATGAAGAAGCATCAACCGTTCAGGACATGCGCGACAACGGCGTTAACCTAATGATAGCTAAAGGAAGCGTGGACAGCCAAAAGGATATGGACCGAATTTTCAGGGAGATAAAAGAAACTATGCCTCCGCTTAAGGGTGTTCAGCATGCGGCCATGGTATTGGACGATGGAAGTATCCCTGAAATTACCTATGATCGCTACATGAAGGTATTTACGCCAAAAGCAGTTGGATGCTGGATACTGCACGAGGCAACAAAGGATATGGATCTGGATCATTTTGTATCCTATTCATCTATATCTGCTATCTACGGTAATCCCGGCCAGGTGAGTTATGTTGGAGCGAACAGCTTTTTAGATAATTTCTCGCACTGGAGGAGAGCCCAGGGGCTCCCGGCTACTACCATAAATTGGGGTGTTATTGGTGATGTTGGATTTGTTGCAAGAAGTGGAAAAGTAGGCGGGAATGTAGATGAGCTGTTGTATAAGCAGGGGTGGAAATCCTTCTCATTGCAGCAGGCAACCAATATATTGGAAAGCATTCTGTTGAGCAATCCTGTGCAACTAGTGGCTACGGATTCAGATTGGGAGATGATTGGCAATTTCTTTCCTCACAGTGCAACTTCAAGTCGATTTGCACACCTGGTGAATGAAAAACAGTTGAGCGCAGGAACAGGTACCGGTTCAGGTAAGGGGGCTTTAAAAGCAACATTATTTGAAGCTAAACCTGAAGAGCAACATGGGATACTGCTTGATCAATTAACGGATACCTGTGCCCGTGTTCTGGGTACTACCGCAGACAAGTTGGATACCAGCGAACCGGTTACAAAGTACGGGCTGGATTCACTAATGGCGAATCAGATACGCAATTGGATCCAAAACAATGTAGGTATTGATTACTCCATGATGAAAATCATGCGTGGTCCATCGATGGAAGAGATGACTACCCAGATTCTTGATGAATTACTTGGTGAGAGTGCCACAACTGGTGCTGAAGAGGAAGTGAAGAGTGAATTAGACAAGTGGATTATCAGGAAGAAAAAAGTAGAAAATCCTCGAATCCGGTTGTATTGTTTGCCATATTTCGCCGGTGGTGCTTCTATTTTCAGTGCTTGGCATGAGTTACTCCCGGATGATGTTGAGGTTTGTGCCGTTCAGTTTCCGGGCCGCGAGGAAAGAGGAAATGAAAGACCTTTTGACGATGTATTTGAATTAGTTGCCAAACTCGCTGAGGTGATGGAGCCGCTTTTGACATCACCTTCTGCTTTCTACGCCCATAGTTCAGGTGCTGGTGTTGCACTGGAGCTGGCGCGCTATTTGCGCAAAAAGCTTGATGTACATCCTACACTATTTATGGTGGGTGGTTGGCGGGCACCACATCTGGAAAGCCCATTCCAGTTTTTAAATGCAATAGCCGAAGACGAGGTGTACATGGAAAAGAATATTCCAAACATCAAAGGCCATTTGCGGTCGCTTGAAATTCCTGAATCTGTGATTGAAAATGATGCTGTGTTCAATGAAATGCTGCCTGCTTTGCGTGCCGATATTCTTCTTGGAAAGAAATATACATACTATGAGGATGAACCCTTAGCTTGCCCGTTAACAGCACTTGCAGGAAGAAACGATTCGGTTTTCTCTGAAGATCAGATAAAAGCATGGAAACAACATACATCCAATGAGTTTAGGTATGAGTTGATAAATGGCGGTCACTTATTCTGTAGGGATAATAAAGAAGAGCTATTGAGGATAGTAGCTGATAAACTATCTGAAACTGTTATAAGTAAAATATAGATGTCAAATAATATGCAAGCCTTTCGAAAAACAGGAGAAGAATTCCCTGTACTTTCTCACGGCGAATTACATATATGGCACATTTCGACACGTATTACTTCAAGCGAATTTATACACCATAAAAACACGCTTTCGAAAAATGAATCTGCTAATGTTTCTTTCTTTGAATTTGATAAGGCTAGGGATGCTTACGTAGTCGGTCAGAGTTCACTGAGAAAGCTGCTTTCAGGTTATCTTGGTATTCCGGCTGAACTAGTGAAACTAGGACGAAGTAGAAAGGGAAAACCATATTCGATGGATGATCCTCAATTATATTTTAATATGTCTAATTCAGGCTCCCTGGTCACCATTGCTTTTTCATTCGACGGGGAAATAGGTGTTGATATTGAACAGATAAGACCACTATCTGATTTGGATGATTTAATCACAAAAAACTTCACATCGAGTGAAATCAAATTTATTCATTCAAAGCCTGAAGAAAGAATCAGGAGATTTTTCCGATTCTGGACAATTAAGGAATCTTATTTAAAAGCATTGGGGGAAGGCATGCGACTGCCTCCAGATCATCTGGAGTTTTCGATTGAGAATGATCGCATTCACCTTCTTTCTGTAAAAGGCATCTTTGACCAGGGAGATTGGAATTTTGAGGAATTCTCCATCCCTCCTGATTATGTTGGTACCATATCCTATAGCCGGGATAATACGGTTATCAAACATATGGGATTTAAATAATTTATTAGTTCGCAAAATGCATATCACTTTCTACGTGTTCTATTTATTAACCAAGCTGTTTGGATTACTCCCCTTCCGGGCATTGCACCTATTGTCCAACACGTTCTATTTTTTATTTTATTATTTAATTCCATACCGAAAAAAGGTTATCCGGCAAAATATTGAACGGTCCTTCCCTGATCTTAGTAAAAAAGAGCAAACAACAATCATCAAAGGATTTTACCACAACTTCTGTGATATCTTACTTGAAGGGATTAGAGGATTTTCAATATCTAAAAAGCAACTCCTGAAGCGGTATGTTTTTATTAATCCGGAAGTAATGAATGAACTATATGAGAAAGGACAGGATGTTGTTGCGGTAGGTGCGCATTATGCCAATTGGGAGTGGGGCATTATGGCAGCTCCACTACAACTTAAGCATAAATTATTTGCCTTATATACACCATTAACAAATAAGCCAATTGACAGCTTTATGCGTAGGAATCGGAAGAAATGGGGTACAGAATTGGTTCCAAGTCGTGAAGTAAAAAGAGTGTTCGATGCTCAACATGATACTCCGGTTATGTATTTTTTTGGTGCGGATCAAAGCCCGGGAAATCCAAAGGGTTCGCATTGGATGAAATTCCTGAATCAGAACACCGCATGTATGAAAGGTCCTGAGTTTTTTGCAAGACGTTATCGCTTACCTGTTGCATACTTTGATGTTCAGCGGGTGAAAAAAGGACACTACACGGTAACCCTAAACGTGCTCGAAAAGGACCCCATCAATACAGAATCCGGGGAAATAACGGAAAAATACATGCATACACTCGAAAAGCTAATTATTGAAAAACCTGAAGATTATCTTTGGTCACATCGAAGATGGAAACATACAATGAAAAAAAGTGATCCTGTATAATGGAAGTAACAAGAACATTCGATTTAATAGAAAGATACTTAACCAATTTTGCCCATAAAACTGATGTATTTGTAACAAAGGTCAATGGCAGTTGGAAGAGCTATGGTGTTAGCGATTACGTTGACAATTCCAATTACATAAGCTACGGCTTGCTCGCTCTTGGTTTGAAAAAAGGTGATAAGGTGGCGACAATTAGCAATAACCGTCCGGAATGGAATTTTGTGGATATGGGACTTGCACAGGCGGGCATGCTCCATGTACCTGTCTTTACAACGCTTAACCAGAAGCGATATAAAGAGATTTTTGAGCACGCCGGAGTAAAATCCGTTTTTGTCTCAAACAAAAAATTATATGACACACTAAAACCTATTTTATCTGACCTCATTTTTACATTCGATGAAGTAGACGGAGCCAGAAACTGGACTGAAGTACGAGATTTGGGTAAAGAAAATGAAGCTGATTTCAAGGAACCAGTACTATCCAATAAAGCACAAACAAAACCTACCGATCCGGTTACCCTTATTTATACATCAGGTACAACCGGGAATCCAAAGGGGGTGTTGTTGTCTCACCAGAATCTTGTAAGCAATGCCAAAGCAGTAGCTGGAGTGTTTCAGCTTAAACCTGACCAGCGTTATCTGTGTATTCTACCGATCTGCCATGTAGGTGAACGTATGGGCAATTACCAGACCCAATATTCTGGATGCAGCATATATTATACTGAAAACCTTGCTTCTCTTCCCAACGACCTGAAGGATGTTAAACCTCACGGATTTGGTGCGGTGCCACGAATATTGGAGAAGGTGTATGACAAGATCATTGCCAAGGGCCATAAGCAAAAGGGAATCAAAAAGAAGCTTTTCTTTTGGGCACTTGATCTTGGACTAAGATACAAGCAGGATCGGGCAAATGGTTCATGGTATGAGCTGCAACTGAAGCTGGCTAACAAAATTATATTCAGCAAATGGCGCGAAGCACTTGGGGGTAATATAGAATTCATTGGAATTGGCGGCGCCTTCTTGCAACCCAGACTGGAAAGAGTGTTCTGGGCGGCTGGCATCAAGCTTTTGAACATGTATGGGTTGACCGAAACATCGCCTGTTATTACCATTAACCGACCAAAGTCGCCAAATCTCCGTTTGGGTTCTGTTGGCACTAAAATCAAGGATGTAAAGGTGAAAATCGCTGATGATGGTGAGATTTTGTGCAAGGGGCCTAATGTGATGTTGGGCTATTACAAGGATGAAGAGGGCACCAGTGAAGTCATCGATAGTGAAGGGTGGTTTCATACTGGTGATATTGGCAAGTTGGAAGATGACAAATTTCTGCACATTACCGACAGAAAGAAGGAGATATTTAAGCTATCAAATAGTAAATACGTTTCACCGCAAGCAGTCGAAAGCATATTCAAAGAGTCCGTGTATATCGACCAGGTAATGGTTTTAGGTGAAGGTGAGAAGTTTGCGAGCGCACTAATATCCCCAAACTTCGAAGCGCTGAAAACGTGGTGCGCTGAAAATAACATCAAGTTTGTCGATAAACAGCTACTGGTAAAAGAACCGAAAGTAGGCGAACTCTTTAACCTAATTGTGAAAGGATTCAATAAATCATTGAGTGTAGATGAGCAGGTAAAGCGATTCAGAATAGTCCCTGACGAATGGTCACCTGATTCCGGTGAGCTTTCTCCAACCCTGAAATTAAGGAGAAGGATACTGTATGATAAGTATGCCGAATTGATTAATGAAATATTTAAAAAGGAGGCTGTTTGAGATAAAGATGACTATAATTGAAATAAATGATAGACGTTCAGGAAAGGAATTTCTCAATGTTGCTCGCGTCATATATAAGGATGACAAGAATTGGGTATGTCCAATGGATCGCGACATAGAAAGTGTGTTCAACCCGGATCATAACTCCTATTTTAACCATGGAACCGCTATGCGTTGGGTGCTAAAAGATGGCAGGGGAAAACTTGCCGGACGAATAGCTGCATTTATTGATTACAACTCCATGAACCATAATGATCAGCCAACCGGATGCTGCGGTTTTTTTGAGTGTATTGATGATCAGGAGTCTGCAAATATTCTGTTTAACACCGCTAAAGATTGGCTAAAAGCGAAGGGTATGGAGGCCATGGATGGCCCTGTAAATTTCGGTGAAACCGACAAGTACTGGGGGCTTCTGGTGGATGGTTTTACCCAACCTTCCTACCATGTTGCATATAATCCCAGATATTATCAAAAACTTTTCGAGGCATACGGATTTAAGACCTATTATAAGCAGGAAGGTTTTCACTATGATGTACGAAAACCTGTTCTTGAACGATTTAGGAAGATAAGCGAAAGAGTAAATAATAATTCTGAATATTCTTTTGAGCATTTCAGGTTTAAGGAGCTTGATAAATATGTTGATGATTTTACTCAAGTATTTAATGTTGCATGGGCGGATTTTAAAAAAGACTTTGAACCATTGAGCCCGGATTATGTAAGAAAATTTATCACTGATGCAAAGCCGATCCTCGAGGAGAAATTCATTTGGTTAGCATATCATAAAGACAAACCAATTGCTATTTACCTGATGATCCCAGATGTCAACCAGATCTTCAAAAAGTTTAATGGCAAGCTGAATTTATGGAATAAGCTCAGGTTGTTATATATGGTAAAAACGAAAAAGATGAGTCGGGCCAAAGGATTGCTGATGGGAGTAATTCCCAGATTTCAGGGTAAGGGCATAGAATCTGGCTTTATTTTACAGCTTGAAAAAGTATTTAGGCAGATGCCCAATTACACTGAACTGGAATTTTCCTTTGTAGCCGACTTTAATCCTCCCATGCGAAATCTTTGGCTGGCTGTTGGTGCTGAACCGGCAAAGCATTACATCACCTATCGATACCTTTTTGACCGTACCAGGGAATTCAAAAGATATCCTATTCCCGAGTAAAAGACTGTCCTTAAATCTGCACAAATGGAATGTTAATTTTTAAGCAATAAAAAATATTTGATTAGTAGTGCGAGAGAACCAAAAATTAAAAAGATATCCAGATGAACTTTCAGTCGCAATGCGCCAAATATGCCGTAGAATAAGCCAAAAATTATGAATATCAAAGTGATGGATAGTGAGCCGAATCCATTGAATACCAATATGAATCCAATTAAAATTGCTAAGGTCGGGCATGGGATTAGCCCTACCGGTGATGCATATAAATAATTGAAAACTGAACCTGTTTCAATAAAATGTGGATATACTAATCCGAATACAACCATAATTATACCAATCAATAAAAAAGGTAACGGTGATACACCTATCGCTAATGAAGATACTCTAAGTCCAAATATTAAAATGAGAATAACGGCAATTGAGAATAGTGTTCCATTAAAAGGATTTCCTGTCAGCCAGGCAAATATGGCAACGGAAAATAATGGTATGCATAATAAAGTTCCCAATAATCTGTTTGAAGGCATCCAATTCAAAACCAATGCTATAATTAGACCATAAAATATTACATGCCATATGATAGCAAACACTTTGTAATTGTTAGCAATGGTGTGTAATCCTGCTAGAATATCTTGTGTTTTAGGCATTGCGGAATTTTTTTATAAAAATACATTATTCACATGAAAGTAGTAATTTCAAAAAAATATGTTATCACATCAACCTATGTCAGGAAAAGGATATTATTCGAGATTTAGTCACAAAAAAAGAATTATTACTATCGAATAAATATCCATTTATAAAGATTTGCTATTATTTCTAAATCATCAGAAACTGATTTGATCTGGTCATATTGAAATTATCAGGTAAATATATCCAGATGGTCTTTCGTGTAAAAACTATCTGAGGAATAGTAGTAATTCATTTTTTAAAGTATTAAAAGTAAGGCTATTTTTGCAAATATGATCCAAAAGATGAAAGCGTTTTCTCTCCTGCTATCATTCATGATGGTTCTTGGCCTTATGATGGTGCCTCACCATCATCATGAATCTTTGGCGAAGATCAAAAGAACTCATCACGAAAATGTTTCGCATGCTCACCATCATGGATCTCACCACCATGATCATGAAAATCATGATTCGGAGGGCAAGGAATCCAACGATCAAAATGTTCCACAGCACTTTCATTTTTCAACCTCTGACAATTTTGAACCTTTAAGGATTGATCAGGTTGCCAGGGGAATAGCTGGACAATCGCAACCTACTTTAACCATCATTAATTTATTTTCCTGGAATCCGGATGACTCATATGATTGTTTAAATTATCCCAATATCTGGCCGGGAAAAACGGCAAAATCACAAAATAATCCCGGGGCCAATGGCTTGCGGGCTCCTCCTTCTATTGCCTAAAATCCAGGCAATCAAATCAAATTTTTCTTTTTCATTATTAACCTAAATTCATAATTCAATGAAACGATTGATTTATGTATTAATTTTTATGGGCTACTTGTCCTTTATTGCAACAGCATGTAATTCCGGTAACAGTAACGCACAAACTCATGAGCACGGTGAAGAAACCCATACTCATGAAGAAGATCACGATCATCCTCATGAACATACTGAGCAGGAAGAGTTTGTGGTAAGTGATAGCACGACTACTGAAGAAGAACATGTATATGCCGAAGGCGAAGAGCATGATCATGACCACGAAGAGGGTGAAGATCATACCCATTAACAGGTTCCAACTTCATTGCCCTAAATGGTGATGGAGGAATTCCATCGGGAGATCATTTCCTTCTATTGGGGGATTTATTTTCATGTATGGATCAAACCAAATGCAAATTCCCCCGGGGCAAAACAACCCGGGGGATAATTCAAATCACAATGAATAAGACTATATATACAATATTCTTTGTTGCTTCCATTTTATATGCATGCAACAATAATCAAAACTCACAGGGTCATTCACATGATGTCATAGGCACAGAGGATACACATGATCATGGAGAGGAATTATCAACACATAGCTATACCATTTTCTCTGATGGTTATGAGCTTTTTGTGGAATTCCCACCATTGGTTGTGGGAAATATAAGCGCTTTTGTAGCCCATTTCACCAGGCTGGCTGACTATAAGCCATTAACTGCGGGCCAGCTAACTGTGAGCATAGCGAAAGATGGGAAGGGCATCAGGCATGCTGTTGAGGGACCTACATCTCCAGGCATATTCCGTCCAGCCCTGCAACCAAAAGAATCCGGTATTTATAATTTGTCTTTCCTGTTAAAAACCGAAAAAGGGGAATCTAAATTTGACCTTGGTCAAATTGAAGTTTACCCGGATGCGGAAAGTGTATCAGTAGCAACAGATGGAGGCGAAGATGGCATTACCTTCCTGAAAGAACAAACATGGAAAACGGATTTTGCCACCCGGGAGATTGTTGAATCTTCCTTCTATTCTGTAATATCTACCTCGGCGAAGGTCAAGAGTCAACCTCAGGCTGAAATTGTTCTCAATGCCCAATCTTCCGGGAAAGTGATACTGAATTCAATTATTGGGGAATCAGTGAATAGGGGTCAATTATTGGCCATTGTGACTGGTTCCGGAATAGAAAATAATATTTCCGTAAAACTAGATGCATATCAAATCGCATTTGAAAAGAGCAGATCTGATTATAACCGGACCAAACCCTTAGTTGACAAACAGGCGATCTCGCAGAAAGATTTCCTGGAGATTCAATCCCGATACAAGCAGGATTCAATCCGTTATTACCAGGTCGCCAATAACATTTCCGGAAATGGACTCAAAATTTCCGCTCCCTTCGGCGGGATCGTGACGGGAGTGCATGTGCACAACGGAGATTATGTGGAAAGTGGTGAGGAAATCATCACGATCACACAAAAAGACAGAATGCTGATTGAAGCTTACGTCAATCAGAATGATTATCAACTTGTCGATGATATCTTCGATGCTCATTTCAAATTACCAACAGGCAATGAGGTGGTGAAACTTGCTGATATCAATGGGCGGGTAAAGAGCAAGAATACTTTTGTCAGTGAAAATTCGACAAGGATCCCGGTTTCCTTTGCGATCTCGGGAAGTGAGGTGATCATGCCGGGAATGTTACTGGAAGCATTCCTGCTTACAGGAAAACATGAAAGTACACTGGTGGTTCCCTTGTCCGGTGTTATCGAGGAGCAAGGATAATATTATGTATTTGTTCAGACAGGAGGAGAATCCTTTGAAAAGCGGCAAATAGAGATCGGAGATGACGATGGATTGTCTGCAGAGGTTGTATCAGGACTCAAAGCAGGAGACCGCATTGTTACAACTGGTGCTTATCAGGTGAAGCTGGCTGCAATGGCTGGCGATTTGCCGATTCATGGTCACACGCATTAAAAGGACACATCATGCTGGATAGAATTATAGACTTTTCACTGAAAAACAGGTTGTTTATTCTGTTTATCGGATTTATCCTTCTGATTGGTGGAAGCTACTTGTCCACAAGAATGGAAGTAGATGTTTTTCCTGATCTGACAGCACCTTCAGTAGTTGTATTGACGGAAGCACACGGTATGGCCACCGAAGAGGTGGAGCGATTAGTGACATTTCCCATAGAAACCTCGGTGAACGGGGCAACCAATGTCCGTAGAGTACGAT
>Ga0209536_100015560_pt1 | contig 10856 bp, 8 predicted proteins | sample DeeMarSeWOR28_12_FD_187461 | JGI IMG/M metagenome (GOLD analysis project Ga0209536, IMG submission 187461) | Marine sediment microbial communities from White Oak River estuary, North Carolina - WOR-2-8_12 (SPAdes) (version 2) | ecosystem: Environmental > Aquatic > Marine > Intertidal zone >... | reverse complement strand
CATCTTCGAGATTTTTCAGATTGGAAAATAAAATCAAACGACTCCATGATACTCTAAAAAGCCATGACCATGTTCTCTTTTACGCGCCTTTGTTTGCGAGTTCTTGCCGATCCAAACGAAATCAACCGGCGGCTGAAAAGGAATGTTATTATGACAATAACTATAGGCGGATAAAAAGGCTTTTTAGAGTGAGTATGGTGCGAAATTTGAGATATGAGTTTTTCGAAGGTTAAAGTATGGATGTAAGCATATAATATTTAATAATTTGTTTTCTATTCTTCCTGAAGAGAAGCCTGTTCAACACGGTTGCGGCCCTTTTCTTTGGCGCGATACAAGGCTTCATCCGCATTTGCAATCAACTCATCCACGGTCGATTCTCCGTTAGAGGTTGCCAGGCCCTGGCTGATTGTAAAAGGGATGCTGACGCCGTTAATATCTGCATTTTTTTCATTTATTTTGAGTCGGATCCTTTCAGCGATGACAAATGCATCTGCCTGTTTTGCCCCAGGCAGGACCACAATAAATTCTTCTCCCCCAAATCTTCCGACAGTATCATATTTTCTGATGGTTTCTTCCACCCGATTCATACTCTCTCGAAGCACTGCGTCACCTGCAAGATGCCCGAAGGTATCATTTATTTTCTTAAAATGATCCAGATCAAGCATTGAGATACTTATACAAGAATTGTTTCTTTTTGCCCTGGAAATTTCACTTTCAATCTGCGATAGAATCGCCCGGCGATTCAGAACACCTGTCAGCGGATCCGTCCGCGATTGTATTTCCAGTTTTTTCTTGGCTTCCAGTAGTTCAGACTGCAACTGAACGATTCGTTGGCCGGCTCTGACGCGAACACGCAGCTCATGCATGTCAAAAGGCTTGGTTATGTAATCATCTGCACCGGCATCCATGCCCGTGACGATGTTCTCTTTTGATTCTTTTGCCGTGAGCAACGTGATATAGGTATATTGATCTTCTTTTTTTGAAGTTTCGCGAATCTTTCGGCAAATCTCGATGCCTTCGATACCCGGCATCATCCAATCAAGGATGACCAGTTTGGGTGCATCTTCCTCGTGAAGCTTTTTCCACGCATCATTTCCATCGGTGGCAGAGACGACATCATAGCCCCACTTGGTGAGCATGTTTTCCAGAATAAGACGGGATGTAACATCGTCTTCAGCAATTAATATTTTCATTGGATGCTCCTAATTTTTTGCCAGTAATTGTAGGTTCAACCGGTGTTTCAATGCCTCGAATTGTTCATCAAGTTTAGGGATCAGTGATGCCGCTTTAATCAAATCTCCGGTTTCACCCGCGATTTCGATCTGATACGCAATTTCTTTGAAGGCCGTGGCACTGATGTTTGCAGCGGCACCCTTTAGAGAATGTGCTTGACGATATATCACATTCGTGTCCTTATTATCAAACGCTTCTTTTATGGACCTGATTTGGCACAGAGAATCTTCAATGAATCCTTTAAGGATCTCTTTTGCGAGATCTTCATCACCCAAGAGCCGGTCGAAAAAACTTCCTTTATCAAAAATAACGTCTTTTGGTAATGATTCATTGACAACCTCCGCCTCAAGTCTCCCTTCGGGTTCATTGAGCCACTTTTCAATTATATCACAAAGTTTCTTTGGATGAATCGGTTTGGCGATATAGTCATCCATGCCGGCGTTAAGACATTTTTCGCGATCGCCTTTCAAGGCATGAGCTGTCATTGCAATAATTGGGACCCTTTTCGATCCGGTGGAGGATTCGAGATTTGAACTTGAACCATCAGCCGATCCGTCTTTGAGCTCTTTTTCCCATTTTCGGATTTCATTTGTTGCCTCGTAACCATCCATTCCGGGCATTTGACAATCCATCAAAACAATATCATATGCTATCTTTTTAATAGCATCAACCGCTTCTTTGCCATTTTTAACAATATCAGCACTGTATCCGAATTTTTTTAAGGTGCTCATGGCCACTTTTTGGTTTGTGATGTTGTCTTCAGCCAAAAGAATGCGAGCCGAACGCTGTTGTCTCTCGCTAATGGTGTGTCGGGTGAAAATGGACATCGGCTGTTCCGGTGCTTTTTCATTGCGCAGTACGGCAACCGTTACAAGACAATCATAAAGTTGTGATTGTTTGACCGGTTTTGTCAGATATCCGACAAAACCGATTTTTTCGAGTCGCTTGGCGTCACCACGTTTACCAATTGAAGTCATCAAGACAAGAATTGTATTTTTCAAATCAGAATCCTGTTTGATTATTTTCCCAAGCGTTTCTCCATCCATTTCAGGCATCTGCATATCAAGGATCGCAATATCAAACGGGCGATTATCATCGATTCCCTGTTGCATTTTTTTTAGCGCCTCTTTACCATTGGATGCTTCATCGAATCGACAATCCCATGACTTTAACTGCTCTCTTAAAACATGCCGATTGGTTGCATTATCATCCACAATCAGAATGTGCTTGTTTCTGATGTCTCCCGGAAGCATCTCTCTTTTCCCGGATCGTTCACGCTGCTTTTCAAATACAGCCGTAAACCAGAAGTTGGAGCCTTTGCCTTCCTGGCTCTCTACGCCGATCCGTCCACCCATCATTTCAGAAAGCTGTTTGGAGATCGTGAGCCCCAGACCTGTTCCGCAGAACTCGCGGGTGCTGGAACTGTCCAGCTGAGAGAACGGCTTGAAGAGCTTTCCCATTCGATCATGGGGGATGCCGATCCCAGTGTCGATGATTTCAAATCGGATGGTGGCATGTGTTCTGTCATTTTCTTCTAAAGAAACGTGGATGGCTATTTCACCTTTTTCAGTAAACTTGATCGCGTTACCAACCAGATTTATCAATATCTGACGCAACCTGCCGGGATCTCCAAACAAAAAAAGTGGAACCTGTCGATGGATGTGAGAGACAAATTCCAAACCCTTTTCATGCGCCCTCAAGGCCATAAGATCTCCCACCTCATCAAGGGCACCCCTTAAATCGAAATCAATGATTTCCAGTTCAAGCTTACCCGCTTCTATTTTGGAAAAATCGAGAATGTCATTAATAATTCTCAGCAGTGAATCTGCGCTGTTTTTAATGGTTTCTGCAAATTCCGCCTGTTCAGCGCTCAACTGTGTATCCAAAAGAAGGTTTGCCATCCCGATGACACCGTTCATGGGTGTACGGATTTCATGACTCATATTGGCTAAAAACTCGCTTTTGGCAATAGTGGCTGCCTCGGCAATTTGTTGGGATAATGCCAAGTCTTCCATCATGTTGATGGATGCGATTTGCATATCACGAAGTCGATTTTTTTCTTGATTGAGTTCCTGCTCACGATAAACAGCCTCTTCAAGTTGTTTCTCCAGCTGATCTTTGAGGTGCTTTTCTTTATCGGCCTTTTCCTCGAGTTCCATAAGAATCTCGTCGGCCTTTGCAAACTGTTGAACAACAAGATCAGCTGTGATATCCGCTGCCCTTCTGGAAACACGGATTTCTTCACGCAACAGTTCGTTCTCTTTTTGAAGTCTGTCGATCAGATTGTCAGATGCGATTTCGTTCATTTTTTCTTTAATCAGTTCAAGGACTCCCCTGGGTTGCGATTTTAAGACTCATTTCAGCGGCGGTTAAAATTTTATCAGGGCCTGTGGTGCCTTCTATTCCGACAACGAAAATTTCAGGTAATTTGCCCTCATGTACTTCGGGTAATACCCGTAAACAATAGGATAGTCCGGCGCCATGGCCGAATAGCGTCTCTGAATTTCGTGATGCATCTGCCGCATTGAGAATGATTACGCCACCGGAAGGCCTGAAACAATTCACGGCATCAATAAAAATCACGCGATCTGCACCCTGTATAAAACGGAGCAGGTTCAGCCCTGCCAATCCACCGTCAATCACTATTATATTTTCTGGAAGCCTCTCGCTCACCAGTTGATCATAAACCATTGGGCCCGCCGAATCCTCGGGCCTGTATCGGTTACCGACACAGATAATTCGTATTTTAGCATCATTACTCAAGTTGTTCACCTGGATATTGTTAAATTTTCCATCTGTTTTCCATTTTCCCCTGGATTGCGTGCACTGCACATACTAGGCAAGGATCAAACGATCGTATCACATGTCCGATTTCGACGGGGTTTTCCGTATCTTTCAGCGGTGTATGAATAAGAGCTTCCTCCCAAGGCCCTCTGATGCTGTCGGTATCTCGAGGAGACCCGTTCCAGGCCGTGGGTGTAATAATCTGGTAGTTTTTGATTTTTTTATCGGAGATGGTGACCCAATGTCCAAGGGCACCACGCGAGGCCTGGGTCAGTCCAAACCCCTCACCGTCGGTGATGTTCGGAGAATGCGCATAAAATTTTTCTTGAGGATTCAATTCCAAAATCCATTGTTGCATTGCAGGAATGAGTTCTGCAGGCCGAGTCAGACGAGCAAGTTCACGGACAAAAGCACTGGAACCGACGGTATTGACGAGGTCTGTGAAAAGCGGATGTTGAGATATGACCATTTCTGCCAATGGTCCGGTTTCAGCGGGCGTTCCGTTATAACGAGGCGCTTTGGTCCAGGAATATTTTTCGCTTTCTTCGCCTGTGGCGTAAGGATTTGTTTCACCTGAAATAGGGTGTTGGCCGCCGTTACTGTCTGTATACCAGGAAAATGCCACATGTTCGAAGATTTTTTGCTGATCAAAGGGTTCAATCTCTGTATTTCGAGCAAAACCTGCCGGTATTAGAAAATGCGAGTTTGGGTTCCGACCCATAACTTTTGAGCTTTCGGGCAGATCCAATTGGCCGAAGCTAATAAAATTGGCGTGGCCTTGTCCTATTTTATCAAGCCCGATATCACGGGCGTATCGGATATAAAAGCCGAGTTCGCTGTTGTAATGAGATTCGTTTTCATCCAGCCATGCGTCCAGTTCCGCACCGTTTTGAACCTTTAGCCATCTTTGAAGAGAACATCCGAGGATTCTTTTTTCATACCAGGATGCAAATTTGTCGATCAGGTATTTGCATTGCATGATATCATTCATGTTGGGCTTCGAAGCGATACCACCGGGCACCATATATGACGAATGAGGCCATTGCCCTCCAAAAATCGCGATCGTTTCCAGTATCTCTTTCGTATGCTTGATGACATCAATAACCGTTCTTCCCTTGAACGGCTCATAGCGTTTTACTGCTTCATCATAGAGTGATTGCCTGCTGTAGGCTGAATTCACGAAGTCTGCGGTATACATCAGGAAACCGTGACGCATATCACTTTGAATATGTTCCGCCATGAGTGCTATATTGCGAACAATAATGGCATTGGATGGGACTTCAGCCCCTGAAATGGCATCCAATGCCTTAGCGGCAGCAGTTAAATGAGCCGTGCTGCAAATACCGCAAATACGTGGCGTGATGACCAATCCATCAAGGGGTCCGCGATTTTTTAGCATGTTTTCAATGCCGCGGAACATCACCCCGACACTCCATGCTTCGGCCACTCTGTCGTCTTCTATGCGTACGCGAATTTCAAGGTCTCCCTCAACTCGATTCAGCGGCGCAGTGATTATTTTCGTTCTTGGATTATTCAAGTTTTACACCTCTGTTTTTCGCTTTCTCAATCTTTCAGGAGCTGCGGCAGCAGCCATCGCCTTGTAAGCCATATAGTGAGCTCGATCAACGCCGTCAGGGAGTTCATCAGGTATACCTTCAATATTTGGGGTTTCGTAAAAAGGCGAAGGTTGTGGAAAATCTGGAAGCGTACATCCAAAACAAGGTACACCGACACGGGTTTTGGAACTTCGTCCATTCCAAAGGATTTTGTTGCATGAACCAAAGGCAAGCGGACCACGACAACCGAGATGGAAAAACATGCACCCTTTTTCACCGAAAATGCTGTCTTCCACCCTGTACTCGTGGTATTCGTTTCGGGTACACCCCTGATGAACCAGAAGGCCGTACCATTCAAGTGGAGAATTGTATGGATTGAGAGCTAACGGTTTGGCTTGGGCCAGTGCGGTTAATACCCCGGTCACTATCGATGGATGACAGGGACAGCCAGGCAAGTTAATGACAGGCATAGCGCTTTGAGATCTAAAGGATTCACCCAAAAAACCGCCTTTACTTCGTTTGAGAAACTGTAATCCGCTGGCTTCAATATCACATTCTGCACTGATTCCACCAAAACTGGCACAGGTTCCAACAGCAACCACAAATTTTGCTTTGGCACAAAGACCGGCCAGGATATTTTTTTGAGGCCTGCCTTCCGTGGTTTCAAACATACCTGTTCCTGATGGACCTCTTATAACGGCACCTTCCACACATAGAATATCTAACTGTTGATCGCCGGAAAGCATCTTATCGACAAGATCATGATGTTCTTTTGGAGTGATATTTGATAATGAAGGTTGCCAAAGAAGCTGGATGTCAAGTAAATCAAAAAGCTCATAAAAATCAGGAGAGCGGGCATTGATTAAGGCATGAGTATCTCCGCCGCATCCACCGCAATGAATCCAGTAAAGGGTTAGGGACATGTGTTGGACCTCCTGTTTTTAGGCCATTGATTTTAGTTGAGCAGTTCTTCCACCTTCTTGGGCGCGCTGTATTTCATCTCTTTTCCAGCGGACAAAAGCAGGTTATTGACTTCCTGTTTAAGTTCAAGCATCCGTTTCTCCCTTTCGGTGGTGTTTGCCACCAGCAATTCAAAGCGCTTGTTGGCTTCCGAGACCTCCTTATTGTGCCGGAGAATCTTTTCCGCTGCCTCTTTTCTCTCGGTAATATCGCGAAACGAGATACCAACGGCAATCACATGTTTTTCGGCATTTCTTATGGGGGAAAAAACAGATTCATTGTAAATGGTTTTGCCGTTCATAAAAACACCATCTTCGGACCTCAATCCTTCGCCTTTTTCAAAGACTTTGCCGATGCGTTGCGTCCAGGAATTCGCAAGCTCCGGTATATGGCCCAGAACAGTCTGTATGTTCTTACCTGATATATGATCCTGCTCTGTTAACAAATGATATGTTGCAGCCTGATTCGCAAACAGGCAGTTGTAATTTTGGTCCCAAACCAAAATGCAGTCCGATGTCGATTCAAAGATGGCCCGAAAGCGGGCTTCACTCTCTTTTAAATCGGCTTCACGTTTTTTTAAGGAAGCGGCCATCTCGTTGAAGGCCAATGTGAGATCACGGACTTCATCACTTCCCTTGGGAGAAATGTGTGTTTGCCAGTTTCCTTGTGCCAAATTCTTGGACGCGATACTCAATACTTCAATGGGGTGGGTAATTCTTTTGGCCACCGACAAGTAAATCACCATAACAAGCAAAATAGAGACGATGGCGATTGCCATAAAAAACCAACGAAGGTATTTCAGCGAAGATAAAATCTGAACCTTTGGGATGGCCATTGCAATGGAGTAATTGGCGGATCGTACGGGCGCAAAGATAATGGCCATCTCTTGACCGAGTTCAGGATCGGTAAAGAAAGCAAAGCCCTCTCGACCCTGGATCATTTCTTCGCCGATCCTGGCCAATTCTTTGGATGGCTCCTCGGTGATCTTCATCCGTACGGCGACCTTTTCGCCGATCTCATTGAGGATCGGTTCGCCGTTGTTGTTCAGTTTCAGATGAATGGCTTTAGCAGGATCCCAATGATACACGTAAATGCCGTTGTGTTCGACCAGACATACTTTGGCCAACTTTCCAAAATCTTTAAGAATTTTGTCTTGAACTCCGTTAATCAGCGATTCGATAACATCCCATTGGATGGTTCCGCCCACCATGCCCAAGATCCTGCTGCCGGATTCGGATAAGATAGTGGCTCCGACCACGACCTGACGGACTCCGGTGGTATATGAGATAATGGGATCTGATACATAGGTCCGTGCATCCGCCACGAGATTATTGCCCACCAGGTATTGCCAGTAGTTGCGTTTGGCGATTGATTTCAGCTTGGCCTTTGGGTTTGCATCGTCAAAACTGGCCAAACCCCCATAAGCCGGGTTGCCTCCGGAAGTTACATAATAATTGGCGTTTAGCGCTCCCAGAAAGAGCTTTTCGTAGGTTCCATTGTGGCGTTTAAGCTCCTTATGCAAAAAAGGTCCAATCATCTGCCAGTCCATGGTGCGCAGCAAAGACGTGTTTGCATAAGTGGAAACCTCAGAAATACGCTGTGCAAAGTATCCCGAAAGCTTTTCTGCGCCAACCCGAAGATAGCCATGAGCTGAATCGATATACAGTGCGCGGAATTGTCCGGTGATATACCAAAGGGATACGGTTGTCACAATGACAAGCGGCAATAGGACCGTACACAAGGTGGTCGATATGAGTTTTTTGCTCAGTTTCATAGGGTTATAGCAGATGGAAAAATATTGCCCAAAAATTAATTGGTACCAGTGATTGTTTTAAATAATGAGATTGAGCTCAGATTTAGATAAGCAATAAGCGTGCCGGAGTTTTATACAGAAAGATCTGATTAGAAAATGAGTAAAATAAGATGTTTATTGAGAATATTGGGTCGATTTTGTGATAAAAATTTGACAAATATGGATGGTGTTTGTCAAAATGTTGACTTGAATAGGGGGGCCTTCACGGCAAAACAGATATGGGATATCCTCGGCTTTCGTTTATTTGAGGTATTAAGAGAGAGATTTAATGGCCTGAGCAATGTCCTGGCTGAAGGCGGTGATCAAACGACTGTGTGCTGCGACAAGTGATGAATAAGTGGTTTCAGAGACGGGTTCGGTATATTGTGACTTTTTTGTCAACAGCACGGATTTGCCAGAGGTGCCTATAATGGCCCATTGGGTGACCAGAATGGCTTTTTCGCCGAGTTTCCCATCCATCCAGATAATTTTGATATCTATCTGGTAATCAATAGGGGAAGATTTTTTCCAGGGGAAGATGACAACAGCATCTGTGCAAAGCAACCGGGATAAATTCTCAACGAGGACACGGGTAACATTGTCTTTTAATGGCTCCGCCCAGTTATCAAGCTCGGCGAATTTGAGTTCATTGGGGTTGACACGAGTCACGATCTGAGGCCGATCAAGATACGCCGGCAAATAAATAGGGCCAACACCGATCGTTTTACATTTTTTATCCTGTTCTTCGATAACAGGCTTTGTCAAGGGGCTTAACATGTAAAATCTGGTTTTAGTGCTCGATCTTAGCGCACAACTCCCTGTGATCAAAAGGGCAATTCCCAATATGAGAGTCATAAGAGCCACATGATATTTTTTCATAGTTTTCACCGATTGTCTTCAATGTCCATCGTTTTGCCTCGAACGATCGTTTCAGGATGTCGGTTAAGATAATCCGCCAGATGACGTATCGATCTTGCCGCAGATGAAAATTCTTTAAGTGTTGACGTCAACTCCACTGTTGCAATGGAGTCTTCACTGATAAGGTTTTCAAAGGTCTTAAGCGTTTTATCCGCTTGTTTCGATGCTTCGGTTACCACTTCTACAAGTTCTTGGATGTTAGATGTCAGAGGGTCCATCTGCTGGTCCAAACTTTGGGCAATCTTGTTATGTGCCTCAAGAACTGCATCTAACTTTTTAATCAGGGGTTGAATTTGTTTGTTTACTTTATGAGAAAACTGTCTTGCGTCTTCCATAGCCAGCTTCATGGATTTTAGGATCTCCGGTATTTCAGGTGAGTTCAACAGGGCATCAATTCGATTCAGTGAAGAGGATAACTTTTCGACAATCTCCTCAAGGGGAAGGTTCTCTAGTGTCTTTGTCAATTTTTCAAACTTGGAAGGAATTGTCGGGATCTCTTGACATTGGTCATTTCCTCCCAAAAGAATGGCCTTTTCTTCCGGATGAAAATCGAGCTCTATCTGCAGCTGACCGGTTACAACGCTTTGCAGGCCAAGCTCAGCTCTTAGACCCTGCTTTATGAGTTGATTACAATATTCATATGTTTCTTCAACACCACTGAACTCCTTGGTAATAGATCTTTTGATTTTACCTGACGTCAGCTCAATAATGACTTGAATGTAAAAAGATGACTTCGAGGGATCTTGTATCACGGCAATATCCTTCACTTCACCGATCTTGACACCTAGAAAAACAACAGGGGCCCCCACATTCAAGCCTTTCACAGAGTCTTGAAAAAATAACACAAATTTGTATCTTTCCTTCAGGAAGTCACCGGAGCCAAAAATGAGGACGCCGGCGACAACCAAAGCCAAGGCACTTACGACAAAAATACCGATGACGGTTTTACTGGCGCTTTTTCTCAAGATATGTGTCCTTTCGTGTCTCCCCTCATAAGAAAATTCAGTACTTTTGGTTCTTGGGAATTTTCAAGCAGCATCCTGGGATTTCCTTGGGCAATCATCGTTCGTGTTTCCGGGTCGAGGAATATAGAGTTGTTGCCGATGGCGAAGATACTTGCCAGTTCATGGGTTACAACAATTATGGTTGCTCCGAGACTGTCTCTTAGCTCTAAAATAAGATCATCTAATCTTTTTGCACTGACGGGATCAAGACCTGCTGATGGCTCATCGAAAAACAGAATGTCCGGATCCAATGCAATGGCACGTGCAAGTGCGGCCCGTTTCCGCATACCTCCACTGATCTCGGAAGGATAAAAGTCTTCAAATCCGGAAAGACCCACCATGGAAAGTTTTAAAGACACCAGTTCACGAATCTCACGATGACCCAATTTCGTGTATTCCTCAAGCGGGAATGCGACATTTTCAGACAGGGTCATAGAACTCCAAAGCGCACCGTATTGATAGAGGATTCCGATTTGTTTCATCATATTCTTCCGATGGTAAACGTCTGCTTCCCAAAAACTCAAATCATTATAAAAAATCTGTCCTTTGGCAGGTTCCTTAAGTCCCACCATGATCTTCATGAGTGTACTTTTCCCGCAACCACTGCCC
>Ga0209536_100015558_pt1 | contig 10857 bp, 7 predicted proteins | sample DeeMarSeWOR28_12_FD_187461 | JGI IMG/M metagenome (GOLD analysis project Ga0209536, IMG submission 187461) | Marine sediment microbial communities from White Oak River estuary, North Carolina - WOR-2-8_12 (SPAdes) (version 2) | ecosystem: Environmental > Aquatic > Marine > Intertidal zone >... | reverse complement strand
ATTGATGAGGTCAGTGAATCAGGTATAACTGCCGGTGAAATCTGGAGCTTCACAACTATAATGGGCCCCCCGCCGCCGCCACCGCCGGGTACATCACTGTCTATCTCGGCTGCTCCTTACATGAGTGATAACCAGCATTATATATGGATTGAGGGCGATTATCATCTACACCCGATTTCACCTTGTATTGATACCGGTGACCCGGATTATGTCTCGGAGCCGAATGAGACGGATTTGGACGGCAAGCCTCGCGTACTGGATGGAAACGGGGATGCTGTTCCCGTGATTGATATGGGCGCTTACGAGTCCATTACGCCGTTACCGTCCGAAGTCAGGATTAGCCCCAGCACTATCAATATCGAAAGCAATAGTGAATGGATTACATGCTATATCTGGCTGCCCGATGGTTTCAATGTTGCTGATATTGACACTAACAACATCCTTCTTGAGTATACAATTGAACCTGAAGAATTCTGGATCAATGAATCAAAGCAAGTTGCGATGGCCAGGTTCAGGCACAAAGAGGCCCGGCCCATCCTCGAAATTGGCGAAGTTGAGCTGTCAATCATCTGCTTATTAAAAGACGGAACCGTATTCGTGGGCTCAGATATAATTAGAGTTACAGATAAAGTCGGCAGAGGACCTGCCAAGAACCTTCAGGCGAGTGTTCCTAATGTCACGGAGGTCGGCATAACCGCCGATTTGAGTTGGGCTGCCGACCCTTATGCCGAATCGCACGATGTGTACTTCGGCACAACAAATCCGCCGCCCTTCGTAGGTAACCAGGAAGAGACAACATTTGATCCCGGCACGATGGATTATGAAACGAGGTACTACTGGCGTATCGATGAGGTCAGCAAGTGGGGTGTAAACACCGGTGACGTCTGGAGCTTCACGACCATAGAAGCACCGCCGCCGCCTCCGCCACCACCGCCAGGTCCTCCGCCGCCTCCACCACCGGCTCCTCCGCCTCCTCCACCGGGACCGTAAGGTGTTTCTATAACAATCTGAAAGCTATGAGTGCGCGGGATTTTGCAAGGTATGTAAAAATAATCCCCGGAGAAACCGGTGATTAAACAGAGGCCGCAATAAGCTGCAAGGCCGATATTTTTCAGGCCTTCTTCATTCCTGTGGGCAGCTCTATTCCCACAGGTCCCTGGGCTTCCCTGAAATCGGTTATAACTTTAACGGCGGCCTGCGGATCATCCAGGACGGTGAAGACCTCCAAATCTTCGGGAGCAATATACCCCTGCTCTTTCAGCATCTTTTGCTCCATCCAGTCGACCAAACCTTTCCAGTATTCGCTGCCCATCAGGACTACCGGAAAAGAGGCCTGCTTTAAGGTCTGGATAAGGACCAGCGATTCGCAGAACTCGTCCATAGTTCCGTACCCGCCGGGGAAGACTATAAAACCATGCGCGTATTTAAGGAACATTACCTTGCGACAGAAGAAGTACCTAAAGTGCAATGACAAATTCTGATAATCGTTCGGCACCTGCTCCATAGGCAGTTCGATATTGAGGCCGATGCTCTTACCGCCTGCTTCGGCGGCGCCTTTATTTGCGGCCTCCATGATGCCGCCCCCCCCGCCGGTTATCACGGCAAAGTCGGCCTTTGCTAATTCGTATGCAGTCTGGTGCGCGAGTATATAATACTTTTCATCCGGCTTTGCGCGTGCGGACCCGAAAATCGAAACGGCTGGGCCTACCGTGGCAAGTTCATCGAAGCCCTCGACGAACTCAGCCATTACCCTGAATATCCGCCAGAGGTCTTTGACCGGAGTTTCAGAAACATCAATCATGTTTGGTACCTCATACTTACAATTCAGCATTGAAATTCACAATAAACATATTTCACCATAAATCCGGATTGTTTGCCGAAGGGCAATATTTCGCAATCTGGCAATTTGCACAGTCGGGCTTGCGGGCCATGCACCTATTCCGGCCATGCAGAATCAAAGCGTGACTGAAAACCGTCCAGATGCTTTTGGGCAGTATTTCGGCCAAATCAAATTCCAACTTTACCGGATCGCTATTGGCCGACAATCCGAGCCGGCGTGAAAGACGAATAACGTGCGTATCACAGGCGATTCCCGGCTTTCCGAAGGCATTTCCCAGAACGACATTTGCGGTCTTTCTGCCCACGCCCGGCAGAGTGACAAGCTCCTCCATCGTATCGGGGACTTCACCGTTGAAATTCTCGATTATGGCTTCTGTGGCTTTTTTGATATTGACGGCCTTATTATGGTAAAAGCCGGTGCTCCTGATATCGGACTCGATTTCTTTGAGCTCTGCTTTCGCCCAGTCGGCGGCCGATTTGTATTTTTTGAAGACCTCCTTTGTCACCATATTGACGCGAACATCCGTACACTGGGCCGAAAGGATTGTTGAAATCAGCATCTGGAGAGGGTTTCTGAAGTTGAGCGCACTTTTGGCATTGGGGTACGACTTTTCCAGAATCGGCCATATCTTTTTGATACGCTTTTCGGCATCGGCCTTATCAACCTTTATCTTTGGTTTCTTCGTAGACTTCTTAGCCATAGTTACTCTTTGGAAGGCAGTTTTTCCAACAGCCCTTTCAGTTGTTTGGCAAAAAACATCTCATTGAATGTGACCGGTTCTTGCTCGCCCGGTATATGCAATATGGTTACGGGCACACCCGGCTCCTCATATTTGTTTTTCAAATCAATCGCCGCAGGATAATTCTCAAGTGTCGTATCGGCTTTTATAGCCAGAACATCTTTTTCTTCTATCAGGTCGGCTATATCTTTCCGGCCGAAAACCATCTTTTCTACCACTCCACAGTTCCAGCACCAATCGGCGGTAAACTTAATCAGGACGGGCCTTGATTCGGCTTGGGCGGTTTCTATTGCAGCAGCATCGTAGGATTGCCATTGAATAAGCTCGGCAGCCGGCGCGGGTAAAAATACCCATCCCGCTGAAGCCGCCAGTATGAGAGCGATGATTCTGATGAGCCATTTGCGGACTGGTTTCGTGTTGTAACTTACCCAGCCACTTGCCATCCACACGCAAAAAGCAAGCACCACTCCAAAGTATAACACATTCGTTCTACGGGCTTCGGGTAATGCGGCAATAAGTTTTACGGCGATAAGGAGAAGAATAAATCCTACTGCCTGCTTGAATAATTCCATCCATTTTCCGGCCTTTGGAAGCCGATTAAGTAAGCCCGGTATTGAGGTCAGGATTGCGTACGGCAAAGCCATGCCGACGCCTATTGTCATTATGGCAATCGTGCCGAGGGGCAGGTTCTGGGTCTGGGCCCAGGCGAAAGCCGCTGCCAAAATCCCGAAGCTGCATGGTGTGCTCAAAACCGCAGCTAAAAAACCCATCCCTATAGCTCCGGGATACCCTTTGCCTGAACCGGATTTGGATGCAATCGATGAGGGAACCGTAATGGTAAAAAGGCCGAACATAAACAGAGCCAAAACAATGAGCAACAACGCCATGCCGACCACAAAGGCGGGGTTTCGGAACTGCTCACCCCATTGTAACACCGTTTCATAAAAGGTCTGCAAAATGATATTGGCACCGGCAAGGATGGCGAAGAACAATAATATTCCAATACAAAAAGCAAGCCCTAAAGTGAACGATTGTTTTCTGCCATGCTTCGCCTGCTCGACAAGACGCATTACGATAAGGGGAAGAACAGGCCAGACACAGGGCATAATATTCAGCGAAAGGCCCGCAACAACGGCCAAACCAAGAGCAAACCATACAGAATAAGACGGCCCTGCACGCGAAGGGCCCTCATCAACAGCCGATTCTATAGTAACCTCTTTCCATGAAGCACGCTGACTCCAGTCAATCCTTGTACGCAGCATTATCCCTTCCCCTCCTCCAAAGGGCGGCAGACAAATCTTGCTCGTGCAAGCTACGCCGGTGATTTTTACCTCAACATCAGCCGGTTCTACGGCCATGGGCGTATCTGTTTTAGCTGCGATTTCAGTAATAGGGACAAAAACGCTGAAATTGCCGCTGTATACCTCAACACTTTTTTCCAAAGCTTTGTCAAAGAAAGTCTCCCATTTGGGATATACGGCATCACCAAACGTAAAAACCTCAGATTTGGCTTCGACCTTGAGGCTGTATCCTGCAGGGGCGGTATCGGCCTTCGCGTAATAGTGAAGGTCGCCGGTGCCTTCGAATATAACCGCCACTCCTGACATGTCGTCCATACGAGCAGGCACCAGACGTGCGGAGGAGACCTCATTTCCCAATCTTGCTATTTCAACCGAAGTGTTAATAATATCCGTTGCGGCATTGGGACTGTCAGAATTCGTTTCACCTTCATTCTGGGCATCGACACAGGTATTTAACGCAACGAGCAATACTATCCATAATATTGCAACAGCTTTTTTCCGCATAGATATCCTCAAAATTAAAAGCTACACAACAGAAGGAAAAAACCGAGAGTGCGGATATATCTATTCTTTAATCTTTTTTATTTGAATTCTTTTCGGTTTTGGCCTGTTCGGCGGCCAGCAAATCAGACACCGTAGGCTTGTCCAGCTCTCCGCCTTCCAAAATCAACTCCACATCATCGGCGTCGAGGGTTTCATACTTGAGCAGGGCCTTGGCTATTCGGTCAAGTTTATCTTTGTTTGATCCGACTAATTCTTTCGCATCTTTATACGCCTGGTCTGTTATCTTTTTTACTTCCTTATCGATGGCCTCGGCGGTCTTCTCGGAGTAATCCTTCTCTCCGGGCATGATATATACCATGTCCTTAAGTCCCGAATCCGGCCCGTAACTAATAGGGCCAAGCTGGTCTGACATGCCCCACGTCAATATCATCTGCTTTGCGATCCTCGTCGCCTGCTGAATGTCCGACTGGGCTCCGCTGGATATGTCGTCACAGAACATTTCTTCCGCGATTCGGCCTCCGAAACAGACCTGTAAAAGTGCCATGCAATATTTTTTTGTAAACATGGTCCTGTCTTTTTCCGGCAGTGCAAAAGTAGCTCCACCCATCGGACCGCGTGGAATGATACTTACCTTGTGCAGCGGATCCGCATCTTTGAGCATGGATTGAACGAGAGTATGACCGGCTTCGTGATAAGCGGTTATTTCCTTTTCCTTCTGGTCGATGACCCTGCTCCTTTTCGCCCTTCCCCATCTGACCTTATCTCTTGCCTCTTCAAGGTCCGCCATCTCTATATGGTCTTTATTCGCCATAGTCGCGGCCAGCGCTGCCTCGTTAATAATCGCGGCAAGGTCCGCACCGGAAAACATAGGAGTTCCGCGAGCGAGCCTTTCAAGATTTGCTTCCGGACCCATTTTTACATTCTTCGCATGTACCTTGAGGATATCAACGCGGCCTTTCAAATCAGGCAGAGGAACAAAAATCTGCCTGTCAAATCTTCCCGGCCGAGTCAACGCATGGTCTAAGATGTCCGACCGGTTCGTCGCCGCAATTACTATAACCTGGTCATTGGTATCGAAACCGTCCATCTCGACCAAAATGGCATTGAGCGTTTGCTCTCGCTCATCGTGACCGCCTCCGACAAAGCTGGCGCCACGCTTTCGCCCGATTGCGTCAACCTCGTCAAGGAAGATGATACACGGCGAATTGTCCTTTGCCTGCTTGAACAAATCGCGTACCCGGGAGGCACCAACGCCGACAAACATTTCCACGAAATCGCTGCCTGATATACTGAAGAAGGGAACGTCAGCCTGACCGGCTATCGCCTTGGCAAGCAATGTTTTTCCACAGCCCGGCGGTCCTATGAGCAATACGCCGCGAGGAATCCGGCCGCCGAGGCGCTGAAATTTCTTCGGATTCTTCAAAAACTCGATTATTTCAGCAACTTCCTCCTTGGCTTCTTCGATACCGGCTACGTCTTTAAACGTAATCTTGACCCGGTCTTTGTTTTGTACTCGATGTTTGCTTCTGCCAAATGACATTAGCATACCCCCGGCACCGCCGCGAAGAGGACGAGCAAAGAAAAAATAGAAGATTGCCAATATTACAACCAAAGGCAAAATCCAACTCAACAGAAACGGAAGCCAGATATGCTGCGGGGCCCACGTCACTTCTGCGCCGCTTTCCCTCAGCTTCGCTTCAATCCACTCACCCATAACTTCGCGGTTGTAATTGACCGTAAAAGAATCAGTCGCTCCTTCGGGCCGTCTGGCTATACCTGACGGATTAAACTTGCCTTTTATCTCGGTCTCACCAAGCTCGGCACTGAGAATATGCTTACTCTCGATATGACCTACAAATTCATCCCACCTTATCACGTCGCTCCTTCGCAGTTGCTGCAGCATCATTATTGCAGTCAGGACTATTAACGCAACTATCAACAAGCTAAACGGGCTGCGTTTATAGCTCGGCAAAGGCGGCTTCTTTTTGTCGCCGCCGCCGGGGCCGGGACGTAAATAATTTGGCTTTTTGTCTTTACTGTTACTCATAACCGGTATTCTATATATATGTTAATTAGTATATGAGCTTATGCGTTCACTTAACCACTCATTAACTCATCCACATTTTTACCATTCTTTTTCCATCATTTCTACGATACTTCGGGCCAACTTGTTTGCCGCAAGAGCCGAAGCATACCTAAAATCCTGGTCCTGGTACGCAGAATACGTTGCCTGAGAGGTGACGGTCTTGTTATCTATCAGTAATTGGCCGGTTTTCAGGTTTTTCCAGTTGACCACGGCACTTAGATGGACCTCCTTCTCAAGCGCCCGTCCGGTTTCGCGCTCGACACTGAGGACTGATTCATTGATACTCATGATTTGACCGCTCATTACCGTGTCAGCGCGGTCCTTGCTCGAAATAATCTTGTATGGCGTTGCCGCCTCGATGCGCTTCGACAGGGCATCCGACAGATCGTATTCCACTCCCCGGCGAAAGCTTCGGTTGTCAAACATCTCCAGACACACGCTGCTCACGTCCTCAGGGAAAAGGGACTTGTTGGAATACCCGCCAATATCAGAGCATCCGCAAAAAACAAGCCACGAGAAAGTGCAGAAGAGGATGGCAAGCAAAGTGCGAATTCCGCATTTGCCCTTGTGATTAGCGTTGAAATTCTCTTGTTTCATTCGGTTTTTTCCTGGCCGCTGGAATTATTGATAAGCATTTGCTCCGCTATTTTGGCAGTGACCGTTTGGGGCCATCGATCGACAACCATTTGGAAGTAAAGGTTGGCCGAGAGATTATTGCCTGTTTTTTGATAATACTGTCCAATCTTAAATTGCTTGTAGGCCAGTTTTTCATCTACATCTTGAATTTTTTGCTCGATGTCAAATTCTTCTGTATCTTGCGGATGCGTTAATTTAAATTCATCGTAGCAGCCCCTTACACTGTCATAAAAACTGCTTGGATTAAGGGGCCTCCCGATCAAATCCGAGTCATCATAATCAGGTCCTTTATACATGTCAAGCTTACACTCAGCCATAGCGAGCAGGGCCTCCTTGCCGAGTTTCTCATCCTTGTACCGGTCTTTAATCTCTGCCCACCTGTAAAAAGCCTCGTCGTACTTTTTTCGTTCCTGGTAGCTTTTTGCCACTGCGATTTCAGCTTTTAGCCCCATTTTCTCAGGATCATCAAGTGCAAGTCTGTAACTGATGTCCTCCATAATCCTGACGCCCTCAGCATATCCCTTCATTTTGAAGATGCCGAGTACGGGCTTTTTTGCTCCCGCCAGGAAAGCGGTTGCTATTCCAAACTGCCTGTCCAGGGCGGCTTTATATAACCTGCTTTCCGCAGGGCTCTGATCGAGCAAGTTGCCGTATCTTCTGGCCGCCTTGGCCAATTTGCCTTTGCAAAGGAGAATCTCTGCATCAATGAATAGGGCCAAATCATTAGCCTCAGACGTTGCAATTTCAGGAAACTCCGTTTTCAGCTCTTCAAAGACCCTTACGGCCTCTTTACATTGGTCTGTGTCAACTAATTCCTGTATTTGAGCCACTGACAACCGATAGTCATCCTGATTTCGCTGCGATAAGGAGCCGGAATCCCGCCCCTTTTCCAAAGGCTGGTTTCCCGCCTGCACTACAGGACAAACTGAGAGCGGCAACATTACGGCCAACACTATCAGAACTCTTATTTTGTATTTGGGCATCACTTCTCTTTATAACTATTAACGAAACTGTGTTATTATAACTGTTCTTAAACACATTGCAAACACAGAACCCTAAAATAAACTATCGGCTGATTTTTACCCTATAATCGCAATTTTAGCAGCCTTTGTCATCTCGACAAAGCAAGCTCGGCTTTTGGATTTTATTCGTTATATCCCGCATGGTACAGGTAACACGCAATAACAAGCGGTTAAAATGGTCAAGCGGTCAAGTTTCGGAGCTGTATTATGGCTAAAAGTCTGATAACAATCAGGATTCCGCAGGTTTCGTATGCCTGCCCTTAAGGCCAGGATCATTTTGTGAGAGCATCCAGGCCTTGAGTTTGCGCTGTAATCCTCTGAGAATCTTCTTGTCGTACTTGTCTGCAATATTATTAAGCTCATAGGGGTCGGACTGCAAATCGTATAATTCTTCCGCTGGGTGATGTTGAATAATATCGAGCAGCCCGGCAACTTTAGTGTCGGTTTCACCCTTTTCGACCCAGGTGTCCCAAACTTCTTTATGGCTTTCGGGAATGTCCGGAACTAATGTAAAGTGGGTCGTCCATGTATTTTCCGGTCGCAGATTCAGAATGTACTTGTACCGGCGGTCTCGAACGCACCGCTGGGGAAAAACGTTTTTATCCCCGTCCCGCGTATGGCTGGCGTAAATATACTGGCGGAAGGTCTTGCTTTTACCCAGTATCACGTCCAAAAAACTTTTCCCGTCCAGACCTTTCGGCTGCTCTCCGCCCGCAATATCGATAAAGGTCGGTGTCATATCGACAAACGAAATCATTGCTTCGCAGACCGACGCAGGTTTGATTTTCCCCGGCCAAACGGCAATAAACGGAACATGGATACCGGCATCATACAAAGTCCATTTCGAATGAGGCCACTCGGAACCCTGGTCCGTCGTGTAAATAAAAAGTGTGTTGTCCCTAAAATCATATTTCTCCAACATCGCCCTTACTTGCCCGACGCGTTTGTCCATTGTGGTAATATCCTGATAATAGTTTGTCATGGCTTTTCGGGTCAATTTCGTATCAACAATAAACGGCGGCAGCTTCAACTTTGTCGGCTCGTATATTTTGTTGGGCTCCCATGTCACGTGCGGGCTGCTGTCGCCGAGAATCAGACACAAAGGAGTATCCGTCCGTTTTTCGGCATGTTCGGCAAGAAACTTCTCGACCTCCTTGGTATTGAGGCCTTCTCTGCGATATACCCTGCGGTTGGCCGGGTTGCGGGGAAGCCCGGCGTTAATGTATTCGAAGTCGAAGACCTCCTTTCGCGGCTTTGCGTGAAACTTGTGTACAAGTACTACACGATAACCTAACCGTCTAAGATATGTCGGCAGGGCCGTGATATCGGTTCGGCAGGTTGTGTGATTACCCATGCAGCCGTTACGGACAGGATATAGGCCCGTCCACAATACAGAACGTGAAGGCGCGCATGTAGGTGAAGCGGCGTACATGTTATTAAACAACATCCCCTCTCTGGCAAGAGCATCGATATTGGGAGTCTGAATGTCCTTATTGCCGTAACATCCAAGAAAATCAATACCGTGGTCATCGGATATGTACATAACAATATTGGGTCGCCTGCTGCGGCCTTTGTCCCCTGCATACAGCGAAGCCATAGGCATCGAAGCTGCCGCTGAACCGATGGTTCCAATCACAGATTGTATTAGAAAATTTCGGCGTGTCATGTTTCGGGTCATCTCTGCTTTTCCTTCTCTATTCCAATACAACGAAAAAAAGATTCTCAAGGATAAAACTATGTTTTCGCAAGTTGCCTGCCTCCGGTAAATTCATTTAGAATGACATTATTATACATTTTTACACATCATTGTCGAGAGATTTTACGCAGGATTCCGGATTGGTTGTCTGATATTGCACACGTTGATCATGGTTCGGTTGTGGCAGGATAGTACGTTCTCAGGCACTTGGTTGACAAACGGGAGCAAATATGATAGGCTCTTATATGAACAATGCCGAATTACTGAAATCACGAAGGGGATGTTGAAAATGTCAAAAGACCTGAATCGTCGGGATTTTCTGAAGAAATCCATCACCGGTTCCGCGGCGGTTACGTCGGCTTTGAGCCTTGAGAAAAAATCGCTTTTAGCAGCAGCGAAAAAAGGGACCGGCCCTGTGATGGCCGATTCCGCTAAGGGTATGCCGATGGGCAAAATCGGCAGCTTAAAGATAAGCCGGCTGATTTCCGGGGGTAATCTAATCAGCGGCTGGGCACATGCCAGAGATTTGATTTATGTCCATCAACTGATGAGGCACTACAACACTGACGCAAAGGTTATGGATACGCTGGAGCTGCTCGAGGAACGAGGGGTCAATACGATTATTGCCGACCCCAGCGAAAGGCCTTACCGCATTTTCCCCAAATACTGGAAAGAGAGGGGCGGTAAGATTCAATGGATTGCCGAAGGACACCCGACTGTAAAGGACCTCAAGACGGACATAAAGACTTCTTTGGATTACGGAGCTTCCGCTATCTATATCCAGGGAGTCATCGGGGACAAGTGGCTGAGAAGCGGACAGCTCGACCTTCTTGGCAAGTGTGTTGATTTTATTAAATCCAACGGAGTGCCCGGCGGCATCGGCGCACATATGCTGGATGTGATTGTAAAATCAGAGGAACGAAATTATAATGCCGACTTCTATGTAAAGACCTTACATCACAGCAACTATTGGTCCGCAAGAAGGCCCGCCCAAAATTCAGATGTAATTGAAAATAACGCGGACAATTACTGG
>Ga0209536_100015557_pt1 | contig 10857 bp, 4 predicted proteins | sample DeeMarSeWOR28_12_FD_187461 | JGI IMG/M metagenome (GOLD analysis project Ga0209536, IMG submission 187461) | Marine sediment microbial communities from White Oak River estuary, North Carolina - WOR-2-8_12 (SPAdes) (version 2) | ecosystem: Environmental > Aquatic > Marine > Intertidal zone >... | reverse complement strand
CCATTGGACGATGTCGTAATGGTGTTGGCCCCAATTGATGTCACCCCAATAATCCAGAGAAACACCTAGAGAAGTGACATCACCTCGATTGATTGTAAGATTTTGAACGATGTACGCTTTATCGCCTACATCGTACCAGTCACCATAGAGCCCTCCACCCTCATCGTGATAGTATCCATCCAGTTCAAAGCGTGCACAGTCATCACCAGCGCCATGTCCATTTTCCAACCATTCAGAAGTAAGTGCGTTGGTGTAACTGGGACTGAACACAGAAGGCTCATCATGTGTCAGGAAAGACCAGCTTGAGGAATCATCCAGTCCAGAGTTTTCCACCCAGGTCCTATTCTCAGTGATACTTGTGATATTCGTGAAGACGTTGTACCCCTCCCAGTCTTGTCCTAGGGGTACTGACAGGTTTGCGGTCTCAGTGGTCTGTGTAGATGACTCATAGTACATGGTTTCCCCACTGAATGAGTCCACTCTAACTCCAGACTCATCTGCACGAAGTGGGTCACCTGTCCCTGATACACTTGAAGGTGCATCTGAGAGGTGATACTCAGTGAGCATCTCATCAGGACCGATCTCTAGCGTCTCCCCATTTGAGAGCTCGACAGTTTTGCTGTCCGCAGTCTCTTGTGTTGCCAACCATGGATTCTGAGGAGTGAAGAACAAACCCAGAAACAGGGGTAGAAACACAAAAAGCAAACCTATCTTCTTCTTAGTCTTCATTGAATAGTCTCCTGAATGGACATGTATACGACTGTATACGACTGGATAGGTGAGTACTGTTTTTCCACTATATGAATTGATTTGGCTCAGTGAAATCGTCAGGCCTGTCGATTTATCGACAGTAAGACTAATAGGACATATTCACAGTATTTCGACAGTGTCCTTACCTTCTTCTCCTCATCAGATACACACCGACACCAATCACAACAATACAACTTCCGCCAGCAATTGCTAGAGGTAACAGAAGTTCAGTCAGACCTCCATAGGGAGATAGGATGATCTCAATGCGACCTCCAGTAACACTGTTCATACCCCAGTCATAAGCGACCAGCCACATTGTAAGATTGTGATAGGGAATATCAGGCATTGGCATCGCAGCATTGGCCGGAACCACAACAGACCAATTGGTGCTACTGTTGATGCACGGAAATCTCTGAATGGCGCCATCATCAATCTGAATGAAGAGGGATGCATTTTCGACTCCTGCGAGATCATCAATGATTGTGGCAGAGTAGAGGAAAGAGTTAGTGGTTATCTCCTCAGGATTCGTTCTGTACGATACTATCACTGGAGGAGTGTCGTCCTCCTGGGAATACACCATTCTCCGCGTCCAATCCCGTGCATCTGACAGTGCCTCGTAGGCTGACATCCAATCCATCTCATTGTAGAATGACCTTGCCCTGTCAAATGCTCTCTCAGCACCCTGTTCAGCAGTGTAGGTCTCTGCACGTTCATTGACACCAAGTAATGCCCGTTCAGCTTGAAACTCGTCCCAGAGAAGAGCCTCCATCTGATCGAGGTAGGTCCCTTGCACCCAGTTCTTGTCATAGGTAGCAGTCCCTGGTCTGAACGCAAAGTATCCCATGGGCCCCCAAGAGAAGTCACTTGAATAGTGTTCATGTTGCCAGGTATGGTGGAACCCAATCGCGTGCATCGTTTCATGTAATTGCACTGAAGAAACTCCATCCTTCGGAGTTACACCATCAGGACGATAATATCGTTCCCAAGACTTCCATACTACTGCTTGTCCTCCACCACCTAGTCCAGTGTAGGTTCTTCCATAGACATGCATCTCCATCTGTTTCTTGATGAAGACAACACTAAATACATTGATCTCATCGTCATCAGCAACATACTGAGGTCGCATCGTAGTACGGATTGTGTCAAACATTTCATATCCATTCACGATTGTAACGCCATTATCAACATAGGAATACAGCCAGAACAGGGTGTTCCAAGCAGACTCTGCATTGATGTCCAGAAATTCGATGTCTACGGTCCAGTCGATGAAGGGATATAGCTCTTCCAAATCAGTCTTGAGCATTTCAGCATCGGTTACCCATTCTAGACTCTCAACTGAGGTCCCAGTCGCAACATCCATGCAAAAGACCAGACCTTTGAGACGTCCCTCTTCAACAAACGCTGCAGGTTGATGTTGGTATGGGAAGAAGAGGAGGTTGATCGGGTCCCAGATGCACTCACGAAGATAATCGTTCAATTCATCAACGTCAGCTGGCACTCCCATATCGAGAGTCGCCATCTTGTCTTCAAGGTCCTGAGTCCAAAATTCATACTCGGTAGTTATTTCCTCACTCCACCAGATCTTGCACCATTTGAGATACCACTGGTGTGCACTAGGGTCAACAATGTGAATGTTGTATCTCCCTCCAAAGGACTGATAGTCCATCGTCACATCGGGATTGAGAACATTGTCCCACTCCAACCTAAACCAATCTTGCTCTTCGCCTGTATCAGGATCAACAGCATGGTAGTCGTACCAATGTTCCAGCTCGGGAGTGTCAAACTCTGAGAAGTTTACCAAGTACAGTGTGTATCCAAGGTCAGGAGGTGCCACAACAGGATGTCCAATGAGCCAGTCCTCCACAGCAAAAGCGTCAATTACTCTCCCATCTCTGGGATAGAAGATTTTCTGGGGTTCATCTAGGTGGTCCTTCTGATACTGTAGGGCTGTCTGGTCCAACCAGGTTCCTGTCCCAGAACCATTCACCGAGTTGTCAAGCATGACCTGACGGAGGTCACTGTAGAATGATGCGTCTGCATACTCGACGTTGTATTCGATGTTGTAGGTGATATCCACGTCCTCAGCAAAATACACTCTCTCAGTAGGCATCCCAGAAAGTAGGATGCCTTCGTCGACGACTGCTTCATCATAGCCGACAACGATGACGTTAAGAGACCAGTTCCTCTCGATTTCAAGAGCCCCTTGACTAGGGATGTATGTATCAGATTGAGTCACTGCCGGCCTTTCTTCACCGAGAGGAGTTGTGAACAGTAGTAGAAACATTATGGATAGGACCAAAGCGCGACGCATAGTTCGATATCCTTACTCATTCCATATTAACAAAATGGTTCAAGTATCCGATTTCTTGGATGTCCTAATACTCAATCAGTTCGGTGTCAGATGAATTCTGAACGACTACGAACCAAAAGATGACGCTGATGACCAGCGCGAATACGAGCTTGAGTGTCCAGTCAGGAACAGCCATAAAGACCACAAGGAATATCGCTAGAAAGAGTAGTCTAACTACATATTTTCTCGTCATTTCTACCCAGTGATCCTCTCGGCTCACCTTGTCCACCTCTGTCTGAAAATCTGAAGTCTGAATCCTGGCTTAAGTGTATGCTCAGAAACCATGGACGTCAGATAACGTATATACACGCATATTATATATTAATAGCTTCTATTATTCATACACGTGGCGTCAGCCGCAAGAAACTACATCGGTAATCCTCGATACGTCCCTTGGGACTGTCGTGCTCGTATCCGCAGGCGAGTACTGTGATGCATCGATCCCCAAAATTTCCGCTGGCGCCATCTCCTCACACCTTTTCTTTTTCTTCAATTCTGCCAGTGTCAATCAGTTACTCTTAAATCACGGAGAAATTCCCACGGGCCTAGCTGGAGACTACTAGATGAACCCAAAGAAGCCCACCATTTCTGAAGTACTTGACATAAAATCAGTTGCTGTTGTTGGAGTATCTCCAAGCATGGGGTATTACTGGGCACATTCGATGTTACAGTGGGAGCACGACCTTAGAGTATGGTTCATCTCTAGACGTGGTGGAGAAGTCAGGGGACACAAGATTCTCGAGAGTATCGAGGACATCCCTGAGCAGATTGATTATGCCATCATCCGAGTCCCCTACAAGTTTGTCCCTGAGACTCTGAGAGAGTGTCACAAGAAAGGTGCAAAGGGAGTCACGATATTCACCAGTGGGTTCTCAGAACTTGGGACAGAAGAGGGACGACAGAGAGAGGTCGAGATTCGCAAAATACTCGATGAAACAGGAATGAGAGCATTTGGACCCAACTGCATGGGTCTGATGTACCCTAAGATTGGTTTCGCATTCATGCCATCCATTCAGAGACGCATTGGAGATGTTGGGTTCCTGTCTCAGTCAGGGGGAGTCGCTATAACGACTTACACTGCAGGTGTTGAGTCAGGAGTTGGATTCAGCAAAGTCTTCAGTTTTGGAAATCAGGTTGACATCACTCCACAAGATCTCCTCGAATATTTTTCAGAGGACAATGAGACCAACGTAGTTGGTGCATACATTGAAGGAGCCAAGAACGGGAAGAATGTCCTGGACTCAATGAGGCGTCTTGCTCTTGAGAAGCCCGTAGTTGTCCTCAAAGGAGGTCGTTCGTCAGCAGGAGCCCGGGCGGCATCATCTCATACTGGAGCACTCGCTGGGAGCAATGAGATCTGGAACGCTGTCTTTCGCCAAGCCAATGTCACGACTGTCGACACAATTGAAGATCTACTTGCCACTCTGAGTGTCTTTTCACTGAGTCCCAAGCCACAGTCGCGAAATGTAGGGCTCATAGCAATCAGTGGTGGGACCAGCGTTGTGCTAACTGACCTTTGTATTGAGAAGGGTCTCAATGTCCCGAAGACCTCTGATGATACAATCAAGCAGCTTGATCCATTGATCCTCGATGTGGGTACAGGGCTTGGCAACCCGATAGACCTCGCAGCAGACTACTATCAAGACCAGACAACTTCAGAAGTGATTCGTTTGGCTGGTAGTGATCCAAACTTCGACTCATTAATCATCGGCGCAGATGTTCACAACATGTACCAAGCTGCATCCATCATGGGTGCAACTGACGTACTGGCTGATTTCTGGAGGGTCATGGCGAAAGCAGGCAAGAGGGTTGTAGAGACTGAGAACAAACCTGTACTCGTAGCGATTCCAGAAGTGGCTTATCCAGAACAAAGAACTGAAGCTTGGAATGTCTTCGTTGAGAGTGGCCTCCCAGTCTTTAGAAACATCAACGAAGCAGTAAGTGCTCTCTCTAGAGTCTGCGACTACTATGAAATCCAAGAGAGAAGAGGCCTCTAATTCAGACCTTGACCACCCAGTTGACAAGCTCAGTATCCATTGGATTCTGGGACAGGAGTTGTTCTAGATACTCTGGGTTCCTAAGTCGGAACCAAACATACTGTCGCTCAAAATCAAATCCGATGATTTTGATTGATGCTTCAAGCGCTGATGGTCTGAATGCCACAAACCCGAGTAGAAGAGAGAGACAAAGTATGAAGAGGTATGAATAGACCCAGGGACTGACTGGTCTTCCCAACCAGTAGTCACTACCCGCATAAATAAGAGCAATGACTGACACTCCGGAGATTATGGATGTAATGACCATAGAGAGACCTCGGAGTTTCAGCTCTGCGTTATCGGTCATCACGTGGTCGTCACACACATCGACAATGAAAGTCCTAGAGTCAACCTCCTCAACACTTCTGTTTTTCCTAACATTGAAACGAGGGTCCCAGTGAGGTCGAAGCCAGACCTTCCTCTTACTTGAAGAGATTCCAGCATACTTCGTTGCCGGTGCTCCGCAGACTGGGCAAGTCTTTGGAAACCTCACCCTAGTTACCTTAGCTCGTACTACCGGTTCATCAAAGTAAGTTCTATGTTTCCGAGACAGGGCAATCAACCTCGGCTTTTGTGAAATCCCTAAAATCCTAATTCAAGGTTTCGAAGAGGGTAATCTCAGAGGTTCTTGATAATCATATTCTCCAGCAGCAATTTCTCGTACATATTTCTTCAAACTTTGGGACGCAGCAATTGGATCATAGTCTTCTTGGTAGATTATTTCATCGACCTCTTTGGTCTGAAGCTCAAAGCCAAGTTTATCAAATCTATCTTGAAGTAGAATGAGTTCATCCCCAAACTGGTTTGTACTCCGGATGTTTAATACATCTAAGATCATGAATCCATAGTGACTCAACCAGAGTGAATCTATGATTGCCTTACTTCCTTTGGTTAATACAAGCACCTTCTCTATCTCTCGCTTTCGAGCTTCAACAATCTTTGGAATGAGTTTAGATGCACGAGTGGTTTTCATAGCATCAATCTCAAGGAACAATGTTGAACCACCATTTTCTACTTGCTCCTCGATGAGTCCAATTGCGTTTTCAAAAATCGTTTGTCGTGCTTGTTCAAAACCCATCTTGCCTGAAGTCCCTTCCAACAAGTTTCGTGGGTCACCATCATATCCCTGCAACTCATCGAGTGATAGGCCCATCATTAGTCCCCGTTGAATTGGGAACCACTGTTCTTCAGAGACCTGGTCTAGGATTGTGTCGATCCGATCTCTAATATCACTCCATTGAAGGGGTTTCGATGAGAAGTTGGCATAGTATGGAGTGAACAACATCTCATACTTGTTCCAAATGATTACAGGAGTAGCAGTCCAAGGCGCCTTGTCAGGACGATAGAGTCGAAACCTTTTCTCTAGCTCTTTTCTTGTCATGACAAATCGGAGAATACAGTCGGCATAAATAACGACAAATGAGTCAAGATGAAGGTGTGCTCTTAGAAAGACTGGTGTCAAATCTAGACCGTGAATCCGATTATTAGTAAGATTCAATGTTTGAAGATTAGTACACCTAGCAAGGGGCCAGAGGTCAAGTATCTGAAGATAGTTACTATCTAACATAAGCTCATTTAGAGAGAGATTATCAGACAGAGGTTCCAAATGGAGCTCTTCAAGCATGTTATTGCTCAAGTTGACTGAACGCAAATCTTGACATTTTTCCAACTCAGATAAGTCAACTCTTTTGGCGGCTCGCATGCTCATGTCAATCCGATAGTCATCGCACTGATAGCTGCGTTCTTCTTGGCGACCATGGTGGCCCCAATACTTGATAGTGATCTCTTTCATTAGCAAATCTGGACTCTTGACAAGGCATATTGACATTTCGGAAACAACTAGGAATCAGTAGGGTCGACAGGTGGCGGTAATCGATGGTCAGATGGAATCAGGAAATCGCCATCGATTGCTTCAAGGACCATTGAATATGCAGCATATTCACTATAACCAGTTTCAAGAACAGAATTTACAAGAGAGTCAGCTGTTGCCCCACGCTCCATCCCACTCTTATGGATAGCATCAGCAACTGGACTCAAGCGGTCAGGGATTGTCTTCTTCACACCCACATATCTCTTCATCAAGCCAATGTCAAAGTGCTTCTCAAATATCGGGTCGAAGATCTCCTGATAGAACTCTATCCGTTTTGGAGTCTGGAGAGCCTGTCTAGTTGCCTTTTCATCGTGATCATAGAATCCACCAAGTTCAAGCCCGAAGGATTCCAACTGACCCTTTTGACGACTAGAAGGAGATTGAACAGTTATGATCGCACAGATGAAGACATCTGTCTGTACAGCCAGGATGACCTCTGAAATTGGAATGGCGGTCCATTTTGCTTCATCCATTGAAAATTCTTCTCGGAACTGCGATATGGCTGTGATGAAAGAACTCAGGAGGGCTTCTTCAAAGCCACCCTTCATGACCTTAGAGTAGGCAGAGAGACCTACATCCCTACGAATGACCATGAGTCCGAGTAAGTTTCTTGCATCATCCAGTCTACTCTTCATCCCAAAGAGTTCTAGACTTCTCTTAGAGGTTGTATTGATGTACCATCTCCGACCGATCAGAATTGTACCTATTGCCAGGAATATTGAGATTGCACCTATGATTCCTGCCTGCAAATATGAAGCTAGCACCGAAGCAGGCGACGCTACTGAGCTTAATACTACATCTAAGACTAGCATATCATGATGGTCTATCTCTACTGTGATTCTTAATTCATAGAGACCGACCTCAGGTACGGTGATATTGACTGCATAGTAGTCATCAAATTCCGTGAAGACTCCAGCCCTGATTGTGACACTCGGATTAGTTGTATCTCTCAAAGTGTATCTGATTAAGGCGTCAGTTATGCGATGATTGTTGTCACCAGACATAGGGTCAATTGTAAGGGTCAAGACTGAGTCTGCGTATCGAGTATATGTGGAGTTCAAGGGATAGATCTGCGAGAGTACAATAGGTATCATTTCAACGTCCAGAATAAATCTGAATACCTGTTCGACATAGCCAGTCTTTGACAACCATATCGTTGCATTCCATATTCCAAAAGTTGGAGTCAGTGAGAAATTATACCATCCGGCTCCTGACCCTGTGATCTCGAAGAAGTTGCTTATTGCTCCAGAGGGAATTGCATCAGCGTCTAACACACCATTCTCTAACGAAGAATTATAGTAGAATGCGAACTCATAGTGTCGACCCTCATAGTACACATCCTCCAGACCATATGTTGCGATTGTGGTTGGAATCTCAATTACATCGAATGTGAATGAGATGTAGGCAAAGTCATACCCAAACTTCTCAAGTCTCAGGAACACAGAGTATGATCCAATTTCAGGAACTCTGATTGACACGTTATAGTAGCCGTCAGTGAGCTCGACCCACTCGACAACACTGACCGGATTGTAGGTTACATCAACCTCCGCTCCGTAAATACCTTCCATGGCCCCAGTGTGATAGTATAGTGTGACAGTATAGGTCTGATTGAAGTAGAAAGTGTCAGGAGGGGTTGCCCCATAGATGTCTACATCAGCGGATACTGCTCCCACAACGATATAGAAGGAAGTAGCAGAACTAGTGACACCACCTTTAGATGCAGTGAGAGTTATGAAGTATGTTCCACTTATGCTTCCTGAGAATTCAATCGTGTAATTACCAGGTTCGCCCATTGCAGGCAATGTTGAATTATAACTCAGGCCATCTTGAGGTCCGCTGTACGACAATACGGATACTTCCGCTTCCTCAATCCCAACACCATCGAGAAACATGAACCGAACCTTCACAATATAGGATTCGTCAGGTTCAAGCTCAATGACCTGATCACCCAAAATCGTCACGATCGTAACTGTTGTGATCTCGATAGTTATTGTGAAACTTGACGAGGAATGGTAAGCCATGGATGCATTTACTGTCATTGAGTAGAACCCGGTTCCTGTAAGAGATGCATTGATGTCAGCTTCCCACCAGCCTTTCGCAAGGTTTGGGCTGAACTGAATGTCACCTGTTGACCAGTTGCCTTTAACATCAGCGCCACTCAGGATAGGAGTTCCTGTATCTTGGTCATAGAGATAGATGGCTGTAGTGAAGATCTCGTCAAGCTGAGCATCAATATGGGGGGTAGCGGCGACTACGGTCAATTGATGGTGTATTTCGAACCGACTCAGGCCGAAGGCAAGCTCTGTTCCATTTGTCCACATTACACTAACATACCATGCTCCAGCAGTGGTATTCATTGGACCAATAGTCAATTCACTACTAAGCACATATGCACCAGTTGCGTTACCTGCGATTTCGCCTGACCAGATGGAGTCTGATGGAGTGTACCAGGTAATCGACAAATCAGTTACTGAGGTGACTAGACTAGCATCGGATCCAATGACTGCACAACAACGAATCTGATCATTGCTATAAAAGGTGTCCACTTGATTCCAGACTTCAAACTCGGTGTATGTTTCTGTGTAAACAATTTGAGCATAGTTGGGCGCTTCAATCTCAATCTTCCACCAACCCACAGAATCAACAAGACCTGATGGAACCATAACGTGTCCATTCTCTTCTGCAACAACAGGATCACCAAATGGATCTTCCACAGTCGCATTCTCCCAATCAGAAGGACAATAGATAATGAATCCGAGGTTCTTCACCTCAGGTGATGACAGAACATACGTGAAGAAAGTGACGTTGGCACTGAGTCCGTAATCTATTGAGTATGTTGCTCCAAGATTGTCGAGATTAGTAGTCGCAGAGGAATTGTAGAATCTGTGCATCCTACTATATTCAGCGGAGAAATCGTAGACAATTGAAGCATTTGAAGTAAAGGTGATTGGCACTACTGGTTCTTCCCAGACTGAATGATTCAACAGGACGACTCCTGTATTCGAGAATCCGATGTTTCCAGTTTCAGTCGTGCTAACCTGCAGGTCCACTTGAGGACATGACAGAGTTTCAACACTCTTCAGTTCCAAGTTGTTGAGATGAAAAGTCAGGAACTGTCCATTGTTTGCGTCACCGTCGAGGTCTGGATGTGTTTCGCTAATTGCGATGTAGCTAGACGGGGTCAGAACTCTGAGTGTAATTCTCGCACGAAACGTGATGGGTGAATCAGTAATATTGACCAGCATTTGGCCAGTGTTGAACCAATTCTGTCTCTGTGTGATATTTGTTGGATCAATCGACCAGAACCAAATGACTTCGGCACCATCAAGAATCTCAAACCTAAGGTCAAAGATACCAGCGAAGCTGGTGCCAATTGGACCTCTCATGTAATTGTAATCTAGGCTGAAGTAGAATAGTTCGTTCTGCTCAGCATTGTCAATGTCTTGATACCAGTAGATAAACGTGCCATTATAATGCCTAAAATTAGGGTCCAAGTAGAGTGCCTCATTCTCCAGTAAAACATAGCTATCAGTATCCACTATGTAAGATGCTCTCTGTCTTCCCCAGAATGTTTCAACCTCCCTCCTTGCTAACCAACCATCTGCATAATATTGACCATCAGTACCTTCATCCCAGTCTTCATTTGTACCAGGATTACCCGTTTCAAATGTGCCGTTGAGAGCATATAGCTTTCTCACATCATTCGCTGTGACTTTGATCTGGTCACCGTACCAACCATGGAAGGAGCGAGGTACATCTCTCGAGATAGACGTCGCTCCATATACCTGAAGATCTGTGTCCCCTTTACTGTCTGTCAAATCGTTCTCGAACTGATAGTGGGCATTGATACT
>Ga0209536_100015556_pt1 | contig 10858 bp, 8 predicted proteins | sample DeeMarSeWOR28_12_FD_187461 | JGI IMG/M metagenome (GOLD analysis project Ga0209536, IMG submission 187461) | Marine sediment microbial communities from White Oak River estuary, North Carolina - WOR-2-8_12 (SPAdes) (version 2) | ecosystem: Environmental > Aquatic > Marine > Intertidal zone >... | reverse complement strand
ACATGCCATCAGAAACCATCATACCCCTGTTTCCTCTCGGTTTGGTTATGCTTCCCCAGATGCCGCTGCCGCTGCACATCTTTGAAGAACGCTACAAACTGATGATCGGCGAGTGCCTCGAGCGCCATACGGCCTTTGGCATCGTGTTTTTTAACGGCAGCGATATGCAGGCGATCGGATGCACGGCCCAGATCCTGAAGGTTCTCAAACGCTACCACGATGGCCGGCTGGACATTCTGACCCGCGGGGCAAAGCGGTTCAGGATCAAAGATATTTACGACCGCAAACCGTACCTGGAGGGCCGGGTAACCTTTTTCGAGGACGAGCCGAACGCGAACAAGGAGGCGTGCACCCAATTGGCCCGCAGCGCAATGACGCTTTTAGAACAATTTACCGCCATCGCCGGGATACAGGATGATTATGAATTTGCCGAACAGCTGGATGCCGGGTCTATATCGTTTTTGATTGCCGGGTGTGAAGGGTTCAGTATGGAGGAAAAACAACGGTTTCTGGAGATGACCTCTTCCTTTGAACGCCTTGAAAAATGCGTTGGCGCCCTTGAGAAGATCATCGAGCGGACGAAAATCACCGCTCAGATTCGCAAGATTATCGGCGGCAATGGGGATATGGCAAAATTTTCTTCGTGATTTAGCTGTCTGAATATTTTTCTTTGAACATTTGGCGCCGTTCGAGCTTTTTCCTCACCTTTAGGTTCTGGAGCCGGCGGCGATCGCTACCGCTGCGACGATGTCGCAGGTTTCTTCTCTCCGGGAAATGGGATGAGGAAGAAAATTGGCGGCGGTCTGCCAAGCGGCGCCGACCCCCGCGATCCAGGGCATCATCCTGGCTGGCCGTCTCGACGGCGGTATCAATCTGTTCCTTTTTATCAGCCATATATCCTAAAAGCAAAGCCGTTAATTTATTTAATTCAGTACCTTCAGTATTCTAGCCCTTTTGTAAAGAATTTGTCAAGGCAAGGCTTCGCGGACGGCCTTTTTGATGCGCTCACGCATTGCCCCGGAAAGGCCCTCTGGCTGGCCGCCGGTGTCTTCAGGAATTTTTTCAAGCCGGACGGCTTCCCTTAAAATCAGCAACTGCTTTCTGAGCCGATTGCAATACCTGCACATCAGCAAATGCATCCTGATCATCACCCGCTGATGAAGCGGAAGGGAGGTGTCCAGGGACAGGGATACTTTTCGGGAAACTTCTTTGCAATTGAACATCCAGTGTGTCATCGGTAATTCTCTATTTCTCAGATTCAAGCCAATTGGCTTCAAGGCATTGCCGCAACTGCATGCGGGCCCGGTACAGCATAACCCAGCTGTTGGTCGCCGAAATACCCAAAGCCTTACAAATTTCATCGGTTGTCAGTCCATCAATTTCTCGCAGCATAAAGGCTCGGGCCTGCCGCTCAGGCAACTCCCCCAGGCAGTGATATAAAATCTCCATAAATTCTTTCTGTTCATATAACTCCGTGGGATTGCCCCCCCATTTGGCCGGCGGGCTTTTCCAGCCGCCGCGGGAGTTGAAGCCGGTGTCTACCGAGTCACCGGCCGCCGCATCCAATCGCAATTCAACCTTATCGGAGGTCTGTTCGCGTACTTTTTTGCGGATATAATCTACGATTTTATGCTTCAGAATAGCGATCAGCCAGGTCCTGGCTGTCGAGCGGCCCTGAAAGTTCCGGCGGCTTTTTAAAGCGGCAAGAAACGTCTCCTGTACCAAGTCTTCTGCGATGCTGGTGTTTTTCACCCGGGACAGCGCATAACGGTAAAGAAAATCCCCATATGCGTCCACCCAGGTTGCAGGGTTATCGATTGGGGATGTGGTCTCGGATTGCTTTTCGCTCATGGCTATTCCCGTTTTGAGGGTCGCAAAAATGCTAAAGTTTTCGGGGCAACGGACGATATTGAAATAAAGCGTGTGCAGCAAGTACACGCCGGATCGTTAATTTCCTTAGATCTGGGGCGGCTCGTAAGGAGCCGCCCGCAACTTCTGGGTATCGGACCTTATTTATCCCAATTCTTTAGCTGCTTCAAGTCCTTCACCATCATCTGCTTCTTCTCCGGTTTATATTGCCAGCGGCCTTCAATATCCGGGGCGGATTGTGCGGCCATGCCCGCCGGCAGCGCTTCGCGCTGGCGAATTGCCCCATGGTACCCGCGCCGCAGCGCGCGGTCCTTCGGTGCACTATTTTCAATTCAGATTTTTTGAAAATAATAACGCGTCTGTCTCAAGTCAACGCCGGCCCGGCGTGTTTCCGATCAGAGGCCGGACGGCCAAAAGCACGTCCGTGCGTTAAACGTTGCGGTTGTAATCCGCCCCAGGCGGATTTGAAAACAACCAATAAAAACAGACCGCCCTATTGCCAAGGCTGAAGAAATGGCTAAATTGTTCATGTAAGTTTTTGCTGCCCCTGACGACCATAGGATAAAAATACGAGGAGATCATGGTTTTTCTGCGGGCGATCCTGCGCAAAAATGTTCCGGTGGATTATGCCACTAAAAGGAGGCGCATATGGCAGGTTATGATTATGATATCGGGGTTATCGGCGGTGGCGCCGGCGGTCTGACGGTAACATCCGGGGCTGCCCAGCTCGGTGCCAAAACGCTGCTGGTTGAAAAAGAAAAGGAGCTCGGGGGGGATTGCCTGCACTTCGGTTGCGTACCCAGTAAAACCCTGATTAAATCCGCCCATGTTTATCACTTGATGAAGAATTCCGATAGATTCGGTTTGCCTTCTGTGGATTTACCTCCGGTGGATTTCCAGGTGATATCCAATAGAATCAGATCGGTTATCGGCACCATTCAGCACCACGATTCCACGGAAAGATTCTGCAAACTTGGCGCCCAGGTGGAGTTTGGCGAGCCGCGCTTTATCGACGAACACACCATCCGGTTAGACGGGGCCACCTACTCGGCCTCAAAATGGGTTATCGCCACCGGATCTTCGCCGGTGGCCCCGCCAATCAGGGGCCTTGATAAAACCCCCCATATAACCAACAAAGAAATTTTCTACCTGGATCACCTGCCGCCTTCCATGATAGTCTTGGGCGGCGGCCCCATCGGCGTTGAGATGTCCCAGGCTTTCTGCCGCCTGGGAACCAGTGTTTCGGTGGTGGATATGGCGCCTCAAATACTGGCAAAAGAAGATGCCGATATGGCCGATGCGGTCAAAGATGTTCTCAGTGCGGAAGGCGTCAATTTTTTTCTCAACAGCACCATCGAGGAAGTCAAGGATCTGGGCAGCCAAAAAGAGGTCCGGATCAAAACCAGAAAGGGCAACAGCATCAGCCTGAAAGCCGAAACCATACTGGTGGCGCTGGGAAGAAGTGCCAACGTCCAGGGTCTCGGCCTTGAAGAAATCGGGGTGGCGTATACGCCCCGGGGCATCACCGTTGACAACCGCTTAAGAACCAATCTCAAACACATATATGCCGCCGGTGATGTCAATGGCGGCTTTCAGTTTACCCATGCGGCCGGATACGAAGGCGGTATCGTCATCAGCAATGCCGTATTCCGCCTGCCGCGCAAAGTCGACTATACGTTCTTGCCCTGGTGCACCTACACCGAACCTGCCCTTGGCAGTATCGGTATGAATGAAAAAAGCGCCGCGGCCGCCGGAATCAAATACCATGTCTGGACGGAAGAATTCAAAGACAATGACCGCAGTCTGGCCGAAGGTGAGACCATCGGCCAGATCAAAATGCTCCTGGATGAAAAAGAAAAACCGATCGGTGTCCAGATATTGGGTCCCCATGCAGGTGACTTGCTCGGCGAATGGGTGGCCATCCTGAACGGAAAAGTGAAGCTCTCCACCCTGGCAGCCGCGATACATCCCTATCCAACCATCGGCGAAATCAATAAAAAGGTGGCCGGCACCTTTTTTTCACCAAAAATTTTTTCGGAAAAGGTGCAAAAGGGATTAAAGTTTTTCTTTCACCTCAAGGGCAGGGCCTGCGCTGAGGATGCGTGCAGTGAATAACCGGCGCACAATTTAGGCCTTTGGGAATATCAGGTTAAGAAGGGTGTCAGTGTTCAGGTTCTGACGAACAGAAATTTCGGAATGATCAATCCTGACACCTGAAACCTGACACCTGAAACCTTTATCACAGTAAGGATTGTCACATGGCAACCAGGGGTGTGAAAACTTCAGAGAATCGCAAAAAAGTCGTCGGCAAGGCGCTGGTATTGCTGGTCTTTATCGTAGGGGCAATTTTGGTGGTGCGTTTGACATCGCTTACCGATTATCTTACGGCCGAGGCACTCGGCAAATCTCTCGACGCCGCCGGTTTCTGGGCTCCCTTCGTGTTTGTCATCATCTACGCGGCCGGGGTCTGCCTGTTCCTGCCGGGAACGCTGTTGACCGGTCTGGGGGCTGCGATTTTCGGTGCCTACTGGGGGTTTGTCTATGTATGGTTCGGCGCCATGGCGGGGGCCAGTATTGCATTTTGGATCGGTCGAACCCTGGGCAGGGACTTTGCCGCATCTTTAATCGGTAACAGGTTGAAAAAATATGATGACGCCATCGAGCGCAACGGGTTCGCCACCGTATTGTACCTGCGCCTGGTGTATTTTCCTTTCACACCCATGAATTTCGGCATGGGCCTGACCAAAGTGCACTTCTGGGATTACGTTTCCGGAACCGGGCTGGGTATCATTGTCGGAACCTTTATATTCACCTTTTTTATCGGGACGCTAAAAGATATCTGGGTATCCGGCAACTGGTCCGAATTGCTTTCCATTAAGGTTTTTTTCTCCATCGGTCTTTTCATCTTCTCGTTTTTTATTCCTAAAATAATAAAGAAAATAAAAGGTGACGAGCCGGCTGCTCAGCCCGAAGAAAATGGATGATTGCCAATTGATATGAGAAAGCGCAGCCATGTGTCGCGGTCACCGAATTTGCAGTGGACGATTGAAGGCGATGGTGCTATAGCACCTAAAAAAGGATGACGCATCATAGGAGGAAAAAAGCATGTCAAAGCTTGCAGAACTCGAAAAATTGGGACAGTCCGTCTGGTTTGATTTTATTCGTCGTTCACTGATCACATCCGGAGAGTTGGCGGACTTGATTGAAAAAGGCGTGCGCGGCATCACCTCGAATCCGGCCATTTTTGAAAAAGCGATTGCGGGCAGCAATGATTATGATGCCGATATCAAAAACCTGGGCCAATCGGATAAAAGCGTTCATGAGATCTATGAAGCCCTGGCCTTTGAAGATATCGGCAGGGCCGCCGACCTGCTCAAGAAAGTGTATGATAGCTCCGGCGGAATCGACGGCTACGTCAGCCTTGAAGTAAATCCCCATCTGGCAGACAAGACAGCGGAAACCGTTAGCGAGGCCACCCGGTTGTATGAGACATTGGGCCGCCCGAATGTCATGATCAAGGTGCCGGCCACCGCTGCAGGCTTGCCGGCCATCACCCAGTTGATCGGTGCCGGGGTAAATGTCAACGTCACGCTGATTTTCGGACTTGAAAATTACCGGGCCGTCGCAAACGCCTATCTTGCCGGCCTGGAAAAACTGGCTGAAACCGGACCGACCGCCGCTGCCGGCCATCCCGTCAATCAAGTGGCTTCGGTAGCCTCGTTTTTTGTCAGCCGCGTGGATTCGGCCATAGACAAACAGCTGGAAGAATTGAACCAGAAAGAAATGCTCGGCAAATCGGCAGTAGCCAATTCCAAACTGGCCTATGCCGAATTCAAACAAATCTTCAGCGGTTCCCGCTGGCAGGCACTAGCGGATCAGGGGGCCCGGGTACAGCGCGTGTTGTGGGCCAGCACCAGCACCAAGAATCCGGACTATGTGGATACCCTTTATGTGGATGAACTCATCGGTCCGGATACCGTCAACACCATCCCACCGGCCACATTGGACAGCTTTATGGATCATGGCCGGGTCGCTGAAACCCTCACCATGGACTTGGAAGGCGCCCGCCGGCAAATTGAAAAACTGGCCGGGCTGGGCATCGATCTGCAGGCGGTCACACGGCAACTGCAGGATGATGGTGTCGTGGCATTCGCAAAACCCTTTGACGCTTTGATGCAAAGCATCGCCGAGAAACGCGAACGGCTCCTGAGTGCATAACCTGGCACACGAAACGGATGGGATGCATTTTTATGTTTTAGTGTTCGTTTGGCAAAATTTTTACCTCAAAGGCGCAGAGATCGCTGCGTAATTATTTCTTTTTCAATTGCCGCTGAGACACCGGCAATTGAAAACCAGCATGCCTGTGGCATCGCAAGACCATCTTAATCTCACCCGATCGGGCTGGTGTTTATTCCTTTTCGCCCTTGTTTGCATCCCGCTGATTTTTAGCGGGGCTCAGCGAAAGGGAATAAGAAAATTATCTCTGCGAACTTTGCGACTCGTATGAGCGCGGCGAATGGGCGGTGAGACCGTTCCCCTGGATTCATACTCGACGCTCAGTGGAATTCAGGTATGGGGAGGCAATCCTTGGACAACCAGGATGAATTAAAAAAGAAGGCGGCCGAACGAGCGGTCGATTTTATTGAATCGGGAATGGTCCTCGGACTCGGCACCGGGAGCACGGCCAATTTTGCCATAGAGCGAATTGGTGAAAAGATCCGGTCCGGGGATCTGCAGGGCATCGTGGGAATCCCAAGCTCCGAGCGGACCGCAAATCTGGCCCGCAAACTCAACATAGCGTTAACCGACTTGGTGACCAATCCCGCCATCGACCTGACCATCGACGGGGCTGACGAAGTCGACCCGGATCTGAATGTCATCAAAGGCGGCGGCGGGGCCCTTTTGCGCGAGAAAATTGTTGCCCAGGCCAGCCGCCGCAATATCATTATTGTCGATGAAAGCAAACTCTCACCCCAACTGGGGACCAAGTGGGCCTTGCCGATTGAAGTGGTGCCCTTCGCCTGCAGGACGGAACAGATCTTTCTCGAATCCATCGGCGCGTCTGTCGCCCTGCGGCAGGATACCGACAAAGATCCCTATCTCACCAACCAGAAAAATTACATACTGGATGCGAATTTCGGCCCGATCTCAGATCCCGGCGCACTGGTTGCCGACTTAAACGCGCGGGCCGGAATTGTTGAGCACGGCCTTTTTTTAGGGCTGGCAACGGACGTCATTGTTGCCGGTCAGGGTGACATCCGCCATCTAAGACGCTGATACCGGATACTGAAATAATGGGCCATTCATACCGAATAAAAATCGAATACCGAAATCCGAAATTCGAAACCATATTGAATTACCAAATCCCTGTTGGCCGAAACAACCTCCACGCGGTTTTTTCATTTTTCATTGATCGAGAGTTCGAGCTTTTGCTTGGATCATTCGGACATTAGAATTTCGGCTTTCGAGTTTCGAATTTATGGCCCTGCTCTGATAACCAGCCGTTAGCGCCTACTGAAGTTGTAAAAGTTGGGTTATTGTTTAATATATTCAATATGGACACACGCCGATCATTCTTTAAAATGATATTCCGTCTGACAGGCGGCATGGTGTTGGGTTTGAGCACCCTGGGGTCTTTGATCGCCCGGGCCTATGCCCAAACAAAGCGAATTATCCTGCCCAAGGGCACCAAGATGACCAGCCTGATCGATAAAAACCCTGCCGACCTGGACAACCGCCATTTGGAGGTTATTCCCCTGGCAGAGTTTGAGACCATGGGACTGACGGAGCATGTGGAAGATATCGATACCTGGCGCCTTAAAGTCACCGGCAAGGTCCAAACACCCCAGGCGCTGTCCTACGAGCAGGTCCTTGAGCTTCCCGCCATTGAAAGAAAGGTGCTCTTGATTTGCCCGGGGTTTTTTACTAATCACGGAAGCTGGAAAGGCATATCCGTAACGCAGCTGTTGAAGTTGGCCCAGCCTGAACCCGGCATCACCCATGTCACCTTTCGAGGACCGCCCGGACGCTATGAAAAGACGGAAAGATTTCCGATAGGGGCGATAAGGGCCGACAAAGTATTTTTAGCCTACCAGGTGAACGGACAGAAGCTGCCGCGCAAACACGGATTCCCCTTACGCCTGGTGGCTGAAGATCACTATGGCTCCCAGTGGGTCAAATACGTCCATGCGGTTGAAGCGTTCAGGGCTGAAGGCTGAAAACAAGGTTTGAGATAACCAGTTCTACATAGAGGGAAGCCATCATGGAAAAGAATGACTTCATCCAGCATATTTCTATCCGCGGAAAAGAGTATCTTTTCTTCGATATCAGCCGGCTTGAAGCTGAGGGGATCGCACCTGTCAGAGCGCTGCCGTATACCATTCGGATAATGGTTGAAAACCTCTTGCGCAAATTGGATGGTCATGTTGTCAGAGAGGAAGATTTGCGCCATATCGCCCAATGGAAGAAACACTATGAAGCACCCCAGGAAATCCCCTACCACCCGGCCCGGGTCCTGATGCAGGATTTTACCGGTGTCCCGGCAGTGGTGGATCTGGCAGCCATGCGCGATGCGGTCAGGGATCTCGGCGGCGATCCGGCAAACATCAATCCCCTGGTGCCGGTCGATTTGATCGTTGATCATTCGGTGCAGGTGGATTATTTCGGATCACCGGAGGCCCTATCCCAAAACGTCGCCAAAGAATATGAGCGCAACGCCGAGCGCTACGAACTGCTGAAATGGGCCCAGAACAGTTTTGATAACTTCAGCGTGGTCCCGCCCAATTCAGGAATCTGCCATCAGGTTAACCTCGAGTACCTGGGGCGGGTCATCATCACCGAAATGAACGGCGACCGCCTCGCGGCCTATCCGGACACGCTGGTCGGAACCGATTCACACACCACCATGATCAACGGTATCGGGGTTATGGGCTGGGGCGTCGGCGGCATCGAAGCCGAAGCCGTCATGCTCGGGCAGCCGTATTATATGTCGATTCCCGAAGTCATCGGCGTGAAAATGATCGGTGCGCTGGCCGAAGGCGTGACGGCCACCGATCTGGTGCTGGCCGTCACGGAGATGCTCAGAAAGCGCGGGGTCGTTGAAAAATTTGTCGAATACTTCGGACCGGGCATGAAAAACCTGACGATCCCCGATCGGGCCACCATCTCCAACATGACACCTGAATACGGCGCCACCGTGGGCTTTTTCCCGGTCGATGAAAAGACCATCGATTATCTGGTGATGACCAACCGTGAACAGCAGGCCGAAATCGTGGCAGGCTGCGCCAAGGCAATGGGTTTATTCTATAGCGGCAGCGAGGATCCCGAATACACCGAAGTGCTCGAAATGGATCTGACCCGGGTGGTTCCATCGGTAGCAGGCCCGGCCAGACCCCAGGACCGCATCAGCCTTACCGACTTAAAGGCCAGTTTTGACACCATCCTGGGCTGCGATTACGAGCGCGACTCCGATGTGGCCCACCTTTCCAAGTATCACGACGAATCCGGCAGCCGCACCACCCGACAGGATGCGTGCGCACCTAAAAAAAAGGTGTGTGAGCTGGTTTACAACGGGGATCAGATAAGGCTTTGCGACGGCAATATCGTGATCGCGGCCATCACCTCGTGCACCAACACATCCAACCCCTTTGTCCTGCTGGGCGCAGGGCTGGTGGCCAAAAAAGCGGTTGAAAAAGGCTTGGCGGTGCCGGCTTTTGTGAAGACCTCGCTGGCGCCTGGTTCCAAAGTCGTCATCGATTACCTTAAAGATGCCAACCTGATGCCCTACCTCGAAGAATTGGGATTTCACCTGGCCGCCTTTGGATGCACCACCTGTATCGGCAACAGCGGACCGCTGCCGCCGGAAATCGATGCGGCCGTCACCCAAAACGACCTGACAGTCGCGGCCGTGCTGTCAGGAAACCGCAATTTCGAAGCTCGCATCCACCAGAGCGTGAAGGCCAATTTTCTGGCCTCACCCATGCTGGTCGTTGCCTTCGCCCTGGCCGGCAGAATTGACATCGATCTGGCAGCCGAACCGGTGGCAGTGGGGCCGGATGATCAACCGGTTTATCTCAAAGATATCTGGCCGAGTTCAGAGGAAATCATGGAACTTGCCCGGCAGCACGTCAAGCAGCAATTTTTTAAGTCCGAATACGCGCAAATATTTGACGGCGATGAATTCTGGCAGAAGCTCAACGTTGCAGAATCCACCACGTTTGATTGGAATGAATCATCCACCTACATCAAAAAGCCGCCTTATTTTGAAGGATTCTCCCTGCAGATAATCCCACCGGCAGATGTCAACGGCGCCAAAGCCCTGCTGCTGATGGGCGATTCGGTCACCACCGACCATATATCACCGGCCGGCGCCATTCCGGAAACCTATCCGGCAGGACAATATCTAACAGCGAAAAAGGTCGCCCCGCAGGACTTCAACTCGTACGGCGCCCGCAGGGGCAATCACGATGTCATGATTCGCGGCACCTTCGGCAACATCCGGATTAAAAACCGTATGGTGGGAGAAAAAGAAGGCAGCTATACCATTAAATATCCCGAAGACAGGGAGATGTTCATCTATGATGCTGCGGCTGAATATCAGGCCCAGAACGTACCGCTGATCGTTTTAGGCGGCAAAGAATACGGATCAGGGTCATCCCGGGATTGGGCGGCCAAGGGGTCCAGCCTGCTGGGCATCCGGGCCGTCATCACCCAATCCTTCGAGAGAATTCACCGCAGCAACCTGGTGGGCATGGGGGTGCTGCCGCTGGTGTTTGAAGAAGGCCAAAGCTGGGAAAGTTTGGGTCTGGACGGCTCCGAATCATTTTTTATCAGCGGCGTGGCGGATATAAAACCGCGTATGGTATTACCGATTAAGGCCGTCAAAACTGACGGCCGGGAGGTAAACTTTGAGGCCATCGCCCGTCTGGATACCGATATCGATGTCGAATATTTCGCAAACGGCGGTATCCTGCCCTACGTGTTAAGACAG
>Ga0209536_100015555_pt1 | contig 10859 bp, 9 predicted proteins | sample DeeMarSeWOR28_12_FD_187461 | JGI IMG/M metagenome (GOLD analysis project Ga0209536, IMG submission 187461) | Marine sediment microbial communities from White Oak River estuary, North Carolina - WOR-2-8_12 (SPAdes) (version 2) | ecosystem: Environmental > Aquatic > Marine > Intertidal zone >... | reverse complement strand
AGTCACGAGGGTAAAACAGAACAGCCCCCCCCGCGGCATGCAGGTGTAACGGTGCAGCGCAGGAGGTTCCCTTGCCGGCCATGGCAGTGCGGGTACTTCCCGGTGTGCCGGCATGCCGTCCGGAGCGGAATGATGCAGGCAACATCATGATTGGCCTTTGCTATGACGTACCGATACTATAAAGGTTTGTTTATCGATGTTGCGCCACCACATACAAATCCCGGCAGCAAGCAGCCATCTCCTCCATGCCACCCCCATTATCCGCCTACTACGACAAGCTGGTATTGCAACACCCCGGCCTGGCATTGCTCGGGGTTTTCCTGCTGCTCGCATTCCTCGGGTACCACAGCAGCAACTTCAGGCTCGATGCTTCAGCCGATGCGCTGGTACTGGAACATGACGAGGCCCTGCGTTACTACCGTGAAGCACGGGCACGCTATGGCTCGGATGATTACCTGATAGTTACCTATAAACCATCCGGGGATCTTTTCAGCACAGAGACGCTGAATGACCTGCGCAAGCTGTGCGACGAACTGGCGGCGCTGCCACGCATTGAATCGGTGGTCAGCCTGCTGGATGTCCCGCTGATCAACAGCCCGACGGTGAAGCTTGCCGACCTTGCCCGGGAAAGCCGCACACTCGCCAGCCCGGGTACCGACCTGTGGCTCGCACAGCAGGAATTTGTCAACAGCCCGCTGTATCGCAACCTGCTCATCAGCCCGGACAAGACGATCACTGCACTGCAGGTCAATTATGTACGTGATACAACCTACTTCGAGCTGCTGGACGAACGCGACCGACTGCGCGACAAGCGCAGACAGGGCGACTTGACGTCCGCGGAAGCGGCATCGCTGGCCGCGGTATCCGCACGCTTTGATGACTACAGCCGCAACCAGCAACTGCAGCAGCACGAGGACATAGCCGCCGTGCGCCGCATCATGGACAGGCACCGCGACAAGGCCGAACTCTACCTGGGTGGTGTCCCGATGATCGCGGCGGATTCCATCGACTTCATCCGCCACGACCTGCGGGTATTCGGCATCGGCGTACTCTGCTTTATCGTCATCATCCTCGCCCTGGCGTTTCACAAACTGCACTGGGTGCTGCTGCCCATGCTGGCCTGCATGGGAGCGGGTCTGGCAATGCTCGGCTTCCTGGGACTGGTGGACTGGCCGGTGACGGTGGTCTCATCGAACTTCATCTCGCTCATGCTGATCATCACCCTGTCGCTGATGATTCACCTGATCATTCGCTACCGTGAATTAAACGTTGCAAACCCGTCCGCCGACCAATACACCCTGGTGCGCGAGACCATCAGGAAAATGGCCACCCCCTGCTTCTACACCGCCATCACCACCATGGTTGCCTTTGCCTCGCTGCTGTTCAGCGGCATTCGCCCGGTGATCGACTTCGGCTGGATGATGGCCATCGGCATTGCCGCATCATTCCTGCTGGCGTTTATCCTGTTCCCTGCCGCGTTGATGTTCCTGCAACCGGTGCCGCTGACCATCACTGCAAGCCACAGGCTGACAGCGGCCATAACACACTTTTTCGCCGTATTGATAGAACGCCATGGCAAGGCCGTGGTGGCCGCCTTTATCCTGATCGTGCTGATCAGCATCGCCGGTATCACGCGATTGACGGTTGAAAACCGCTTCATCGATTACTACAAGCCATCGACCGAAATCTATCGCGGTATGGAACTGATCGACCGCACCCTCGGCGGCACCACACCGCTGGATGTCATCCTGGATGCACCGGCGAGTTTCCTGGAACCCGGGGAACCGCCGGAAGAAGACCCGTTCATGGATGAATTCGAGCTGGAGACGGCAGGCAGCGCTGGCATCACCGGCACCAGCTACTGGTTCAACAGCTACCGGCTTGATGATGTCACGGCAATACACGATTATCTGGACAGCCTGCCGGAAACCGGCAAGGTACTCTCCATCGTCACGGCGATGCGCATGCTGAAAAGCCTCGCCGACGGAAAATCCATCGACAACTTTTTCCTCTCAATCCTCTACCGGCGCCTGCCCGATGACATCCGCCAGGCGCTGTTTACCCCCTATCTGGCGCCAGATGGAAACCAGATCCGCTTCAGCGTCCGCGTCTTCGAGACGGACAGATCACTGCGCCGCGCCGAACTGTTGCAGAATATCCGCGACCACCTGACAAAGGAGCTGGGACTCGACGAGGCCCAGGTGCACCTTACCGGCATGCTGGTGCTCTACAACAACATGCTGCAGAGCCTGTTCCATTCCCAGATCATGACCATTGGCGTGGTTTTCATCGCGATCATGCTGATGTTCGTGATCCTGTTCCGCAACCTGAAAATGGCCTTGATCGCCATCGTTCCCAACGTGGTCGCGGCGGTACTGGTACTGGGACTGATGGGCTGGCTGAAGATCCCGCTGGATATCATGACCATCACCATTGCCGCCATCGTTATCGGCATCGCGGTGGACGACACCATCCACTACATTCACCGCTTTACCGAGGAATTCGCATCCGATCATGACTACTGGGCGACGGTAAAGCGTTGCCATGGCAGCATCGGGCATGCCATGTATTACACAACCATGACGATTACACTGGGATTTGCGATACTGGCACTGTCCAGTTTCATCCCGACCATCTACTTCGGGCTACTGACCGGCTTTTCAATGCTGGTCGCGCTGCTGGCCGATCTTGCCCTGCTACCGCTGTTGCTGGTGGGGTTCAAACCATTGGGGAAAGGCACATGAAAGCACATATGCATACCTCGATTGCTGCCATCCTGCTGCTGGCAGCCAGTGCGCCGTCACCGGCGGCCGAGGATGAGATCAAGTACCTGCTGTGCACTTTCCAGCAGGGCCAGATCAAGGTAGAGGTCAACTATACCGCTGAAACCGTCAACGGTATCACCGCCGTGATCGACGACAAGGAAATTGTCTGGAAGCCACCAGGGAAGAAGAACGGGCTGGCGGTGATCAACCGCTACACCGGCGTCATGCAGATGAGCCTTGGCGGGGCCCAGGACACCGGCATGTGCACCCACCTGATACTGAAAAAGGTCCCGCAGTAACCAGCCCGGAGCTCCCCGGGCCAGCTGGCCCGCGCTGCATCAGTCCCCGTAGGGATTCTGCTGGATGATAGTCTCGGCGCGGTCGGGACCGGTGGAAATGATCGCGATGGGCGTTTCGCACAGCGCCTCAACCTTCGCCAGGTAGGCCCTGGCGGCATCCGGCAGATCCGCCATGCGCTTCGCCCCGACCGTGGATTCGCTCCATCCGGGCATCTCGATGTATTCCGGCGTGCAGCGCTCAATGCGGTCCGCACCGACCGGCGGCACCGTGATGCTGTTGCCATCCAGCTGGTAGCTGACACAGATCTTGAGTGTCTCCAGGCCGTCCAGCACATCCAGCTTGGTGATGCACATTCCCGTCACGCTGTTGAGTTGCAGCGAGCGCTTCAGTGCAACGATATCCAGCCAGCCGCAGCGCCGCTGGCGGCCCGTGGTCGCACCGAACTCATGTCCCTTCTCGCCGAGGTGCTGGCCGTCGGCGTCGAACAGCTCCGTCGGGAACGGTCCGGCACCGACCCGCGTGGTATAGGCCTTGACGATTCCCAGCACGTAATCGAGGTCACAGGGGCCAACACCACTACCGCTGGCGGCGCCGCCCGCAGTCGTGGTCGAAGAGGTGACGTAGGGGTAGGTCCCGTGGTCGATGTCCAGCAAGGCACCCTGGGCGCCCTCGAACATGATATTGCGACCCTCGCGCCGCAGCTTATGCAGTGTGCCCGGGATGTCCGCCACCATGGGCGCGATCTGCTCGCCCTGCGCCAGCGCCTCGTCCAGCACAGCCTGGTAATCCACCGGGTCGGTCTTGAAATAATGCACCAGTGCATGGTTGTGATATTCCATCACCTCGCGCAGGCGTTCGCGGAAATGATCGGGATCCAGAAGTTCACCCAGCCGCAGACCGCGCCGCGACACCTTGTCTTCATAGGCCGGGCCGATGCCGCGACCGGTGGTGCCGATGGCCTTCTTGCCACGCGCCAGTTCGCGCGCCTGGTCCAGCGCAATGTGGTAAGGCAGGATCAGCGGGCAGGACTCGCTGATCTTCATGCGCTCCCGCGCTGGCACGCCGGCAGCCTCGAGCATGGCAAGCTCTTCCAGCAGCGCGGAGGGTGACAGCACCACGCCGTTGCCGATCAGGCACAGGACATTGTCCCGCAGGATGCCGGAAGGAATCAGGTGCAGTACGGTTTTGCTCCCGTCGATCACCAGGGTATGGCCGGCATTATGGCCACCCTGGAAACGTACCACCGCGGCAGCCCTGTCAGTCAGCAGGTCAACCACCTTACCTTTGCCCTCGTCACCCCACTGGGTGCCGATGACGACAACATTTTTACCCATGTCTGTGTCTCTGGAATGTAGAAAGGTTATCGATATGCCATCCGGGGAAACAGCCACCCGCCACAGGAACAGGGGCCACACGGTTACCTGTACCGATAAGCCCTGGAAATTTTCAGCGTCGTGAAAACCGGACAAGGTCCGGCAATTCATCGCGCTTCCGTCTGCTGCAATCTGCGGATGCGGGTATTGGATCCTCCGTGTCCCGGCGGCGCCTGATCAGATGCCGATCATACCGGCTTTAGGCTCCAGGTGCCGCCTGTATTGACCAGAATTCTGTTGCAACCACTGGCAACCGGGTCGGCGTCCTGCCCCGGCAGCGCGCACACAACCCGCTCACCGGACCCGCGCAATTGCTGCACGATCGCATACAGTTCCGGATCATTGTCCACCGGCGCCAGGATCGCGTCGTCCTGTTCCCCGAAATCGCGCGGGCTGAGTGTTACCAGTGTTTTCAGGTCTGTGCTGAACCCGGTTGCCGGCCGCGCCCTTCCAAACACCTCGCCGATGGCATCATAGCGGCCACCACGGGCAATTTCCTGGCCGCAGCCGGGTATGAATACGGCGAATACCATGCCGGTCTGGTATCTGTAGCCACGCAGTTCGGCCAGGTCGAAGTGCAGCACCACGTCACGTACCCGCTGCTGCAGCAGCGAGGTAATCGCACACAGGTTGTCCAGTGCAGCCATCACCGTGTCGCTGGCACCGGCCAGAATGCTGCGAGCCTGTTCCAGCACCTCACGCCCGCCGTTCAGTTCCGCCAGTGCAGCCAGCCGCCGGTGCTGCGCCGCATCCAGTTGCCAGTCATCCAGCATGGCCTCGATCTCGGGAATGGCCTTGCGCTGCAGTGCCTCGAACAGATCGTTTTCGCGGATTTTCGACAGCCCCGCGTCGGCGGCCAGGGCGCGGAAGATCCCCACGTGGCCAAGGTCGACATGCACATCCGTTATCTCCAGCAGGGACAACGACTCCAGCACCAGGCTGAGTATCTCCACGTCGCTTTCCACGCCGGCATGGCCAAACAACTCGGCCCCGACCTGCAGCGGACTGCGGGATCCGGCGAACCCGTCGGGGCGCGTATGCAGCACGGTGCCCAGGTAACAGAGTCGCGAGGCCGTCTCGCGCCGCAGCGGGTGTGCATCGATACGTGCGGCCTGCGGTGTGATGTCGGCACGGATGCCCATCATGCGCCCGGTAAGCTGGTCGGTCACCTTGAAGGTCTGCAGGTCCAGGTCGTTACCGGTACCGGTCAGCAGGGATTCCAGGTACTCGATAAACGGGGGAAAGATCAGCGCATAGCCCCAGCGTGCAAACAGGTCGAGCAATTCCCGGCGCGCGCACTCAAGGCGCCGCGCCTCCGGGGGCAGCACTTCCTCGATGCCTTCAGGCAACAACCATTGATCTTGACTGCTCATCACGGTTCCACTTGATCCTAGCGTACCCAGTACAACAGCAGCAGGCCACAGGCCATGCTCACCATCCCTGTTATACGCAAGGTCCTGTCATCCATCTGCGCCACGCTCACCAGCATGCGCCGCAGGGATTGCGGGTTGAGAAAGGGCAGCATGCCTTCTATCACGAACACCAGCGCAAGCGCGGTCAGCAGATCGCTCCAGTTGAACCCTGTCATCCGGAATGGGCCCCGCGCCCTATCGCTCCAAGTCCATGCCTCCGTGCCAGGGCCGGGACTATCTGACGATGTCGGTACCGAAATACTTGAAGAATTCCGAGTCCGGCTCCAGCACCAGCACATCATTCTGATTTGCCAGCGCACCGCGATAGGCATTCATGCTGCGGTAGAAATCATAGAATTCCGCGTTCCTTGAGTAGGCCTTGCCATAGATCTCGGTGGCACGGGCATCACCCTCACCCCGGGTCATTTCCGCATCACGCTCGGCCTCGGCAAGCAGCACGGTGCGTTCCCTGTCGGCAACGGCCCGGATACCCTTGGCGGCTTCCTGACCCTGGGCGCGGTGCTCGGCTGCGATACGTTCACGCTCGGCGCGCATGCGCTCGAAAACCGAACTGCGGACGTCCTGCGGCAGTTCGATCTGCTTGATCCGCACATCAACAATCTGGATACCAAAATCCACAACCTGCTCATTGCCGGTGCGCGTCAGGCTGTCCATCATCTCGGCACGGTCATCCGCAACCACCTGGCGGATGGTTCGCTGGTCAAACTCCAGCTGCAGCCCGTTCTTGATGATCTGCAACAGGCGCATGTTTGCCTGGCGCTCGTCACCCATAAAGGTAGTGTAGAAAGTGGCAGGATTGCTAATGCGCCATTTGACGAAAAAGTCCACGGTCACATTTTTCTTCTCGCCGGTCAGGAACCGCTCCGGACGGGTGTCCAGCGTGAGTACGCGCTTGTCGAACTTGCGAATATTGTTGATGGGCCAGGGGGCCTTGAAGTGCAGGCCCGGCTCGTAATCCGAGGCAACGATTTCACCCAGACGGAACTTGATGGCGAGCTGGCGCTCGTCGACGGTGAAAAGCATACTCAGGCCAACCAGCAGGGCCAGGCCCACCAGTATCATAAGGATTCTCGCGATCATCAGCGGCCGCCTCCATCTCTCGGGGTTCTGTTCCGCAGCGGTACATTCTGCCCGGAATTTGCAGGCGCCACGTTGATATCCACACTCTCAATGTCTGTCCTGCCGCCACCCTGCTTTTCCATCAGCTTGTCCAGCGGCAGGTACATCAGGCTGTTGCTGTCCGTCACCTGCAACAGCACTTTGCTGTTATTGGCCAGCACGTATTCCATGGTTTCCAGGTACATGCGCTTGCGGGTGATTTCCGGTGCCTTTTCGTATTCCGCCATCGTCTGCAGGAAGCGGCTGGTCTCACCATCGGCCTTGGCGATCACCTGGTCACGATAGGCCATGGCCGCCTCGCGCATGCGGGTCGCGTCACCACGCGCCTTCGGCAGGATATCCAGCGCGTACGCCTCTGCCTGGTTGCGGTAACGCACCTGGTCCTCGCGCGCCTTGATGGCATCCTCGAATGCACCCTGGACTTCTTCCGGCGGCTGCGGGTCTTCCAGGTTGACACTGGTAAGAATCAGCCCGGTCTGGTACTTGTCGATAATCGACTGGGTCAGTTCCTTGGTCTGCTGGACAATGCCGGCACGGCCGCCGGTGAGGAACTTGTCCATGGGAATGGCGCCGATAACTTCACGCAGGGCACTCTCGGCAGCCTCCTGCAGGGTGAAGTCCGGGTCCCGCACCTGGAACAGGTATTCCCTGGCGTCCCTTACCTGGTATTGAACGGCAAGTCCCACCTGGATGATATTCTCGTCCTTGGTCAGCATCTTGGCACGGTGGCTCACGGTTCGCAGCTGGTCGACGTCCACGATGTCCACGGTTTCGAACCCGCGCAGGTACCAGTGCGGTCCCGGCATGGTGATGGTACTGAACTCGCCAAAGCGCAGCACCACGCCGCGCTCTGCCGGCTCCACGATGTAGATACCGGACAGAACCCAGGCCGCGACGGCTGCAATAATAATAAAGCCGAGGTTGAACGGGTTTTTACCCCCGCTGCGCTTGCCACCACCACCCAGGATGCTGTTCATCCGGTCGCGCAGCTTGCGTGCGATTTCGTCGAGGTCGGGCGGGCCTTCGCCGCTGCCCTTGCCTCCCCACGGGTCCCGATTGCCACCACCCGGTTCATTCCATGCCATACCTGACTCCAGTCAAATCAATTGATGGCGCCCGCCATTGCAGTTATCTGCAGGCAGACGAGCACGTAAGTTTAAGAAGCCTGTGCTGCACCCGCAACTTTATTGACAGCATCATCTGCCGCAACCTCGGGATGAAACTCAACGTTCCCGCCCGAATCGCGAATCAGCTTGTCGATATTGCGTTGCGCCATGCAGATTTCCAGCCAGCAGTTGCCCTGATCGTCGACCTGCTCGGACATAACCTGCCCGATACTATACAGGGACGAGCGCGTGCCGCCCGCCTCGGGTGGCAGTTGCAGCCAGCCGTGGACCTGGGTGCCGTGAAAGCGCTGCATCAGCGCCTCGGTCAACAAATCCAGGCCGGCGCCGGTTACTGCCGACACCCAGACACGGTCAGCGTTGCCGTGTTCGTCGCGTTCCAGCCGCGGTTCAGTGTCACCCAGGTCGATCTTGTTGAATACCCGTATCTGCGGAATGCTGTCAGCGCCGATTTCCCGCAGCACCTCGTTTACCTGGGCAATGTGCGACTGCTTGTCCCCGTCCTGCGCATCCACCACGTGCAGCAGCAGGTCGGCCTTGCTGGTCTCCTCCAGGGTCGCGCGGAACGCGGCCACCAGGTCATGCGGCAGGTGGCGGATAAAACCAACGGTATCCGCCAGCACCAGCGGGCCGACACCAGGCAACTCGATCCGCCGCAGGGTTGGATCCAGCGTCGCAAACAGCTGGTCGGCAGCATAGGCGTGGGCGCCGGTCAGCGTGTTGAACAGGGTGGACTTGCCGGCGTTGGTGTAGCCAACCAGTGATATGGTCGGCACGTCGGCACGCTGCCGTGCACGCCGCCCCTGGTCACGCTGGCGACCGACCTTGTCCAGCCGCCGGTTGATCATCTTGATGCGCGCATTGATCATGCGCCGGTCCGATTCCAGCTGGGTTTCACCCGGGCCACGCAGGCCAATACCGCCCTTCTGGCGCTCCAGGTGGGTCCAGCCGCGGATCAGGCGGGTCGAGAGGTGCCGCAACTGTGCCAGTTCGACCTGCAGCTTGCCTTCGAACGAACGTGCCCGCTGGGCGAAAATATCCAGTATCAGGCCGGTTCGCGCCAGCACCCGGCAGGACAGCTGGCGTTCAAGGTTGCGCTCCTGGCTGGGTGTCAGTGAATGGTTGAATATGACCACGTCCGCATTGTGGGTCTCGACGGCCACACGGATTTCCTCGGCCTTGCCCTGGCCGACGAACAGGCGTGCCTCGGGCGAATTCCGGGTACCCGTAATCGTGGCGACCGGTTCGGCACCTGCAGAACGGACCAGTTCCGTGAATTCCTGCAGATCTTCCTTGCCGGCGCCTTCGGGAAAGTTCACATGGACGAGAACAGCACGTTCACCGCTTTCAGGGCGTTCGAACAAACAGGCACCCCGTTATCAGCATCTGGAGATCAGGCATTTCCGGGATCACCGCTGCCCTGGGCATCATCCGGCCCTGCAATCCGCACATTGCGCGCCGGAACCACCGTTGAAATAGCATGCTTGTATACCATCTGGCTGACCGCGTTCTTGAGCAGCACGACAAATTGATCAAAAGACTCGATCTGTCCCTGCAACTTGATACCGTTTACCAGGTAGATTGAAACCGGGACTCGCTCTTTGCGCAGGGCATTCAGAAAAGGATCCTGCAAAGATTGTCCTCTATTCATTTCATTTCTCCTTTTTCTTTTCCCGGCAACCATACGGTCAAACCGGCGAAAATTTTCTTTGTTTAATAATGCTGGATAATCTCACAAACACGCCAGCGAATGATACTAAATTTCCAGCACAATCACAGGGTTATTTTTTTGGTCCGAGCCACTCCCTGATGCGCCGGGCCATCCGCCCGGCGACCCTGTCATCTTCTGCCGGAAAGTGCTCGATATTCGTCTCGCCCCGTAACCAGGTCAACTGGCGCCGGGCATACTGCCGGGTTGCCACGATTGCCCGTTCCGGGAGTTCCTCGCGGCTGATTTCACCTGACAGGTATGCCCATACCTGCCGGTAACCGACAGCGCGCATGGCCGGAAGTTCTGCTGCCAGGTCGCCGCGCTGGTTCAGGCCACGCACTTCCTCTATCAGCCCGGCAGCCAGCATGGCATGGAAACGCGCAGCGATGCGCACATGTAACCCGCTCCTGTCATCCGGCAGCAGCGCCAGCTTGAGCAGGCGGTACGGCAACCCGGCATTACGCCCCCTGGCGTGCATGTTGCTCATGGGTTCACCCGTCTGCTCGTATACTTCCAGCGCCCGCAGTATGCGCTGCGGGTCAGTGGCATGGATCCGCGCTGCAGCCGCGGGATCGACCCGCGCCAGGCGGGCATGCAGGGACTCAAGCCCGTCACGCCGGATTTCTGCTTCCAGCCGTGCACGGATCTCCGGGTCGGATGCCGGCATATCGGACAACCCCTGCTCGAGCGCGCGAAAATACAGGAAGGTCCCGCCGACCAGCAGGGGAATGCGGCCGGCCGCGGAGATTTCGGCCATGGCAGCCAGTGCATCCGCGCGGAACTCAGCCGCGGAATAGGCCTCGGCCGGATCACGGATATCGATCAGGCGATGCGGTGCGACTTCAAGAATTTCCGGACCCGGCTTGGCAGTACCGATGTCCAAGCCGCGATAGACCAGCGCCGAATCGACGCTGATGATTTCCAGCGGCAGGCGCCGCACCAGCTCCACCGCTGCGCCGGTTTTGCCGGATGCCGTCGGTCCCAACAGGAATATGGCTGGTGGCAGAGCGTCATTCATCGGAAGAATCCGGCCG
>Ga0209536_100015554_pt1 | contig 10859 bp, 11 predicted proteins | sample DeeMarSeWOR28_12_FD_187461 | JGI IMG/M metagenome (GOLD analysis project Ga0209536, IMG submission 187461) | Marine sediment microbial communities from White Oak River estuary, North Carolina - WOR-2-8_12 (SPAdes) (version 2) | ecosystem: Environmental > Aquatic > Marine > Intertidal zone >... | reverse complement strand
TTTGCGAGCCCTTGCCAGCTCTCTGGTCACGCGCTTGTGTCTGATCTGTCCGGCGCGTTTCTGAAACTTTTTACCGATCCTCTGCCAGATCCCCTCGAACTCCTCGCTCGTTTGACAATTGCACATCCGGCTGAGCACTTCTGGATCACAGTCGCATTTGCCGTTGTTCGAGGTGAGATAGAGAATCAGGCTGCAGTAGGCACCTCTCTCGGCCGGAGACATCTGAACGAAGTCGACATCGGTAAGAAATGCATCACTTTCCAACTGCACATACCTGATCTTCATCGTCACACCCGTCGTTTCCTGATTTCAGATTGAAGCACTCGGCAATACTCGCCAGAGCTGCGGCATTCTTCTCGGCCCTGGTCTTTGCATCCGACCTTTCCCGCACAACAGATAAAGCACTTTCGATCATCTGTTTCTGCTCGTCGCTGACGAAGAACACGAGCGGAGCTGCAAACTCGACCTTAGCGGGCCCGGCGGGAGACAATTTGCGGATGTCGATGTTGGTGAGTCTCTCGATCTGAGGCCGACTCAACGGCAGAAGTCTGGCCAGCTCGGCGGGACTCATCAGTCCATTTAACCGGCCAAGCACGGTGAGTTTCTTGTCGAGGACATCCCTGCCGCCAAGGCGATTGATACTGGCGAGCAACATATCGGCCTCTTGATCGTCGAGGTCCCAGACAATCACCTCGGCGGTTTCGTAGCCAAGCTCGGCAAGAGCCCGGTGGCGATGATGCCCGTTGATGATCTGGAAAAAACCTGTGCGCTGCCGCCATGGCCTGACCACCAGCGGTTCGTACAGACCCGTCCGCTCAATGTTGCGAACGAGCTTGGCAAAATTGCCCTCGCTCATCCGGTTAGGATTGTCAGGATGAGGCACGAGCTTTTCGATTGGGATGCTCGATACTTGATTCATGATTCCAGTTTCCGGCATCGGTCGTCCTCCTTAGTCCTGCCTTGTCATTCTTGATTCCTGCTCTTTCTCAGGGTTGAACCAGATGTAATAGACCGGTCTGGTTGTCAGCCTGCTCAGGACGTACCTGGTCCTCTTGAGGCCCGGCGGCATGTCCCGGCATCTGTTGTAGCTCTGGAGAAAGCGTCTGATCTCAAGCTCGATGAACCGCCCTTCGGAATCGCCGAGTCGATCGATGCTTCGCTGGACCTGTGCCGGATCGACCAGTTGCCGATCCTCGATGCCGACCGAGCTGAACGCCTCGACAAGCCTCACCGTCCGGACGGGAACATCCGCCCGGTAGGCGGTCATCCCCGCTCGTTCGAGAAACGGATTCACCAGGCCCATCACCGCCATCGCTTCGATAATAGCCACGTCCAGTCTGGGCATCGTCTCGCGTACCAGCCGGCTCGCCAGTCCCAGTCCTCGAAAACGAGGATCGACGATGAGCCTGGTGATGCAGCGAACGTGCTTGTTAAGCAGCGCACATTTCGTGCTCCTGTCGAACCCGGCGAAGAAACCTCCAGTAGCGACATCCCGCAACTGGACTTCCGGAACCGGCATCGAATAGACGATCACGCCTAAAGTAGACGCGCTGACCGGCGACTCCGACTCCGGCCTGAGAGCGAAGATCGCAGCCACAGGTCCTGGTCGAACGTCACGATAGTGATAGTGGGCAAGCCTTTTGTAGTCTTCGAGAGTGCCGGGCAGTATCCGGAGCCTGCGAGAAATTGAACGGTCCTTCATTTCTGCCTCCTCATGAGTTTGTAGATGACCTCGGCGGGCCCCGACAGCTCTTTCAGGACAAGAATGTCCGGCTCGAGGTCGGCCAGTATGTCCTGATGGCTCGATGCGAGGATGAACGTCGTGCCGGTCCTTTTGGCGAAGGTATGCAAACGAGATGAGATAACCGCGGCGGTGATTCGATCCAGCTCCGAACAGAACTCATCGGCAAAGACAAACTGCCTGCCGGTCGCGAGTGCCATCGCCAGACGAAAGCGGTATTTCTCGCCGGCACTGAGATTGCCCGGCTGGTTCAGAATGCAGAAGCAATCGCTGAGCCCGGCAACGCTGAGCATCCGGAGTCCGTCGAGCAGGCTACCGTCCATGCAGTCGATAAGCGTTCTATCGTCGGGCAGTTCGATGTCAGCCAGATTGATTCTGTTCGAGGGCCGAACGGATTTCTCCAGCTCGTCCAGCAGGACGCTCTTTCCCGCTCCCGACGGCCCCGTCAGGTAGACGACATCGCCGGCCTCGATCTGAAGCCGGCACTCGTGAGTAACACGCCTTTCCCTCAGCCTGTCGATGGTCACGCCGAACATCCTGCAGACCGAGGCGACTTTGTCAGTGATCGCGCCCTGCCATTTGAAACTCCTGGAAACGTCGTATGTTGTCATGATAGGTGTCTCCCTTCGCAACAGCTTGTGACTCAGGCCCGCCGGGATCGTTGCTGCGTTCGAGCAATCACGCTTTCGATCTCTCTGATAGTCCGCCCGACTCGGTACAGACTCCACTGCTTGTTCTCGGCGATCTTGCTCTGCGAGAGACCTCTGAGAAAGTAGTCCTTCGCGACCGACATTTGATCCAGGGTGAGTCTGTCGCGGTTTCTCAGACACGCAATGTAGCGGCCGTCCAGGAGTCTGGAACTGATCCTGTGTATTCGCCGGGCGACGCTGCTTTCGCTGACGCCGAGAAGCCTTGCCATCTGCCTGAAGCTGTTTCCCTTCTCGAAGTGCATCTTCATCATGACCTTCGCCCGGCCCTCGAGCAGATGCAGCCTGCTGATCAGCAGATCCACCTGCTCTCGATGCCGGCCGCTCGCCGCTGACATCACATCCGATACGTTTTCGTGAGTCTGTTTCATGATTGATCCTCGCCCTCATCTATTTTGTATCTCAGGCTCCCAGCCGCCGCGGACAAACAAATCCCGCCGCCCGACCGCTCTCTGCACACAAAGCGACTTTTATTTACTATACACACAACATATCTATAAGTTTACCACAAATCACAGAAGTGTCAAATATTTTGTTGTATTTTTATAAAAATTTATAGCTATTTCACGCAACCCCAAGTGAGAACAAGCTTTCCGAGCAGAGAAATTTTGCCGGCGTCTATTCGATTGAGGTGGCAAATTCGTGCATGGTCCCTTTGAAGCCACGGCAGTCAGCGGGTGCCGGCAGCAAATATTTGGCCGGTTCTCAGCGTTTTGTCGGGTGGAACATTGGAGAGAGTCCTCTGAGGATGCGAAAACAGATGTTTGGGCTTGAATTGAACCGTTTTCATGCGATGATAGGGTTCTGAATGGAACTGCCTGGAGGCGTGGCTTGAAGATTAAGGGGTGCACATGAGCGATGCAGGTGACCGATTTCAACGGGAAACGAAATATGACCCGGCCAGGATGCCGGGACACACGCTTGACTGGCAGGCCAAGCCTGAGGTGTATAAAGAGTATCCCGAAGCGGACAAGATCGAACTGCCGGGTTTTGAGCCGACTCAGGCGCTTAGTCTCGAACAGACGCTGAAGCAGAGAAAGAGCATCCGGGACTTTCAGGGCAAGCCCATCAGTAAGAGTCAGCTCGCGTATCTGCTCTGGGCGTCAACAGGTATCCAGCGAGTCGAAGGCGGCTATGAGTTCCGAACGGCGCCGTCGGCGGGGGCTCTCTATCCCATAGAGACCTATCTGGTCGTCAACGACGTCAAAGGGCTTGAGCCGGGCATCTATCACTACTCGATCCGCGCCCATCAACTCGAACGACTGAGACTCGGCAACTTCGGACGTCAGACCGCCGCCGCAGCTCTGGGGCAGGGAATGTGCGCGACGGCATGCGTGGTCTTTATATGGTCGGCCGTTTTCGAACGCTGCAAATGGAAGTACGGCCAGAGGGCTTACAGGTACATCTATCTCGATGCGGGCCACATCGCCGAGAATCTGGCTCTGGCGGCTACGAGCCTCAACCGGGGCACCTGCGAGATCGGCGCCCTGTACGATGACCAGGCGAATGCGATCATAGGTGTCGACGGGATCGAAGAGAGCGTTATCTGCATGGCGGTGGTGGGCATTCCAGTATGACACACCCGGAGTGATATTGCATGCGTGATATGGACGGACTTTTTGCCGCCCTTGGCAGGTCGAAGTTCCGAAGCCGGTTTCGGCTCTCCGGCAAAGAGGCTGCATATCTGAGCGAAAAGGGGCTGGATACGATCCTCGAGCATGCCCGTGATTTTGTCGGCAAGAGACTTGCCAGCGCCAACCCGGTCAATGACGGGCGCCAGACGCCAATGCGGAACCATCCCGTCTTTGTCGCCCAACACGCGACCGGCACGTGCTGTCGCAAGTGTCTGGAGAAATGGCACCATATCCCAAGGGGCGAGCCGCTCACAGAGGCGGATGTCGACTATGTCGTCGGCGTGTTGAAACGCTGGCTGGTCGGTCAATACGTCGAACCGACCAACCGTGATTAGGCGAAATCCTGGCGAATATTGGCCCTGAAAAAGCTCTTGCATTTGGAGATTGACCAATTACACTGAAACTACGTTAGTGCCGATTACATTCAACGAGTCTTTGGAAAGACAGAGGTCACGGAAGATATGTCAGGAAGGAATCCTAGAGTAGCGGTAGTGGGCGGTACGTACGTGGACATGGCGTTGCGTTGCAGCCAGGCTCCCTCGCCGGGCCAGAGCGTGTCAGGCTCAGTCCTCTCGTATACAACTGCCGGGCCGGGGCCGCTTCATGCCATCGAGGCTGCCCTGTGCGGATGCGGAGTACACCTGATCGGCAAGGTCGGAGGCGATCCCTTTGCTCAGATCGTCAGAGCGAGTTTGGCTGAGTTCAATGTCAACGCCGAGTTCGTCTCCACCGCCGAGGCGATGAACACCGGTGTGATTGTAACGCTGGTCAACGCCGAAGGCGAGAATGCCGACTGCTTCTGCCCCGGAGCCAACAGCGCTCTGCTGCCTCAGGACATATCTGCCGCCGAACGCGTCATAGCCGACGCCAACGTCTGCCTGATACATGGGCGACTGCCTCAAGAAGCCATCATAAGCGCGCTTCGGTGCGCGGAGCTTTATGGCGTAAAGGTAATTCTCAATCCGGCCAGGCCACTCGAACGGGGACAGGAGTCGGGGGATCTGCCCATCGAGTATTTCTCAGCGGATCTGCTGATCTGCAATCTCTATGAGGCCGCCGACATCACCGAGCAATCAGCAGCCGGCATTCGGACCGCCAAACTGATCGGCTCCGATCTGGTTGCCCGCGGAGTAAACAACGTAGTAATCACGATGGGCAAACGCGGATGCCTGGTCGTTGACAGGAATAACGCCGACCATGTGCCGGCTTTCGAGATCGAGACCGTCGACAACACGGGGCGTGGTTATGCGTTCGCGGGGGCACTGGCAGCTTATCTGGCGGTCAAACGCGATATCAGAGGAGCAGTACAGTTCGCCTCGGCTGCGGGAGCTTTGGCATGCACAAAGTTCGGCTCGATCGAAGCGCTGCCGGCAAGGGCCGACATCATCGAGCTGCTCCAGAAGACGGACATCGAGTAGAAAGCTTCCCTACGGCGATGAGTAGCTTCCGCCGTTCTCTCCGTTTGGCCCTATCAGCAGATACTGGGGGCTCTTCGTCGCACGCAGCTTGAGGTTCTCGCTCTTCCAGTTGATGACCACTTTGCCGCCGTATAGACCCACCAGTGTAACTTCCGTCGGCTGGACGGGCAGGATCACGTTGTGCTTGTCTTCCAGGGTCCAGAACGCGATCGCCTCTTTATTGCCGTCGGTGAGCCTGAAGGCGAAGTCGTTCTCATTGCCAAGATCAATCCGCTCCTTGAGGCAATAGCCGGCGAGAGTCGTGGAGAGCACTTTGGCGGCAAGATAGGCAGCCTTTGGATTGCCGTCATGCCTGACCGTTCCGAACTGGTGCTCTCTCTCGTTCGGATCGGTGCCGTCATTCTTCCAGTCGTACCATATACTGACGTCGACGCCCTGATGAAGGTTGGTCAGGAACATTCTTGCAAGATACTCGGCCTGCTCCTGCTCCGAAAGGCGGGTCTTGTCCCAGTTGAGATTTGAGTATCCCCATTCGCCGGATATGACGGGCACCTGCTTTCCCTGGGCGGTATACTGTGTGATAAGTCGGCGAAGTTCGGCGTAATCCTCTGTGACTGTTTCAGGTGGCTGCGATCGGTACGGGTGAACGCTCAGAACATCAATCCACTCTAGCAGTCCTCTCCTGAAGCAACCTTCAAGCCACTCAAACGGGATCTGAGACGTGGCTCCGGCGACGACGAGAGCGTTGGGATCAGCCCTCTTGATGCGCGGGGCGGTCAGTTGGACCAGTTTGCAGTAATCCTCGACGCTGGGTTGCGAATCCCAGAAGTGCTTCAGATTCGGCTCATTCCATATTTCCCACAGGATGCCTCTGCCCGCATAGCGCTCCGCGGCAGCTTCGGCAAAGGCGGCGAACGCCTCGCGACCGGCCTGGGTGCAGACCGACCTGCCCTTCTCGTACAGGGTATTGCTGTAGTCGAGGATGTACAAGAGGCGTATACCCCGTTCGGCACATCCTCCGGTCAGACTGTCGTAGCCAAGCTTGTCGAACTCGTAGATGCCTCTGTCATGTTCTACCAGAGCCCATGTCAAATCCATCCTGATCAGCTTGAACCCGGCGTCGGCGATCATGTCCAGATCGCTAGGCTGGCCTCTGAAGTGTATGTTGACGCCGAAGCCGTTGGGCAAGATCGGCCCCGGAAGCAACTCGGAACAATCCGAGGCGCCTGTCGCGACACCCGAATTCAAGAAAGCCACGGCAACTAGAACGAAACAGATTGTTATAGTCTTGCTCATCTTCTACCTGTCCTTCCTTGCTTAGTTACCCCACCTCCTGTAGAGCACCGCATGGGCAACAGCACGACACCTTAGACTAGTCGGTGGGAGTTGTCAAACAGGAAGTTTTCTTCCTGCCACCAGAGGGCGGAGCTGCGTGGTCGGCTGCGGATCTCTGACATCGCCGGAAGCGTCCGACCTCGTGCCGAACAGCGCAATTTTCGATTGAAACACGCAGGTACCCCGGAGCAAAAATGGAAAAAATGAAAATTTTTTTTATTGCCTGTGGCAACAGCACTTACAGCGATTCAGGCGCCTACAATTTTGTAGATTTTCGAGTGAAACGCGCAGGTAGCTCCAATTGTAGAAGGCCACATTCGGCGAGACAGGCCGGCGGCCGGCAGCAATGAACTGAATTAGAAAACGGAGTCCAGGCATGGGATTTGAACCCGACATTTTTCAGGATCCGCAGCTGCAAAGCGACTACCTTGGGTGGCTCGTGGATGAACATTCCATCAGCACTCAATCACACTTTGAGAAGTTCTGGCTCTACTATGCAAATCCGAAAGTGGATGCAGCCGGGGCAGGACTTTCCAATAGAAAACTCAACGAAGCCGGGCACCGTTACGTGCAGGCCCAGGAATACGGATTGCCGACAAGAATAACCGGGCTGGCGCGTTCGTCCAATGCCGGCATCTTCGGCGCCCGGCCCGTCAATGAGGTACAACGCAAAGAAGTAGTCATCGAGAACGATATCGCCTGGCGAGTCAACGCGGCGGTGGACTTCTTGTTTGGCAAACCCATCAGTTTTGTCTCCAAATCGCCGGACGGCCAAAAAAGTGCAGAAATCGAGGTGTTAATAAAGGCATTGTTCGCGGCCAACGGCTCTATAGGGTTTCTCCAGGATATGGCGGTGCTCGGAAGCGTCTACGGTTTCGTAGATTGTTTCGTCAGGCCCGGTGAGAAGATCATCGAACGCGCGACTTCCCCCTCCTCACAAACCTCCTCTTCGGATTCCCGCAAGCCGGGATCTTTCGATGATGTTCTGAAACTGGCACAGACAATCGATCTTGAATTGATCGAGGCGCCAAGGGCGCTGCCTGTCCTGGAAGAGAACGACTACAAGAAGATCCGGTACTACGTGCAACACTTCGGCCAGCACAAGAACGCCCTGAACAGAAAGAACACATTCCTTTCAAGACTACTCTCGGCAGGTGGGCTACCCGGCGCTACCCGGCAGGTGGTTGCGGTTACCGAGATTACCTCCGCCGATGCCTGGCAGAGATACGAGGACAGGCAGCTGGTCGCCGAGGGCGAGGTGCCCTGGGGCTTTCTGCCGGTGGTTCATATCCAGAACATTGCACAACCCTACTTCTACGAGGGACTCAGCGACGTCGAGCCGCTTATGCCGCTGCAGGATGAACTCAATACAAGACTCAGCGACAGGGCCAGCAGGATTACGTTCCAGTCGTTTAAAATGTACCTGGGCAAGGGGATCGAGGGATTCGAAGACAAGCCCGTCTCGCCGGGCAGAATGTGGTACACCGACAATCCGGAAGCGTCTATCGAGGAATTCGGAGGCGACGAGGAGACGCCGAGTGAGGGCCTCCACATCGCTGAGATCAGGGAGTCGCTCGATAAGGTCAGCGGAGTCACGCCGATAGTGGCCGGTGTCCTGAAGAACAAGCTCGGCCACCTCACAAGCGCGGTGGCTCTGAAACTGACGCTCATGGGAATGCTCTCGAAGAATGATCGCAAGAGATTCACCTACAGCGAAGGGCTCAAGCGAATCTGCAGGATGGTGCTGGCTATGCTCGACACCGCCGGCATCTACAGAACGAGCGAAGCAGACAGAGAGGTAGACGTCATATTCCCAAGCCCACTGCCGGAAAACGTGATGGAAAGATTGAAAGAAGCCCAGATCAAGAAAGAGCTGGGTGTGCCGGCTGAGCAGGTGCTCAGAGAATTAGGATACGAGAAGTAGAAATTTGAATTGAGAATGAAGAAGGAGGAAATTCTGAATTCTGCATTCCTGATTCGAAATTCAAAAAGGAGACTCTATGAGTCCGATTGAGACACAGGATGAACTGTCAGAAGACACAACAGGGGCGAGCGACAGTGACAGCATGAAGCTCGTTCCGGTCGCCGAGTCGATCCGCTATCGCAAGAGAGCACAGAGTGCGGAGAAGAGAATCGAGGACCTGACAGAACAACTAGCCGAGGCGACTGCACAAGCCACACAAATGTCCGAACAGTTGAGCAGCATTCAGGCCGAACAGAAACTGATGCGTAAACTCGCTGCCGAAGGAACTGTTGACCTTGAGACGGCTGTGCTGATCGCCAAAGCCAGAATGCAGGACCAGAACGAGGCGGATTTGGACGGCGTGATTGAGCAGTTGAAGAACGAAAAGAAATATCTGTTCGACGTATCGTCACCAACCGTGCCGGCTAAGAAGACCGCCGGCGCCAGAGAGCGGATATCAGGAAATCAGAGGATCATCGAAAAAGCTGCCAAGAAGGCCGCAACAACCGGCAGTCGAACAGATTTGCAGGAGTATCTGAAGCTGCGGAGAGACTACTTGTAACACAAGTAAAGAGAGAAAAGAAAGAAGTGACAGCTTGCCCTGGATTCCGTCTGGGGATTTGGAAGGGAGAAGAGAATGGCATTTACGGGAAAAGCAACTTATTCAGCGGGTACAACTCTGCCGGAGCTGGCTGAGGATGTATCGGATCTGGTGGGAATAGTCTCGCCTTTTGAGACGCCCCTGCTCAACGCTCTGGGTGACCCGATGCGGGAAGCTGCGAGCACGCATCACGAATGGCTCGAGGATGAACTTCTGCCGAACAAGGACGCGATCAACGACAGCACCTACACCGACCCGAGCAGCGACACAGACTTCGTGGTCGACAACGGCAGCCGATTCCGGGTTGGTGATCAGATTCAGGTTGAAGGCAGCGAGGAGCTGATGTTGGTGACAGGCATATCGACCAACACACTGACAGTGGTTCGCGGCTATGCCGGCACTACGGCCGAGAACCTGGCCGACGATCAGGTGATCAACATCCTCGGTAACGCCGCCCTGGAAGGAGCGGACAAACCCAGTGTGAGATTCACCAATCGCACCAGATGCGGCAACTATACGCAGATATTCACTGCTGCGGTTGAAGTCAGCGGCACCGACCTGGCTGCCAGTCAACTGGGTCTGGCTGACGAGATGGACAATCAGAAACAGAACCGCCTGCGTGAGATGATTCGCGATCTGGAGAACACGGTAATCAACGGAGGGCTTCCTTCGAGCAACCCCCAGGGCAGCGGCACGGTCAGAAGGTCGATGAAAGGAATCCTTCAGCACCTTTCGACGAACGTGTTCCATACCGGCGATAGTGGATTCCCTTCCGGCACAGGACTGGATGAGGACAAGATCAACTACGTCCTCAGACAGATCTGGAACAACAGCAGCGGCAACGTCGACCTGATCATTGTCGGCGGTTACCAGAAGCGACAGATTAACGGCTTCCTGGCGAGCAGCCGGGCCTACGGCGCCAATGACACGAAGTTCACCGATCTGATCAGCATCTACGAGAGCGACTTCGGAGTATGCAACATCATCACCACGCGCTGGATGCCGCAGGATGCAGCGTTGCTGCTGGATTCGTCTCGCATCAGCGTTATGCCGTTGGCCGGGAGGAGTTTCCACTTCAAACCTCTGGCGAGCAGTGGCGACTATGAGTGCGGAGAGTTGATCGGCGAATATACCGTGGAGCTCAGGAACGAGGCGGCGCACGGCATCATCCGCGATCTGAGCACCAGCTAAGAGCAACGGTTAGCAGGTAGCGGATAGTGTATAGTGCTCCTTCCCTATCCGCTATCCGCTATTCCTGATCGCTACCATGAAGGGAGCTAGGGGAAATGATCAGTTTCTCAAATGACGTCGACATTTTGAAATATGAGCCGATCCTGTTCGGAGAACTGCACTTGCCCTGGCAGGTACTGGCGGCGGGAACGGGCGGCACGCTCAGCGGGACAACATTCACGGCCAGCGGAGCGGATTTCACAGCGGCACAGGTCTCCGCAGGCGGAGTA
>Ga0209536_100015553_pt1 | contig 10859 bp, 10 predicted proteins | sample DeeMarSeWOR28_12_FD_187461 | JGI IMG/M metagenome (GOLD analysis project Ga0209536, IMG submission 187461) | Marine sediment microbial communities from White Oak River estuary, North Carolina - WOR-2-8_12 (SPAdes) (version 2) | ecosystem: Environmental > Aquatic > Marine > Intertidal zone >... | reverse complement strand
CCCCGGCAATGTCAGCCGAGCCTATAATGTGCAAAATATTAATTGTAGGCTTCATGCAGAGTATTGCTAAAAATCAGTTTTAAAATTAAAACACTATATGAAGTAAATCATATCGCTTGTCATAGTATTCAGAAAAACGGCTTAAACTTTAGATGAAAATAAGCTCTGGGCAGCCAGAGAGACCTTTATTGCAGTATTATTTCGATCGTAGCTGTTCATTATGAACTGCCGACCCTTGGCACCCATTTTCATAGTTTTGTTTCCGTTTTTGAGCAATTCAACTATGGTTCTGGCGAGATATTGAGGATTTTCTGCTTCGACTAAAGAAATTGCCTCACTGTTTTCAAACAAATCGGTTGTGCCTTTTATTTTGGATGCCACAACAGCTCGTCCACAAGCCATATAATCAAATATCTTCACCGGTGATCGTAAACCTGCCGAATTTAAAAATGGGGCGAGGCAGATGTCTGTCGCTCCAATCCAAATCGGAATTTCTTCATAAGGAACCTGGCCTGGAAAAATGAACTGATGATTTAAACCGCATTCATTTATCGCATCAACCCATCTGCGCTTCATAGGACCTTCACCAATTATTAGAAATTTCGTACTTGGAACTTCCTTTAATATGCCAGGTGCCGCTGTGATAAGCGTATCGATTCCCTGATGCTCTAATAGGGTTCCGGCAAATCCGATAATTTTTGAATCTACAGCCAAATTAAGCTCCAACCTACATCGATTTTTTTCTAATGGCAAAAATAGTGATGTATTTGCCCCGCTCGGAGCTATTTCAAACTTTTTCTGGTCTAATGAAGATAGGTTTTTAAGAACCTTTTCCAATAACGCTTGTGTAATTATGAAGGCCTTATCGCATAGCCTGAGATTTATTTCATCTTGCCATCGTGTTATGAAAAACCTCAACCGGAATATGCTACAGGCACCTTCCTGATTTTTTTTGTCATAAGGATCGTCATTTACTTCATAGAATAAAACCGCTTTTGCAATTTTCGCAAACAGTGCCGGAACTATCGAATTCATGCGGCGAACATATATTATTTCTGGCCTTTTTCTAAAATAATAGTATATCAGGAAAATAATCAAAAGCAGATTGAATGAGAAAAACCTAATCAAAGGCGCATTTATTAACGGTATTTGTACAACTTTAAAAGGAAGATCGGTATGATTAAAATTATATTTGGGAAGGAATAGAATGACTTGATGGCCAAGTTTAGAAAGATTTATTGCTAAATCCCATATCTTTACACTGGCACCGACGAATTTTGTCCAGCGTTTGTCATGCCAGTAGCCGAATAAGTAGTATGTCATTTATCTCACTTTTTCAAATATAATGCTGTCTGCTTATTTTTGAAAACGACTCCTAATATTATGAATAAATTCACTTTTAAAAGCTTTATAATCGATTCGCCTTTTTTCAATCTCCCCTATCCAATCTACACAAGCAATATTCGGATTATCGGAGGCTTGCCTTTTCTGTCGGAGTTCTTCTAACGTACAGATATATCTGACGGGTATACCGCCCCATACTTCAGCGGGAGGGATATCTCTATTTACAAGTGAGCACGCTCCAACAATTGCGCCGTTTCCAATTTTTACACCGGCCAAAATAACCGAATTTACCCCGATGTAGGCTCTTTTACCAATTATAATTTTTCCAATCTTGGCCTTTCCATTTCCAAGAACATTGGGTAGACAGGAGTCGTGAAATTCGATAATGGTCCTGGCCGATATGGTCGCACCATCTCCAATTTCGAGTAGAAAGCAATAATCATAATCAATCAGAACTTGCTGACCGATAAATACACTTTGACCAATTTTTCCACCGTGTATTTTTATTAATTCTTGCTCCGTATATGAACTTGATCTAAGAATACACAGGAGTCTTTTTAGGATTTTTTTAATCATATGATAGCCATTTTATAAATTCTATCAGCGCAAAAAGGTCTGTAAGCAAGACTTAGTAGAATTTGAGGAAAAATAGTCCGCAAAGCCATGATTAATGCTGTTCACAGTATTAAAAAGAAAATTCGCCAGTTTACGCATGACGAACAAAGTACATCAAGGAACAAACATCTGCATGTCGGAATGTGATAAAATAAAATTTTAAAAACGAGCTTATAATTGCTCTTAGAAAATTATGCCGAATTAAGATTTTCTTTACCAGCCATTTAATTTTGGAATCGCGCTTGATGTTTAGGTTCTCTATTGAGAAAACATGATCAACGACATGGCGTTTAGTGTATTTTAATGTCCTGAAGCCAGTCTTTTCTATCAGAAAATCAAGTGTTTTCTCTGAAAAATGATACAAATGTTCAGGGGTGAGCCAGGATTCACCCCAGATTTCTCCATGTTTTTGGGCTTTTAGCCCGCCCTTGTTGCCGGTTTCGAAAACGAAAATTCCGTCTCTTTTTAATTAACGCTTTATCTCAAAAAAGAATTCTGTGGGATTTTCTAAATGGCTCAACACATTAAAGGACACAATCACATCGAATTTTTTTCCCTCAAAGTTAACCTTTTCTATTGAATCATTTATCACGTCGAGCTGAAGTTGCTCCGTAGCATACCGTGCACAGGCTCTAACAGGCTCGACCCCTTGAGCAATCCATCCGCTCTCTTCGGCCTCCTTCAGAAAGAACCCTGCAGCGCAGCCTATCTCTAAGATATGCCCTTTACCTTTTATTACTGCCTCGATCTCTTTTAAAATCCGCTTGAAGCGGAGGGTGTAGATTTTTCTGCGATCTGAGTAGCTGTTTATATATTCCATATATTCAGGTACAATTTCGTTTTCCAAATGCTTTGAAAAATCAGATAGACGGGGATTTACAAAAACCAATCCGCAATGCATGCATTTAACAATGTTGAATCCGTTCTCAAAAAAAAAGGGCTCTGATTGATTTCCACCGCACAGGTTACATGGTACATATTCTAAATTCAGTTTTTTCAATTGGGTTCCTTTCGAATTGAAAATATGTATTTGTCCCTAAATCGGCGAGGTTCACTAAACCTATCTATATGGAAAAATCTTTTGTAATCTTCTAATGATCTTGATTTTTCATAAAATGAATTGATATTTTTTTTAGCGAGCCAGGAAGTTACGATAAAAAGACCGTTGCTGTTAAGGTGCGACCTTATGTTTTGCATTGCAAAAGCAAATTTTTTCTCGTTGGTAATATGTTGCGTCACATCTATCATCGAGATTAAGTCATACATTCCTTCTATCAGATCTTTGGTGATATCTATAATTTTGAAAGTACACGAAGGGTATTTATTCCGGAGATCATTGAAAAGAACATCCACTATATCAATTCCCAAATAGTTTCGGCATCCTTGCTCCACGAACAGTTTTGTGTAAAATCCGCTCCCACAGCCCACATCGAGTACGGAAATATTCTCAAACTCAATTAGATTTTCATTACAAATTTCTATGTATACGCTTAAGGCCTGTTCATATTGCTCACGGTTTTTTTTATCGGAAAGGTTTTTGTTGCCAACACCCCGACGATCAAATCCGAATTTTTGATGTCTCGCTTTCCAATATTTTTTGGCATTATAACCACCTTGAATTTTTAGTTTGATCAATGACAAACAATTTCGAATTGCCGCGATTCGCATATGCAATGCCTACAAACAGTGTTAAATCCAATCCATGATGACCCTGGCGATATATTCAGAATCAATGGATTTTAAACAGGGCCTCGAACCTCCACAGGTCAACCACCATGCAGTGAAATGACAGGGCCGGCAAAGGGCATTTCTATTTGAAATAATTTTATGATCAGGCCCTCCATAATGATTTTTCACATCACTTGTTGGCCCAAATATACCAATTGACTTGACGTTCATAGCCTGGGCAATATGACGCAGACCACTGTCATTGGATAAAAACAAATGACATTGACCAATTTTCGCAGCAGTCTCCAGCAGAGAACCATTGCTCTTTGATATAGTTGTTGATACGGGTTTATTGGTACTTAAAAAATTGAAGAGTTCATACTCATCCGGCCCCAAAAAATAAACAACTCTAACATCAGGGCGTTCTGAAATAATCTTGGTCACTTCTACAAAATTATCAATGCCCCAGCGCTTCCATACTTGACCATGTCCGGATCCTGGGTGGATACCTATTATTTTGCTATTGGGAGGAAATCTAAGTTCTTCGATCCATCTACACGCAGCCCTGCTTTCGTCCTCACCAATATTCAATCGGGGATTGCCTTTTATATTCTTTGCACCTGCTAGCCCGAATATTTTAGCATTTTGCTCGATTTCAGATACTTGGCTATTAACTTTGATTGCCTTTGAGTAGAGGATTCCCCTCCCGCGCCAATCTTCACCAACTCGGAAGGGGGCACCACTGGTTAGCGCAACGATGCTCCCTGCCACGGGATCAGTACCAGCAGCAGCAATCACGACATCGGGCCTAAATTTTCTCAGAGATTGACCTGCTTGAATATATTGAAAGAGCTTATTCATCAAGCCGAGATGTATCACAGACATACTGTTGATATCTGCATTGTTTAGAAAAATTTCGCAGCAAGCTCTCGATGCCACAACAAGATGGATATTAATCCCTGGAAAGCTTTTTCTGAGCGCTTTAATTGCAGGCGTGAGCATTAAATGGTTACCTATTCCGCCAAATCCCAATATTACAGCTTTTTTAAGCGGAGTAGGAGAATGATTTAGTAACAACTTTTTAAGAGGCGTATAGAAAAAGTTGGTAACTTTGAGACCCATCGTAGTAAACGCTAACCACAGTAAAGGTAAAACGCCATTTTTTTTTACTGAGTCGATTCTGTTTAATCTGAAGTCAATTATTTCGCTATTGTTTATATTCAATATAGCAATATATTATTAGTTGGGTTGGAAGAAAATACATCCGTTTTGCTATTTCACCATTTCATTTATTATGTTGGTAAATTTTTTTACGAGGGACTTTTGATTAAACTGGTCTATGGCTTGAACCTTTGGGTTAGTGCGAATTAACTTATTTTGATCCCAAGCTTTATAGAGGTTTAAAAGGACATTTTTGATTGCTTCAGAATCCTCGAAATCCGCAACAATGCCGGTTTGTGTCGTAGCTATCATCTCAGCAACTTTTCCGTTTGAAGGAACGATGGCTATAATTGGTATGCCGGAAGCCATATACTCAAAAGTTTTGCTTGGGATGACATCCTTTCCCCTTTCTTTGCTCAGTAACAATAAAAGCGCATCCGACTCCGACAGATACTTTAGCGCACGTTTGCGGGGAACAAATCCGGTAAATTCGAAAATGCCGTATTTATCAGAAAACCTAATTTCATCCGGTGTGTTGGCTCCAACAAACCGAATCCTGATATTTTCGGCAGGAATTTTTCCATTGGCAACAAGATCCAATATAGCATCAACAAATACCTGCGGCCGAAAGGAATCATAAAATAGCCCGGTGAAGGAAATGATAAACTTTTTAGAAAAATTTTCTCCAGAGCCTTTCGCAGCTTCGACAGTGCGATCCTCTGGGTCAAAACCTGCGGTTATAGTCTCAAACTTTTTTTGGTTGCCATTATGTTTTGATAGTAATTTTTCAAAAATCGGTGCCATTGTAATTATTTTGTCTGCATTTTCGACAACGGCCTTTTCCATACAAAAATGCATTCTCCGGTGAAATCGAGTGGGCATGATGAGGTTTGGAGCTTCGTACCACTCATCTCTAAAATCCGCCACCCAAGGCAGGCCGGTTTTTTTTTTGATATGGCTGGCAATTAGGTGACATGACATCGGGCCCGATGTTGAGTAGATGACCTTTATGTTTTTTTCTCGGACCAGCTTTTTTGCAGATGCCATAGCAAAGGGGACCCATCCAATCTGCTCATCGGGATGCAAAATAAATCGACGGATAAACTTATCAACCGATGAAAACCGCAAGGGGTTCAGCATTCTATACACCCAGCTTGATTTAAACATTAGGCACTTTTTTATCACAACGCTCGGGGGCAGTTCGTCTATCAGTCCTGGATCCAAAGCATAGTACCAATCGGGATTTCTAACTGTCAGCACGATCGGATGCCAGTTGTATGCAGGCAAATATTTTGCCAGTTTCATTGGCCGCAGAGAGCCTGATCCCCCAAGGGGAGGAAAGTAATATGCAATCAACAGCAAATTTCGGGGATCAGCTTTCATATCCTGACAATTATATTGGCGGCAGTATCGCTACAAATTTAATTCAATGACATTTTTTTCCTTAAAGGTGAACAAGCGTCGCGCCTGGCCCAAAATTTTTCTTTCAAAAAGCATGGATGGTGTCTTTAATATCATTTTTGTAAAGGCATTTATTGCTTTAATCCGCCCAAATTCCTTCCAGGTCCGAAAAACCTTGCTGTATTCGATTTCGTTTTCCATCCGCTTTTTCCATTTTTTCTTTTGCCAAATCTGTATCCCAAGGCTTTTACTATGTTTTTCAAGGATTTGAATAGATTCGACATGAAATCCTTCAGCGTGCGCAATTGTTTTGCTGTTCGAATGTTCCCTGAATCGAGATAATACCTGATCAATCAAAAGCGGTCGAATACCAAGTTGGCCCAGCCGAAAAAAGAATTCACGGTCGAAACAATAGTGAAGCGATTCGTCAAAGCCGCCCAGTTTTTTATAACTATTGCTATCCCAAAAGCTAGAAGGCTGAGCGAAGGTCGAGCTGTAAGTCTTGCTTAAAAAATAAGAAAGCTCTATTGGCCAGGAGGGTTTAAATACTCTTTTTACTATATTATTCTCGAATACTTCACACTCACCTGCAATCAAAACTGGGCCTTTGCGTTGGTTATACTCCGTAGCAACTTTCTTGAATGAATACGGTGTATACAAATCATCACTATTGATGTAGGCGAATATCTGGCCTGAGGCCACTTCAAAACCCTTGTTGAGTGCATGGGCTTGTCCCCGATCCGATTCACTGACCCAGTATTTTATCCATTTATTATACTTTTGAATTATTTCTACCGATCTGTCGTCTGATCCTCCGTCGATAACAATATACTCAAGATTTGGATAACCCTGCAGAAGAACGGACCGAATGGTCTCCTCAATATACTGCCCCTGATTCAGATTGGGAGTAACAATACTGATTTTCGGCCACGATTGACTTTCTAAATTGACCATATCTAATGACCTACTATTTTCAGTCCAAGGCCATCCGGTTTTTAGAGGCAGAGGGTGGGGAAAATTTCTACGCGTTTGAATACACATTTTTTGATTTTGAAAAAATGAATATAGCTATAAAGAAAAATTGGTGTAGTTTGAATTTAACAGACTCAAAAGATCTACACTTTGGTATTTAGAATTTTTTTCATTCTAATCTGATAACGTAGCAAAGATAGCAAACTCAAGTTCACGTAACATGCATAGAATAGGCTGAGAAAAATTCCAGTTGGTCCATTCAAAATTCCTTTAAAATCAAAAAGGTTAACTTTCAGTCCATATAATGTCTCTTTTGCCCACTTATAAAAAGAAAAGCGTTCTTCATTATTATATCTGGATTTACCATCGACATCTAATCTTATATATCTAAGATGTTTTTCAATTAATTCTTGATAGGAATCAGCCCAAAAATGTTTAATACTATATTCTTCTTTTCTAGGAAGGCTTAAGCTCTCAAAGCCGTCGAGCAGTTTTACGCCTCGATGGACATAAGGTGTAAATCTATTTCTTTTTTTATGGCTTAAAATAGTTTTTTCCCTTTTACAGCCCCATACAGTAGATTTTAGGACTTTTCCTCTAAAGTAAAAAACCCAAGGCAAATTTATTGATCCGAGATTTGGATTCTTTCTTATATTTTCCCTAAAAGCTAATTCAACTTTTTCAGGTAATATTTCATCGGGATCTACTGATACTATCCAATCATATTTCGCTAGTTTTATATATTTTTCCCTGACTTCCTCCTGACAAAAAACTCTTTTATGCTGAATCAGCGTTGCCTCGTATGACTGTGCTATACTGCATGATGAATCCGAAGAGCCTAAATCGATTACAATTAACTGATCGCAAAAATTCAATCTACTCAGACAAGCAGATAGGTATCGCTCTTCATTTAAAGTTACAACAATTCCGGTAAAATTTATATCTATATTAGAATTTAGGTTTTCCATTATTCCTTATTTAAATCAATTTAGGTCCAGCGGTTTCCATCAAATTATCTTCATTACGCTCTCACAAAAAGGACGTTTCCGCCATCATCCCAAGCAATCTCTTCACGATCAACCTTAAAACCAATAGCTTCCATCCATTTACGCAGATCTGAATAAAGTACACCATGCTTATAATTTTCAACTAAATGAACTTCAGTATAAACTACTTTTACCTTTCTCAAAATTTTTCCCGCATTTTTTAACACATCTAATTCAGATCCCTGGATATCTAGCCATAAAAAATCAATACGCTTTATACCCTGCTCCTCAACCCAATCATCTAAATTCGTTGTTTGTATACGAATTTTTTTATGAAATTTAACATCAGGGTGTATTTGTAGATGCTCCTTGGGTTTCAATAAAGAACTCGAACCATCAGAAAAGCCACTGCTTACAAACATTATAGAAGATCCTGTTTTATGGCTTAATGCTAGTTTATAGCATTTTACATTGCCAAATCCTTTTAAATTTTCTACCAAACGTTGGTATAGCTCTGGAATTGGTTCGAAAGCGAAAATTTTTCCTTTTGGCCATCGTTTTGCCATTTCAACAGTGTCCGTACCTACATGAGCACCGGCTTCCACTATTATCGGTTCCTCATCCAAGAATTTGGAAATATATGATTTAGAAACAGTACCTAAATTATTTTTGCTAATTTTATTTTTAAATTTTCTGGATAATCTATGAAGAATTTTAATCAAGTTTTCTCACTCTTTTATGTTTGATTATCTTTCTGCTCAGACAGTAAAATCCAGCCCAATTTTTGCTGATAATAATCAAAAACTTGCCCAGTTGAAGTTGGAGTGCCTTCATTTATTAGTTTGGCTGCATATGGAATTTCAAGCCAACAGATTATATTGGGTGTGGTTAGATACAGAGAAATAAAGTATTCTCCACGCATCATTTTTGGTAGTTTTAGTGATTTTGTAATACGAAACTTGCCAGGTGAATATTTATCTATCTTACCCGTTTCGTGCCCAGGGCTGAAAAAAGCAAGGGGTGTATCATAGAGATCATAAATACGCGCTTCAATATCAAATTGCACAATTTCAGAAACCTGCCCCGATATTTCAATTTTTAAAAACTCCGATTCCAGTGGCAGTTCCAGATGATCGGAAGAAGAATCGTTAATCTTTACTGAATCAATGTCAAATACCTTGCTATTATATTTGATGTGATCTTTTATCTTGCCAAAATTAGTTCTATTGTCTGATAGATATTTGTTTATACACTCTGCAGTTGAGCCAATACTTGATATTCTGCCATTTTCAATCAGCAAACATTTGTCGCAGAGTTTTCTTACGGCAGCCAAATTATGACTCACAAATAATACTGTTCTTCCTTCATTAGCAACTTCACTCATTTTGCCTAAACACTTTTTCTGAAATTCCATATCTCCTACAGCGAGGACTTCATCTATTAACAAGATCTCAGTTTCCAGATGAGCAGCCACGGAGAAAGCTAGGCGCATGTACATGCCACTGGAGTATCTTTTAACGGGGGTGTCAATAAAATTTTCTAAATTGGCGAATGCAACTATTTCGTCAAATTTCCTGGTCACTTCCCAGCGATCCATTCCAAGAATTGCGCCATAAAGATAGACATTTTCATGCCCTGTTAACTCCGGATGAAAGCCTGTTCCTACCTCCAGAAGAGAGCCGACCCGACCCCTTAATTCTATTCTTCCAGTAGAAGGCTCTGTAATTTTTGATAGAATTTTCAATAGGGTGCTTTTGCCGGCGCCGTTTCTGCCAATCACGCCAACAACTTCACCCTGCTGGATTTCGAATGAGACATCTTGTAAAGCCCAAATGGTGTCTGAGCTGGAATCTGATGGTTCAGTCGACAAATTTGATGATATCTTTCTTTGAAATACTACCTTTACAATTTTAGTAATTGCTTCGCGAATGGTTTTATAGCTTTCTAACTCACCAATGCGATACTGCTTTGAAAGATTCTCAATCTTAATGACAGGAGGAATCATAGTTTTCTATGCTCTAATAGATGCCAAATTAGCCTGAACCATATATCTTGTAGATTATTCCATCTACTTCAAACAACATCCGCAAATGTTTTTTCTACTCGCCGGAAGTAAAATATGCCGCTGAAAAATAATGTGCATATGATTACAGCTGAGATGCCCAGGAGCGCATAATCAATTGGCTTATGGCCCAGAAGAGACGCACGATAGGCATTAATGACACCTCCCATGGGATTTAATGCCAATATCCACTGGTATTTTTCTGGGACCATGCTGATTGGGTAGATGACGGGTGAAACAAACATCCATATTTGAATGAGGAAAGGGATTGCATAACGGATGTCGCGATATTCCACATTAAGTGCGGACAACCATAGACCAACACCCACCGAACACATAAAGGTCAATCCAACCAAAAGCGGAAAAAGAAATATTTCAATGCCTGGTAGGAATTGATAGTAAACCATCAACGCCCCGAAAACTAACATGGCAATAAATAAATCAAGCAGCCCTGCCAATGAAGCAGAGGCCGGGATAATCAATCGGGGAAAATAAACTTTGGTGATAAGATTTTGACTGCCGACAAGGCTGTTACCCGATGCAGCCAAAGCGTTGGCAAAATAGGTCCAAGGAAGCAAACCGGCATAAACAAAAATTGGATAGGGAATGCCATCCGAGGGTACTTTGGCCAGTTTGCCGAAAAACAGGCT
>Ga0209536_100015552_pt1 | contig 10860 bp, 8 predicted proteins | sample DeeMarSeWOR28_12_FD_187461 | JGI IMG/M metagenome (GOLD analysis project Ga0209536, IMG submission 187461) | Marine sediment microbial communities from White Oak River estuary, North Carolina - WOR-2-8_12 (SPAdes) (version 2) | ecosystem: Environmental > Aquatic > Marine > Intertidal zone >... | reverse complement strand
TTTTATTTTTACCAGCTTTTTTAGATGCAACATGACCTAAATAGTGATAAAAAATTCTCCAGTTCTGGTAGGATGCCATAAATAATTCCGAAGATTTTTGAAGATGTAAATTCGTATCGGAATTGAATATATTTTCATTTACCAGTTTCTTAAGAAAGATGGCGGATGAATGTCTGGTTACCCACTGAGGATTGATATCATGACATGCTCTCCAATCTTTATATTTTTCGGTATTCCCACAATCATTTGCATATTCCTCTATACCCTTTAATCCAAATTTAGCTTTCGGGTACCGGTTTTTTACTTCTTCCGGTGGCTCAACTGACCAATTCACTATATCACACAAAACCCTGGCAGCAATTTCTTTTTCAGGTAAGGTATCCATTCGTTTTGTAAAGCGACCAAGTCCGGTTTTTCCCCATTCCTTGAACCAGTGAATGAACGCTTTCCAATTTACCCAATCATTATAATAACCGGCACCATCACTCAAAATATAAAGTTTCCGTTTTTTCTTATTTTCATTATCTATGTAACCAACAAATAATATATTTTCATAAAGTGTACTTTTTACGGGTTTTTTATGGTCGATGCTTTCTTTTAACATATCAAAACATTCATCCGCTGTATCTGGTTCCAGCCATTCCCATCCAAATCCGGTAGCTTCCTCGATTCGTTTATCGATATCAATATGCATATGCGCGTATTTTGGCATAAATTCATTTGGTTCATAGGCAAATAAAGCAGAAGCTCCGGAAATAACCGTTAAAAAATCAAAATTGATATTTTCAAATCCTGCAACTTTCATACAGATATAATGAGTGGTTAAATAGGTGTAAGGTTGAGGATATAGGGTATCATTTAACACATTCGAATGAGATGCTACATTATTTACCAGATAATTGAAATGATCAATCGCATCATTAATAATGTGCAGATGATTCATATCCCTGATTTAGATTTTCCTAATCGTCTTTATCAATTTTTACCTTGTAATACAAATCACAAACCTTTTCATAAAAAAGTTCCTATAAGCAAAAAAATCATTGGTAAAAAATGCAAATCAATATTCCCTATAACTGAGAGGAAGGAAATGAAAGTATACCCGACAAAATTGAAAATCAACAATTAACGTTATCTCCCGAAACGGAAATAATCTATTTTTATCGTTTCCAATCTTCCCAACCTATTTCCCGTCCAGGATAGGCAACGTTTTTAAATGGCCATTCTTCAGCGATCCATTTTTTCACAGTGTTAAAAAGGATTGTGTCCAAACCCTTTTCCAAAACACTCGCCCTTACCCACATTGTGATCATTGCATCATATTCACGTTTATCTGTCGGATAGATATATAGGCAACCAAGGACCTGACTTTCATCCAGCGTAACTACTGTGTATGTAAATGAACTTCTCCTTTGAAATTCTTTCTGGTGCCAACCCAGATCAATTAAATCCTGTTCAAGCGTTAAGTCTTTTGTTGGCCAATTCCACAAAGGGAACATTTTCTGTAAATGATCGATGCTGGTCATAACCGCATCATAATCTTTTACAACATCGTTGACCGTCAGCATTCTTATTCTGAAGTATGGGTTCTCCAGGGAAACCGGTATTTCAAAATCAGAAGGAACAAAAGGATTATTCTGTGCAAAAGGGAACTTTGATATTCCTGTCATTATTAAAAAGGTTAAAACAATACTTTTAATCATAATTCTAAAGTTGTAATATTTAATTTTTAAAATCCAATCTGTACCAATTACATAATTTATTGTTTTTTTATATTTGGCACCAAGAACAGTGGTTGTTTTTAAAAAAAAAATACAAATATTATTGCCATATAAAATTACCTTATTAATAAAGTTGTAGTTGCATGTAGAATATTTTAGCTTTTTACAGACCCCTGCACCCCTCTAGAAGAGAAGAATAATTGATTTAAAAAAGAAAATTAACTATTAAACATTTACGGTCATTTTTCTACATAATACACCTAATAACTGAATAACTCAATTCTTAAATCAAACGATACTTCCGTAAAACCTTGGTGTTTACATATTGAGGATCTACACAGGCAATAATTCAACGTAAGATTAACTTACATCCCCTTCGGTTTGATGTAATAATTCATTAAATTATAATTTGTCTAAAATGAATGCATATTAAAAAACAAGTTCTTTGGCTTTTTACCATTATTCCATAAATACAGTTATTGCCCAGGAAACAACTAATAAATAACTTTCCATATTTCAAATACTTAGCCACAAATAACAAGATCATGTCCGTTCTTTTTACTCCGAGGAATATTGGCAATGTACAGATTAAAAACCGGTTTGTACATTCGGCCACCTATGAAGCCATGGCTACCCCTGAGGGTGAGGTCACCGAAAAACTTATTAAACGATATCGACGACTGGCGAAAAATGAAGTCGGACTTATTATACCGGGATATATGTATGTAAATCAGGTCGGAAAGTGTGGCCCATTTCAAACTGGATTGGATAAGGATAATCTTATTCCCGGATTAAAAAAACTCGTTGATACTGTTCACCAGAATGGAAGTAAAATATTCGTTCAGCTAGTCCATGCGGGCAGGCAAACGACAAAGGATTTCACAAGTCATAGACCGGTAGGTCCTTCCGATCATGGCCGGGATCCTTTTTATATGGTCCGGCCAAGACCCTTGAAAGAATATGAAATAGATGATGTGATCGAAGATTTTGGTGAAGCTGTCAGACGGGCTGTGACTACGGGTGTTGATGGGATTCAACTGCATTGTGCCCATGGCTATCTGATCAATCAGTTTTTGTCTCCTTTTTTTAATAAGAGACAAGATCAATGGGGAGGTTCGGACGAAAACCGGTTCCGCTTCTTAAAAGAAGTAATCCGGGAATCCAGAAAAAAAATGCCGGAAGGCATGCCCCTCATCGTGAAGCTCAATACGAATGACTACACTCCAAAAAATGGCTTAAATCCCAATATGGCAGCCACTTATGCCAAATGGCTTTATGAAGCGGGCATCAATGGTGTAGAAATAAGCTGCGGTACGGGAGTATATTCATTGTTTAACACGTGTCGAGGGGAGGTGCCGATAAAAGAACTGGTTTCCGGTATGCCCTTGTGGAAAAAACCCCTGGGTTGGATGATGATGAAAAGTATAGAAGGGAAATTTAATCTGGAGGAAGGATACAATGTAGAAGCTGCCAAACTGATCAAGCCCATGATTAATGGACTTCCATTGTTAACTGTTGGTGGATTTCGCCGGTTAGCCCATATGCAGGAAGTCGTGGAAAAAGGTACTTCCGATTTTATTTCCATGAGCCGACCTTTCATTCGTGAGCCTCAGCTTGTGAAGGATTTTACGGAAGGTAAAAAGGAGATCGCTACCTGTGAATCATGCAACAAATGCCTGGCCGCAGTTATTGCCAACAAACCAGTACAATGTTATAATAAGGGATTTAGAAAGGTAGAGGAAAACGAAGATTGAATGTTGTTCAATTCATTTAATCTCTGGATCATTAGTTCAATGGCGCGTAATTAAAGTATATGTACATGGTTATTTTCGATTTCCAGAGCTAATTGTATAAGTGGTCAATCTATCTGGAATTGTACAATTACACTCCTGTCAATTAATGTATATGGATTTCTTTCTCCTGTACTGCTATCCATTCATTCTTAAACTTTACAAAGACAAATATCCAGCAACCAATATATATGATGGTATCGCCGGCTTGGTAATAGAAATATCGGATGATTATTTCCATAAATTCAAAAACCGGTGAAAACGCATATTCCAGTAAGCAATGTTTATCGGTAGCAATATTCTTCTATCAAAGTTAAAATTCTTAAATCCACCCAAACCGGATAAAAAATGAATATGCTCGGGTACATTTACGGGACATCCTTTTACATGAATATATCTTTTATTTCTATTTTTATTTATATGAATTAAGGTCTGAAATGTCTTTTTCAATAAATCATTTGAACGTGTTTTTGTTTCATCTACCTCTTTGGAGGTCCTGTAATTGCTTTTAATATTTACATTTAATCCATTTATTTTCCCCACGTAACTTGTACAATCGCCAGCAAAGATCGCTTTCTCATCTTCCTCCAGATCGAGTTCTCCTTGCACTTCCCCCACAACATATCGTACTTTTTTCATATCCGTTAAGACGGAAGGCTGTATTGATTTTGCAATATTCATAGCTTCCTGAAGTGCCCCGGGACATCCTCCCCAGCAGTAATCTTTTGAATGATTTTCAGGAAATAATCCAACTGTACATTTCAAGTTACTTCCATTTGAAAAAAATTTGTCAATCCGCTCGACGCAGAATTGGAAATTTTTATTTTTCTCCTGCAGTTCATCGAGGGAATAATCACCTCCGATATCTATCTTATCCAGGCTTTTTGGACCGTATCCCCTCTCGGATGAATACTTAAGATGAAGCACTTGATCCGGAACCAGATTTACCATGTAGCATCCGACCGTATCCACCGCGCAGGAATTGGTACCCATTACAATTACTCCCATAGGGAAAGGATCAGGTGTAAGCATGGTTTTTTCTCCGGCTATAATGGCATCAATAGCAATGAATTTTGGTTGGATTACCTCTTGCAGATCCGCAATCTTGTGTTCCAGAAATGCATTATGGTCCACTAATCGGTGACGGTCATCCTGCAAGCCGATATAGTTTTTCAGGCTTAATGTGAGCCAACTCCAAGGATGAGATTTAAACTTGGGGAGATTGATAAGGAAATCAGTTTCTGTAATGGGTTTGGGAATAAATACCTGCTTTCTAAGCGCAGCCGGATTGTCCAACTTAACAGGAAGGTGTTTGACTTCCTCAAAATAGTAGGTTTTTAGCTTATGTTTTTTAATTACTGCGGGATACCCGGCAAATTTGAAGCTAAAACGAGTCGGGATTGTTAAACCTGACCGTTCGCCAATAGCAATTTCAGCACTATCTTCCACTAGTGCTTTTACAGCAGTAATGACACCATCTAAAAATTCTTTACGGGTAAAAGCATGTGGAAAAAGTTCCTTGTGTGCAATCACCGCATTGGGTTTCAGAAGTACCTTTCCAGAAGGTTTTACTCCCAGTTCCTCCATTCCTTCAATGACGATCGCAGCTATTTGATCTACATTATACTGATCGCAACGCCGTAATATTACTTTATATGGCTTTTCCATTTGTAATAATGATTTAATAATTTTTAAAGTGTAAGCGATATGAAAAACATTCCTGGATATCACATTTTAACCCTTTCAGAATCTCATATTCATTTTTCTCAGGAATGGATCTTTGGAGTAGACATTTATTCCAGGTCAATTCGTATGCTTTATCTTCATCTCGACCCGTAAGGGCAATACTACCGTTTAAGACGGTAACCTTTTCACGTAAAACTGAAAGTGAAATATAGCTGGTATAATTGTTCAAGGGGATCAGCCGTGCCGATAATCGTATTCCTTCCCTGCAAAGCTTGGCTTTGTATTCAAGGACAGGAGCCAGACGTCTTTCCAGCATTTTTTCTTATCGCCACAAACTGCATTTACATAGAAGCTGACTTCGATGCAGACAGTCCGGGCCTCCTACAGTTTGATTGAAAAAATCAACTGCACAATAACGAATCATATAAGATACGAAATATTTAATTCAGTTAAAAGCGATAATTGATAATAAAAATTTGATTTAAATGCTCTATTAGTGCTGTAGTTATTAACACTCAATTAATGCGTATGCGTGCCGTTTTCCTGGACAACCTTCCATTCATTGTTCAACTTCTTGAATATAAATGTCCAGCAGCCGTTATGCGTGATCGTATCCCCTGCAGCATCAATGTATTTTCCTTTAAATTCAGTTGTGCAGGCAGCCGCATCTTTGGCCAGGACATAGACAAACATCTGCGTGTTATCAGCTTCTATAAATTGTTGAATGTCCTCAAAAGATTGTTTTGTGGCTTCTTTATAGCTGTTATAATCTGTAAATAATATTTGGCCATCCCCAGCAAAGATATAACCATCCACATCCGCTCTCATATTGACGTGGGTTTCATAGCTCAGGGTATTGGGATCCAGAAAGTTTTCGACCAGGTTTTTTATTTCCCTGGCTATTACATTTTTCTCCTGATCAGTCAGTTCAGTGGTGACTTTAGTATTACAGGAAATTAAGAATAGAATTATAGCAATTGATGGTTTGATTGACATTGAATTAGGGTTTTTTAATTTCTTTTAATATGAGAACAAAAATTCTTGGACCATAGTTCTTGTTTCCAAACTGATTATTTATATGGATATAGCCTGGTTCTATCTGAGATAATAAGAGGTGGTTACATATCTGTCACGAAAGTAACTTCCACAACAGGGGGTATAACCTGTTTACAGGTGAGGGAAAATTCTATAGTTGCATTCTGGATTCAGAAGTAATTTCGGTTTCAGAGTGTGGATTTACTACTCTATTCGTTCAGATTCCTGATAATGCTCATTTCAATCGCACTTTAGGAATGACGACTAACTTTTTACTGTCATTCCTGCCTGCCCGTGCGGGTGGAAAATGTGGGAGAGCCGGTACCGCTTTTGCTTTGGCGGGCGAGCAGGAATCTCTACCAATCCATCCAGATTCCATAAAATCCTTACTGCCAGCCCAGGAAGTAACCAATGCAATGGCAAGTGGGGAATTATCGATTTTGAAAAGAATATATGATTTAAAAAAAATTACACCATATTCCACACAACGTTAAAAATAAATTTTAGGACGAGATAGAAAAATGCTCAAGAGCCAAAAATCTAATAACCAGTAACTTAATAACTTAACTTACTCATTCATCCTTCGGTTTCGGAAGGGTAAAACTGAATTGACTGCCTTCACTCTCTTTGCTTTCGACGGTGATCTTCCCGCCGTTCTTTTCAATGAATTTCTTACACAGGATCAATCCCAGACCCGATCCCTCTTCCCCATTCGTTCCTCTTGTTGCATGCCGGATATCAATCCTGAAAAGTTTTTGAAGGTCTTCCTCCTTAATGCCAACTCCCTTATCGGATACCTCTAAGAGCACACTTTCTTTATTTTCCCGTGATGTAATGACTACATTACTTTTTGCGTTTGAATATTTTATAGCATTGGAAATCAGGTTTCGAATCACCGTATTGATCATATCTTCATCTGCATAAACATATATTTTTTTCCCTACTCTTGAGTTCACCTGGATATCTTTCTTTCTGGCAGCCTCATTAAGTATTTCGATATTCTTATCTATCAATTTCTTGATATCTAATTTTATTGGATTCCATTTCGTGATTCCGGTCTGCGATCGTGACCATTGGATCAGGTTTTCCAGGCGGTTTGATGCCTGAATGGTGGAATTGAAAAGATATTGACCGATTTCCCTGATCTTTTCGGGCGGATATTTATCAAAGTTGGATAATAATAATTGCGAAAAACCGACCAATGTATTAAAAGGATCCTTCAGATCCCGGGATATGATGGAGAAGAACCGGTCTTTTGCCTGATTGGCCTCGCGCAATAACTGTTCGCTTTTTTTGATCCTCTCATGAGCATGCTTTAGCTCCAGATGTGTATTCACTCTCACCAGTAATTCCTTCGCATTAAAAGGTTTGGTGATGTAATCCACGGCACCCAGTTCAAATCCTTTTACGATATCCTCCGGTTCAATTTTTGCCGTAAGAAAAATTATGGGTATTTCACGGGTTTCCAGAGATTCTTTCAGGCGCTTACAGGTTTCAAATCCATCCAGTTCGGGCATCATAATATCCAGCAAGATGAGATCCGGTTTTACCCTTGTGACAATATTTAAAGCCTCCAGACCATTTTTTGCCACAGACAGCTTGTATTTTTTTTGTATCAGTATTGATCCCAGCACCTGTAGATTTTCCTGCTTGTCATCCACAATTAAAATCATGCTGTTCTGGTTATCTTTTTCCATGATCATACCATAATTTATATATAGTTATTGATTAAGGTATTTCAATGTCTCCGGTTCGAATCATTTATCTTTGATTATCTCTTTTCATTCTACCGAGTATCTCGGGAAACTCATACATTGTTTCATGAATTTTTTCAATATCGAAGGTTTTGATTTTCTTCTCCAGAAGATTTACCCAGGATATGAAGGGTGAATAATTATACTTTTGACTTATAATTTTTGCTTGTCGTGCAAAATCGCTGATATCGGTGATCACGAAACTGTCTTTCAGCTCTTCCCATTCCGGCTGGATTTCCGATTCCAGTTTTTCAACAAGTTCGGATAAATTTTCAATTGATTTATAGGACAATGTCTCAATAGAAGCTTCGTCGGCAGGTTTAAGTTCACCTTCTTTACTTACTCCGGATTTTTCTTCCAGAACAGCATGTTCCAGAAATTTCATTAATTCACGTATCATTTCCACTCTACTGATTGGTTTTCGCAGATACCCGTCACATATTTTTTTTATTTCTTCTTCCGATTGTTTCATCGCCGCCGCTGTCAACGCAATGACAGGGATTTGTCTGGTATCTGGATCTTCCTTCATTTTTTTTGTCGCCTCATATCCATCCATCACCGGCATTTTCATGTCCATCAATACCAGACAGGGTTTATTTTTTTTCACACATTCGAGTGCCTCTTCTCCATTTACTGCCTCATAAATAGTGAAATCATATGGTTCCAGATACCTGTTTACAAGGTTACGGTTAAGTTCCACATCATCGACGATTAAAATGGTTGCATGTTTGAAAGATACTTCATCTACATTGAATGAACTGTCACTTTCCAATTCGGCTCTTGAAACAGAAGCAACATCTATATTTTTAAGTTTAACCGTAAAGACACTCCCCTTACCCACTTCACTTGTGACTGAAATTTCCCCTTTCATCATATTGATGAGTTTTTCAGTAATGGCAAGACCTAAGCCGGTTCCCCCATATTTCGTGTAAACTTGTCCTTTCTGTTGTTCAAAAGCATTAAAAATGAGCCCTATCTGATCCTCAGGGATCCCGATACCGGTATCTTCCACTGAGAAGATCAGATCGAGTTTACTTCGGTCTTCATCCGGGAATTGATTATGAACGGATAGTTTTACATAGCCTTTTTCGGTAAATTTCACGGCATTCCCTACCAGGTTCAGAAGGACCTGCCGCATCCGAATTTCATCCAGGATCAGCATGTCGGGAAGCGTATCATCCATTTCAATGATAAAATTTATGCCCTTTTCCTTAATCTTCGGGGTAAATATATGTTTCATCTCCAGGAATAGAGAATGTACATCCACCGGCACATATTCGAGTTCCAGTTTACCGATCTCAACCTTGGTCAGATCAAGAATATCATTGATCAGGCCCAGTAATGATTTACCGCTCGACTGTATGGCTGTAAGACATTCCAGTTGTTGTTCATCATGTATCAGGTTGCTTAGAATTTCCGTGAATCCAAGAATCGCGTTCATGGGGGTACGTATCTCGTGGCTCATATTTGCGAGAAAGATACTTTTCGCCTGATTGGCTGCTTCAGCTGCTTCGCGTGCCTTTTCCAACTCCAAGTTCGTTTTTTCGATTTCCTCATGGAGGGTACGAAAGAGGTTTGAGTTCCGGTCCCACCTGGCTTCCAGTAATCTCAGGTCTCTACCCATCCGTTCTAACTGATGGGTCAGTATCCGGTTCTCCTTTTTTAACTTTTGAATGATATCGTTATCCGGCATTATTCCACCCCCAGTAATAAGGTCAAAAACGTTTCATTATGATGCCTGGCAGGTTTTCCCCTGCTTAATGGTCCAATCTCTCCACCTGTATAAAAACCAGCTACCGGAAGATCCGGAAAATTGGTTTTTAACACCTGGTACTCCTCCTGAACCCTTGTTCCCAATACAAGCTTACGCGCCATGCAGGTGAAGCACAGTGCAATGGAAGGCCTGGATCCAGGGTACTCAGACATAGCTCTGCCAACCGAATCCTTTACCGCTTCGATGGCTGAATCCCGGGTTGTATGGGCTAATTGAACCGTGGAACCTTCCGGGACAGGGGTTTGAAAAATCATACATCCTTTTTCTGCATCAAAAAGTGTCGGAGCCATTAAATAAAAACTATCTTCTTCTTTTTCAAAAATAGCAAGCGGGTATTCAACCACCCCCATAAAATCAAATTCACCCAAGTAATGTTTATAAAAGTTCAGTGCTGTCAGGTCCCCGATTTGATAAATCAGATTCTTGTCTGCCCGGGTTATTGTTGTTTTTTTTCCGATCGGCATCCATCCACTTTCCACCCCAAGGGAATACATCAAGGGACCTGAAATTAAAAGAAATGGGGCGGCATCACGATATAATTGCTGTTTGTAAAATTCGAAATCGCCCTGCCAATTTCGATTCCCACCGGCACCTCCAAATATTGGAAAAGTCTCTCCAAGACCCTGTTTCATGCCATTAACAACATCCAACATGTTCAGGAAGTTTGTCACCTTACCATCGTAAGAATGACAACTTGGGGTTACAATGCATAAATCGGGGTCCAGATCCATACTTTGTCTGGTTTGTTCTACTGCCCTTTTCATTTTTTCGGTAGGATCTTCAGAAATATTTTCTGCGATTCCGGATTTAAAAACAATTGTATCAGAGCAGAATAAAACAAGGCAGATGGAATCTTCTACTACCCCATGAACCGAAGATAATTCACTGAAAGCGGTACAACCGATAAGAGCTATTCCCGGATAGGTTTCGTTTATCTTTCCCAGGATTAGAGAATAATTGAGATCAATACCTATGAATAGCAGTCCTGCCTGGGGTTTCAGATCTTCAAGCTGCACCTTTCCCAGGGTGTACTCGCTCCAGAAATCAAGGCCGGTATCTTTTTTGTACTCTTCATAAAATTCAGAGTTCGGAACGGGAAC
>Ga0209536_100015550_pt1 | contig 10862 bp, 11 predicted proteins | sample DeeMarSeWOR28_12_FD_187461 | JGI IMG/M metagenome (GOLD analysis project Ga0209536, IMG submission 187461) | Marine sediment microbial communities from White Oak River estuary, North Carolina - WOR-2-8_12 (SPAdes) (version 2) | ecosystem: Environmental > Aquatic > Marine > Intertidal zone >... | reverse complement strand
CTTCGACCCTCCGCGGGGCCTTGTCTGCCCGCCGCAGTCGTATGGTTCTGCGTCTGAGTTTTTCGGCCACCTTCCGAGTATAGCGGGCCCTGCCTGCCGTGGACAGGCCGTGTTGCCGGCTCCCGACGCCTGACTGGCCATGAACGTGCGCGGCAGCACCGGCAATGTCGACTGCCAGGGTTGGTCGAACAGGTGGGTGGCTATTGGGCGGGATGCCGGCCGAGGCTGACGCGGCTGAGTCCGGCGGCATCGTTGTGATCGCTGACTTCCCCATAGCCTGCGACCTGCAGCAGGCGGGTGGTGGGCTCGCCCTGGTCATAGCCGTGCTCGAGAACCAGCCAGCCCCCCGGGCGCAGGTATTCGTATGCGCAGGCAGTGATCCGTGCCAGTGCTTCCATGCCGTCATCGCCGGCCTGCAGTGCACTGCGCGGTTCAAAGCGCACGTCGCCGGCCTCGAGATGCGGGTCGTGCGCCGCAATGTACGGCGGATTGCTGAGGATCAGGTCGAAGGGGGTGGCCGGCAGCGGGTCGCACCAGTGGCCTTCCATAAAGCGCACATTGCGGATGCCAAGACGCCCGGCATTGGTTTTTGCCACGCCGAGCGCCGCGGCCGAGGTGTCGGTGGCGATGACCTCGCAGAGCGGGCACTCGCTGGCAATGGCGAGCGCGATGGCGCCCGTGCCGGTGCCGAGGTCGGCAACGCGCCAGGCCGCGCCCGGCGGCATCTTCTCCAGCGCAAGCTCGACCAGGGTCTCGGTCTCGGGTCGCGGGATCAGGGTGTCGGGTGTCACCGTGAGGGACAGCGTCCAGAATTCACGCACCCCGGTAAGGTGCGCCACCGGCTCGCCGGCCGCGCGCCTGCGGATCCAGTCGGTGTACTGCGACAGCGCCGGGTCCCCGACCACCTGTTCCGGCCAGGCATGCAGGTGGCTGCGTGGCTTGCCAAGGCAGGCCGCCAGCAGGACCTCGGCATCCAGGCGCGCGGATTCACCCGGCAACAGGGTAGCCGCCTGGCGCAGCAGGTCGCGGATGGTCGGGTTCTCGCCGGTCATGGTGCCGGCAGGTCAGTTATCGCCAGCCTCGAGGGCGGCGAGCTGGTCCGCCTGGTCTTCGCTGACCAGCGGGTCGACCACGGCGTCGAGGTTGCCGGCCATGATCTCGTCGAGCTTATACAGCGTCAGGTTGATGCGGTGGTCGGTCATCCGGCCCTGCGGGAAGTTGTAGGTGCGGATGCGCTCGGAGCGGTCGCCGCTGCCGACCAGCTGGCGACGCGCGGCGCTCTCCTCGGCCTTCTGTTTTTCCAGTTCGGCGTCCAGCAGCCGTGCTGCCAGCAGTGACATGGCGCGTGCCCGGTTCTTGTGCTGCGAACGCTCGTCCTGGCATTCGACCACGATACCGGTCGGCAGGTGGGTCAGGCGGATGGCGGAATCGGTCTTGTTCACGTGCTGCCCGCCGGCCCCGGAGGCGCGGAAGGTGTCCACCTTGAGGTCGGCCGGGTTGATCTCCACGGGGTCAACCTCGTCGGCCTCCGGCAGGATGGCGACGGTGGCCGCGGAGGTGTGGATGCGGCCCTGCGACTCGGTTTCCGGCACCCGCTGCACGCGATGGGCGCCGGACTCGAACTTCAGGCGCGAGTAGGCACCCTGGCCGATGACGCGCGCGATGATTTCCTTGTAGCCCCCGTGCTCGCCCTCGCTCTCGCTCAGGATCTCGATCTGCCACTTGCGCGATTCGGCGTAGCGCGAGTACATGCGGAACAGGTCACCGGCGAACAGGGCGGCCTCGTCGCCGCCGGTGCCGGCACGGATCTCGAGGAAGATATTGCTGTTGTCGTACGGGTCTTTCGGCAGCAGCAGCTTCTGCAGTTCCAGCTCGAGCTCGCCGGTGCGCCCGCTGGCGTCGTCGAGTTCCTCCTTCGCCATGGCCTGCATGTCAGGATCCGGGTCCTGCAGCATGTCCTCGGCCGAGGCGATATCGTCCTGTGCCTGCTGCCAGGCACGGAAGGCGTTTACCACCGGGGTGAGCTGGGCATACTCCATGGACAGCTGCCGGTAGCGGTCCTGGTCCGCGATGGTGTCGGCGTCGGCCAGCAGGGCGCTGACCTCGTGGTGGCGTTCTGCAAGGCTGTCGAGCTTGCCAAGGATGGAGGACTTCATGATCCGGGTTACTTGTCCGACTTCAGGCTGAACAGGGTGCGCACGGTTTCCAGCAGACCGGTCTTGCCGTGGTCGGCGGCCTCGCGCAGGTTGACGCTGGGGGCATGTGCCAGCTTGTTGATGAGGTTGCGGGTGAGTGATTCCATGACCGCATCCGCACTGTCCCCATTGGCCAGACGCTGGCGGGCCTTTTTCAGTTCGAGCTCGCCGAGTGTCCGCGCATGCTCGCGATAGGCGCGTATGGCCGGAACGGCATCGAGCGAGCGGACCCAGGACATGAAGTGCTCCACCTGCACATCGATGATGTCCTCTGCCTGTTCGGCCGCTTCCTGGCGGGACTTCAGGTTTTCCTCGATGACGTCCTGCAGGTCGTCCACCGTGTAGAAGTAGACATCATTCAGTCTTGCCACGGCCGGGTCGATATCGCCAGGCACGGCGATGTCTACCATGAACATCGGCCGGTGCTTGCGTCCTCTCAGTGCGTTCCTGACGCTGGTCTCGTTCAGCAGGATGTCGGGGCTGCCGGTGGAGGCGATGACAATGTCGGCCTCGGCGAGGTGGGCATCGAGCTGGTCGAGGGAAATGCCGTAGCCATTGAACTGCGCAGCGAGGTCGACGGCGCGCTCGACGGTGCGGTTGGCGATAATGATCTGGCCGATGCCGTGCTCGTGCAGGTGGCGCGCCGTGAGTTCGATGGTCTCGCCGGCGCCGATCAGCAGTGCGGTATGGTTGCGGAATTCCCCGAAGATCTGCCGGGCCAGGCTGACCGCGGCGAAGGCGACCGACACAGGGCTGGCGCCGATGGCGGTGTCGGTGCGTACCTGCTTGGCGACCTGGAAGGTGTGCTGGAAGAGGCGGTTCACCAGGCTGTCCAGGGTGCCGGCATCACTGGCCTGCTGGTAGCAGGCTTTCATCTGGCCGAGGATCTGGGGCTCGCCGAGCACCAGCGAGTCCAGTCCGGAAGCCACGCGCAGCATGTGCCTGACGGCTTCCCCGTCGAGGTGGGTATACAGGTGCGGCTGCAGCGCCTCGCGCTGCAGGCCGTGGAACCGGCACAGCCAGTCGGGCAGGGTGTCGTCGGTGGTGTCACTGCACGAGCAATAGAGTTCGGTCCGGTTGCAGGTCGACAGGATGGCGGCTTCCTCGACGCCCTCCAGGGCTACGAGTTCTCCCAGCGCCCGTGCCTGCTGCTCGGGCGGGAATACCACCTGGCCGCGTATTTCCACGGGCGCCGTGCGGTGATTGATGCCGATGACCGAAAGATACATATGGTTAATATAAAGAAAATGCCGCGCGCAATCGCGAAATTCTGCATGCAGGTAGGTGTGAATACAAGCAGCCATCCGGCTGCTGCCACGGGGCGGGACTATACAGCATCTCCCTGATTACAGGGCCAATATTCTCATGTAATTCACGTTCAAGCTGTTAGAATGGTCGCCATGTTCAGTGTCGGCAAGTGGCTATCCGGCCCGCTCGCCAGGGCGGGTCTTTCCCTGTGGCTGGTCTGCCAGTTGTCTGCGTGTGCGGTCTCCGGCGAGACCTCTGGCATGGCGTCGTCGAAGGGCGGTGCGGAATCAGCCGAAGCCGGGCAGGCCGCGACGGTCCCGGCGGCGCAGCCGGATTCCGCTGCGGCTCCGGTGCAGCCGCTGACTCGCGAGATGCTGTTCGATGTGCTGCTGGCCGAGATTGCCGGCCAGCGCGGCCGGCTGGATATCTCGGTACCGCATTATCTCCAGGCCGCGCTCGATTCGCGTGACCCGCGGGTTGCCGAGCGCGCCATCCAGATTGCCTCCTTCGCCAAGAACTATCCCGTCGCGCTGCGGGCTGCACGCCACTGGGTCGAACTGGAGCCGGACAACTCCGATGCCCGCAAGATCGTGGCCGCACTGGCACTGCAGACCGGGGACCTCGACGAGGCGGTCAACCAGCTCGATTACCTCATCCGCCAGTCCGAATCGAAACAGCAGGGCTTCGCGATGGCGACCGCCATCCTGTCACGCCACGGTGACGACGACCTGTCGCTGCAGGCAATCGAGGAACTGGCTGCACGCCACCCGGAGAGCGCCGACGGGCAGCTGGCCGTCGGCCGGCTGGCCGCGGTCAAGGGCCAGCCGGAGCGGGCCATGACGGCAACGGACGCGGCACTGGCGTTGCAGCCGGGCATGGAAAGCGCGCAGATCCTCAAGGCCCAGGTGCTGATTCGCCAGTCACGCAAGGACGAGGCCCTCTCGGTGCTCGGACAGGCGGTGGCGGATTCGCCCGAGCATGCCGATTTGCGCTTCGCCTACGGCAGGCTGCTGCTTGACGCCGGTGACCTCGTGGGTGCCAGGGAGCAATTCCGCCACGTTGTCAGGCTGGCGCCCGAGAACACCGATGCGCTGTTCTCACTGGCCCTGCTGGAGCTGGAAACCGGCGAGCCGGAGGCGGCCGAGAAGCATCTGCTGCAAATGCTGGAGACCGGTGAAAAACAGCAGACGGTACATTATTACCTCGGCTACACGATGGAAGAGCTCGGACGGGACGAAGACGCCGTCGAGTGGTATGGCAAGGTCACCGCGGGCGATTACTGGACGAAGTCACAGCTGCGCCTGTCCAAGATACTGGTGCGGCAGGGGCGGCTCGAGGAGGTGCGGCAGAACATGCAGCGCCTGCGCCGCAATGACCCGGAGAATGCCGTCGAGATCTACCTCATCGAGGGCCAGATACTCTCCGACCTGACCCTCTACAACGAGGCATGGCATCTCTACGACCAGGCGCTGGCCATCCACCAGGACAATGAAGACCTGCTCTACAGCCGGGCGCTGACGGCCGAGAAGATGGATCGCATTGATCTGGCTGAACAGGACATGCGCCGCATCCTTGAGCTCGACCCCCAGAACGTCAGGGCCATGAACGCGCTGGGCTACACGCTGGCAGACCGCACCGATCGCTACGAGGAGGCCTTCGAGTTCATCCAGCAGGCCTATGACCGCAAGCCGGACGATCCGGCGATCATCGACAGCATGGGCTGGGTGCATTACCGGCTGGGTAACCTGGAGCAGGCGCGTGAATTCCTGCAACAGGCCTGGGACATGACCGGCGACGGCGAGATCGGCGCCCACCTCGGCGAGGTGATGTGGATGCAGGGCGACCGGGACGAGGCGCGCCGCATCTGGACCGAATCCAGGGAAAACGCGCCCGACAACCCGGTGCTGCAGAAGGCGCTTGACCGCTTCATGCCGTGATCGCAATGCCCCGTTTCATCGCCGGCTGCCTCGTGTCGCTGGCCCTTGGCGGCTGTGCGGCGCTGCAACCCGCGCAGGAAGACCTGCTGCCACCGGGCGCATTCCCCGACTACGAGAGCTGGCAGTTCCGCGGGCGCGTTTCGCTGACGCGGGGCGAGGAAGGCTGGCACGCAGGGGTCAACTGGCAGGAAGATGCCGGTATCTATGACCTCAGGCTCAGCGGCCCGCTGGGCCAGGGTGCCGTGCAGGTCAGGGGCAGGACCGGCCTGGTGCAGCTTACCGCCGCCAATGGCCAGGTGATCATCGCCAACGACGCCGATGCCCTGGTGGCCGATGTGACGGGCTGGCAGTTCCCGGTCAGCGGCATTCGCTACTGGGTGCGCGGCCTGCCCGCGCCGGCACCCGAGCCGCAGGCCGTCGTGCATCGCGACGAGAGCGGTCTGCTGAAGCGCCTGGAGCAGTCGGGCTGGGATATCGAGTACACCCGCTTCGAGGCCATTGGCGGCTGGCACTGGCCGACGCGGCTGCGGCTGACCAACGAGGGGCTGGTTGTCCGCCTGGTCATCGACGACTGGGTGCTGCCGGTCGAGGCCGAAGGGGAGGCGCCACTGCCGGGCTCCACACAGCCATGAACAAGCCGGACATCCCGCCCGCGGCGCAGGGGCCATGGCCCGCGCCGGCGAAGCTCAACCTGATCCTGCATGTCACCGGCCGGCGCGCCGACGGCTACCATGAGCTGCAGACCGTCTTTCAGTTCCTCGATTACGCCGACCAGCTGTATTTCGCGCTGCGCGATGATGGCGAGATCCGGCGCCATGGTGGCCCGGTGGGCGTTGCAGCCACCGATGACCTCTGCGTGCGCGCCGCGGGGCTGTTGCAGGCGCATGGGTGTGCGGCACAGGGCGTTGATATCTATAATGAAAAAGTGCTACCCGCCGGTGGGGGGCTGGGGGGCGGCAGCTCGGATGCGGCGACCACGCTGTGGGCCCTGAATCAGCTGTGGCGGCTCGGCCTGGATGCCGGCGAACTGGCCGGACTGGGACTGCAGCTGGGGGCCGATGTGCCGGTTTTCCTGCACGGGCGGGCTTCCTGGGCGGAAGGGGTGGGAGAAATCCTGACACCCATCAACCTGCCGCAGCCCTGGTTCCTGGTACTGAATCCGCACGTAAGCGTATCAACCGCCGCTGTTTTTTCCGACGCGGAATTGACACGCGACTCGCCGCGGATGACAATACGCGCCTTTCTTTCGGGTGAAGGGCAGAATGACTGCGAGGCAGTGGTTCGGCGCCGCTATCCGGAAGTTGCGGCGGCACTCGACTGGCTGAATTCGTATTCCCCGGCACGCATGACAGGCACAGGCGCCTGTGTCTTCGCGGCATTCGATGCCGAAGCGGATGCACGGGACGTCGCCTCCCGGGTGCCTTCAGGGTGGAGCGCGTTTGTCGCACGGGGACTGAACCGCTCCCCGCTGCATGCAACGGTCCTGTAGGGCGGTTGTCATTGGGGCGTCGCCAAGTGGTAAGGCACGGGGTTTTGATCCCCGCATGCGCAGGTTCGAATCCTGCCGCCCCAGCCATATGAAAAAGTATGCTGCGGTGTAATGCGGCAGGATGAGAACCTCAAGGTTCGACTCGAGCGCATAGCGCGAGAGAACGGTGCGGCGAAGTGCACCGGCCCCGCAGGGGCGAGGCGCGCAGCGCCGAGTAATCCTGCCGCCCCAGCCATATGAAACGTATTACGGCAGGATGAGAAGTTATCAGTTGTCTGAAACAGACCGGGTTGCAACGTAAACGATGAAAGGCATGCCAGCATCCGACACAGATTCCCGCATGATGGTATTTGCCGGGAATGCCAACCCGAAACTGGCACGGGATATCGTCGGCCAGTTGCGGCTGCATCTCGGCAATGCCCACGTGAAGTGTTTCAGCGACGGCGAGGTGCAGGTCGAGATCATGGAGAATGTCCGCGGCAAGGACGTCTTCATCGTGCAGCCGACCTGCGCACCGACCAACGACAACCTGATGGAGTTGCTGGTCATGATCGATGCGCTGCGCCGCTCGTCGGCTGCACGCATTACGGCGGTGATCCCCTACTTCGGCTACGCGCGCCAGGACAGGCGGCCGCGCGCGGCCCGGGTGCCGATCACGGCCAAGGTCGTGGCGCAGATGATCGGCACGGTAAAGGCCGACCGCGTGCTGACGGTGGACCTGCACGCCGACCAGATTCAGGGGTTCTTCGATATCCCCGTGGACAACGTCTACGCCTCGCCCATCCTGCTGGGTGATATCTGGCGGCAGAAGTACCCGGACCTGATCGTGGTCTCGCCGGACGTGGGCGGTGTCGTCAGGGCCCGGGCGCTCGCCAAGCGTCTCGATGATGCGGATCTTGCCATCATCGACAAGCGCCGGCCGCGCCCCAACGAGGCGCGTGTCATGAATATTATCGGCGAGGTCAAGGGCAAGACCTGCGTGCTTGTCGACGACCTGGTGGATACGGCCGGCACCCTGTGCCTGGCCGCACTGGCGCTGAAGGAGCAGGGTGCCGAGCGTGTCGTGGCCTACTGTACACACCCGGTACTGTCCGGCAATGCCGTGCAGAATATCGAGGCCTCGGAGCTGGATGAACTGGTGGTAACCGATACCATCCCGCTGCGCGAGAATGCCGCTGCCTGCAGCCGGATCCGGCAGCTGAGCATTGCTGCCATGCTGGCCGAGACCATGCGACGCATCAGCGTCGAGGAGTCGGTCAGTTCGCTGTTCATGGACTGATACAGGCGCCGGCCTGCAGTTACGCAAATGCAGGCAGGAAAGATTTTTAACGCGGGAGTGTCATATGCACTCCCGCACCCTGTCTTCCCTGGTCGCGGGGGAGATGCAACAAACGCCGCAAGGCATATTGGAGAAGTCACATGGCTATCAGCTTTGAGCTTAATGCAGAGCCGCGTACGGACACAGGTAAGGGTGCGAGCCGCCGCCTGCGTCATGCCGGCAAGATTCCCGCCATCATGTATGGCGGCAACAAGGACCCCGAGGCGCTGACGCTGAATCACAACGAGGTGATCCGCAACCTGGAGCACGAGGCGTTCTACTCGCACATCCTGACGATCAAGGTCGGCGGCAGCGAGACGCGTGCCGTGCTGCGTGACCTGCAGCGCCACCCGAGCAAGCCGTTCGTGCAGCACATGGACCTGCAGCGGGTCAGCGAAACCGAGAAGATCCGCATGCATGTGCCGCTGCACTTCCTCGGCGAGGAGGTCGCGCCCGGCGTGAAGGCGGGCGGCATGGTCTCGCACGAGATCATCGAGGTGGAGGTCGAGTGCCTGCCGAAGGACCTGCCGGAATACATCGAGGTCGACATCTCCGGCATGGACGTCGGCGACTCCCTGCACCTGTCCGACCTGGCCATACCCGGCGGCGTCGATCTGCTGGAGCTGGCGCGTGGTGAAGGCCACGACCTGGGTGTTGTGTCCATCCATGCCAAGCGCGGTACCGAGGAAGTCGAGGAAGAGGCCGCGCCCGAGGCTGCCGCCGAGGGTGGCGAGGAAGCCGGCGAGGGCGAGTGACCGCTATCCAGCTGATTGCCGGCCTCGGCAATCCCGGCAGCAAGTACGAACAGACCCGGCATAATGCCGGGTTCTGGTTTGTGGATGCCGTGGCGCGCCGTTACAACGCGGTCTTTCGCGCAGAGAGCCGCTACAAGAGCGATGTCACGCGCTGCCGGATCGACGGTCACGACTGCCGCCTGCAGAAGCCCATGGACTTCATGAACTGCAGTGGCCAGCCGGTGGCCTCGTTCGCCGCCTTCTATCGCATCCCGCGCCAGGCCATCCTGGTGGTGCACGACGAGCTGGACCTGCCGCCGGGAACCGTTCGTCTGAAAAGGGGCGGCGGCCACGGCGGGCACAACGGCCTGCGTGACCTGATTCCCAGGCTCGGCGGCAACGACTTCATGCGCCTGCGTATCGGTATCGGTCATCCCGGCCACAGGGACGATGTCACCGGTCACGTGCTGAAGCCCGCGCCCCGCGACGAGCGTGATGCCATCGATGCGGCCATCGATTCGGCCCTGCAGCTGCTGCCCGATATCGTCGCCGGCAATACCGACAGGGCAATGAAGGAACTGCATACCGGATAACCAGTGCCGGCTGTGGCCGGCGTACCTGAATGGAATGACATGAGCGTCAAATGCGGCATCGTCGGACTGCCCAACGTCGGCAAGTCCACCCTCTTCAACGCCCTCACCGAGGCGTGCATCCAGGCGGAGAACTATCCGTTCTGCACCATCGATCCCAATGTCGGCATCGTGCCGGTGCCCGACCCGCGCCTCGACAGGCTGGCGGAGATCGTCAAGCCGCAGAAGGTCATCCACACGACCATGGAGTTTGTCGACATCGCCGGGCTGGTTGCCGGGGCCTCGAAAGGCGAGGGGCTGGGGAACAAGTTCCTAGCCAACATCCGCGAAACGGACGCCATCTGCATGGTGGTGCGTTGCTTCGATGACGATAACGTCGTGCACGTCAGCGGCAGCGTCGATCCTCTGCGTGATATCGATGTCATCAATACCGAGCTGGCGCTGGCGGACCTGGAAACCGTCGAGAAGGCGATCAACCGCGTGTCCCGGGTCGCGAAGAGCGGCGACAAGGAGGCCAGGGCGAAGCTGGCCGTGTTCGAGGCCGTGCGCGAGCACCTCGATGCCGGCAGGCTGGTGATCGGCATGCAGCTCGATGAAGAGCAGCGCGAGGCCCTCTACGAACTGCACCTGCTGACCGCCAAGCCGGTGATGTATGTCGCCAACGTCAAGGAGGACGGCTTCGAGAACAACCCCTACCTCGATGCCGTGATACAGCGCGCGGAGGAAGAGGGCGGCCACGAGGTGGTCGCGGTGTGCGCCGCGATCGAGGCGGAACTCGTGGAACTGGATGCCGCCGAGCGCAGGGAATACCTCGAGGAGCTGGGTTTCGACGAGCCCGGTCTGAACCGGGTTATCCGGGCCGGGTACAGGCTGCTTGGCCTGCAGACCTATTTCACGGCGGGCGAGAAGGAAGTGCGGGCCTGGACTGTGCACATCGGCGCCACGGCGCCACAGGCCGCCGGCGTCATCCATACCGATTTCGAGCGGGGCTTTATCCGTGCCGAGACAGTCTCCTACGAGGATTTCATCGCCTGTAACGGCGAGCACGGCGCCCGGGAGGCCGGCAAGCTGCGCTCGGAGGGCAAGGACTACGTCGTGCATGACGGCGATGTCATGCACTTCCGCTTTAACGTCTGATCCGGAAGGGAGCTTGTCCCGGGCTCGGGTTTTCGGGTACCCTATCGCCCCCTTGGCTACGTAGCTCAGCTGGTTAGAGCACAGCACTCATAATGCTGGGGTCGGTGGTTCAAGTCCACCCGTAGCCACCATTCACAACAGCAAGTTATCAAACCGGCCCTGTGCCGGTTTTCTTGTTGCATGTGCGCGGTTAGTGCATTGATACAGTGCCTTG
>Ga0209536_100015549_pt1 | contig 10862 bp, 7 predicted proteins | sample DeeMarSeWOR28_12_FD_187461 | JGI IMG/M metagenome (GOLD analysis project Ga0209536, IMG submission 187461) | Marine sediment microbial communities from White Oak River estuary, North Carolina - WOR-2-8_12 (SPAdes) (version 2) | ecosystem: Environmental > Aquatic > Marine > Intertidal zone >... | reverse complement strand
GACAAGGCAAAGGAAGGCAGTCACACCGAACGTAGGCCGAATGCCTATGGCATCCGCCAACCATCCACTCACCCAAGGGCCGCCGAACATGCCGAGGGCATACAGGGCTTGGTGCAAACCCATAGCTGTGGTGCGCTCGACGTCGGCCACGTAGCGAATACTCATGCCCATCAATACGGGATAGCTGATGCCCATGGACAGACCGATGCAGAGTTGCGAGGTGAACAACACCGGCAATGAGGTTGCCAGGGCTGCCACGCCGATCCCGGAGGATAACAGGACAAAGCTGACGGTCACCAACCGCCGTGCGCCAATGTGGTGTACGATGGTCGTGGCTACCAGGTTGCCTAGTACGACCAGGCCGATGTGCATGCTTACCAACATGCTCTGAGTGACGTCCGTGCCTCCCAGTTGCTTGGCCAAGATAGGTATGAAGCCGAAGGTAACCGCCCAGTTGGCGTACTGGCTGAGGGCGGCGAGCAAGGAGGGCAGTAGCACATCGCGCTGGGTGATCAGCCGCCCAATACTTGCCAGCGAGGGCCGCCGGGGCGGGTGGGTTCGCTCGCTGGTGGGCAGCACGATGAGGATAGCCAGTGCTGCAGCACCGACGGCCAGGAAGAAGGCCAGGGAGTAGCCGCCCAACTGGTTGAGCGAGCCGGTCACGCTGGTGGCTGACACGCGCCCCAGCGAGGCGATCAGGGAGAGCATCGTGGTAGCACGCACCGCCTCGTGAGGCGCGAACAGGCTGCTGAAGACGACGATCAGCGGGACCCAGGTGCCGGCTGCAAGGCCGGTGATGGCACGTCCGACTGCTAGGCTTGTCACATTCTCGGCGGTGCCCATGGTCCACGCCCCAAGTCCGACCAGGGCCAGGCCGACGATGATAAATGGCTTGCGCCGACCTAGCCAATCTGCAGCGATCCCCAGCGGCAGCCTGATGATTGCCTGCCACAGGCCATACATGGAGAGGACGATGCCCACCATCGCCAGATTCTCGCTCTTGCTGAGGACGTACGTGGGGAGTGTCGGTACATATAAGTACAGGCCCATCCAATAGAGAAAGGCGGTAATCGCGTACATCGCGATCAGCAACCGCCGTTTACTGACCCCGGTTCTAACGGGAGGAGCCGCATGCGCAACTGGAGGCTCGTGCACCTGGCAGTTCTCTTTCTATCCCATCATAGTTGTGAAACACGGCCTCCTATTATAGCCACGAGCTGTCCCCGGTCAATTGTCAAATCGATCAACCTGATACCGCTCGTGCCGGACCCACGTCCGGCACGAGCATAGACGTTCCAAGACGGCTTTACGGTGGCAACGTTGCATAGATCTTCTGATAGCTGTGGTAGCGAGCCACTGAGATGTCCCCCTTGTGTGCCGCCACCTTCACGGCACAGCCCGGCTCGTGCATATGGGAACAGTTTCCAAAACGACAGGCGCCGGAGACGGCCACAATTTCGGGGTAGAAGCGGGCCAAGCCCCCTTGCCGGAGATCGCTCAGCCCGAACTCGCGAATGCCTGGCGTATCGACCACAAAGCCGCCTCTTTCTAGACGGTGCATCACGACCTGGGTCGTGGTGTGCCGCCCTTCGCCGCTTTGTTCGTTTACCTGACCGATGCGGAGTTCTAAGCCCGGCTGGATCACCGCAAGCAGCGACGACTTGCCCACTCCCGACAACCCTGCCAGCACGCTGGTTCGCTGACTCAGCACCTTGCGTAACTTTCCCACGCCCTTGCCGGTGAGCGCGCTGGTGAAGATGACCCGGTAACCAAGATCCCGGTACGGCTGGAGCGTCGCCTGCGGCTTCTCTACACCTTCGGCCAGGTCAATCTTGTTGACACAGATGATGGGCAGCAAGTTGTACCTTTCGGCGGCTATGAGGTAGCGGTCGACCAACTCCAGCCAGATGTTTGGGTCGCGCCAAGAGCTGACGATAAGTAGCTGGTCTGCGTTGGCGACGATGACCTGTTGTAGGTGGTCATAAAAAACATGAGGCCGTGCCAGGACGCTTCGGCGAGGCAGAACTGCCTCTACTACCCCCTCACCTGCCCCATTCCTTGATGCGATCACTTCATCGCCGACGGCCACTACGTTGGCATAGCCGGTCTCTTCTGCGCTGAGCGACCCACGCAGACTACAGGTCAGAGTACGTGCGCCCAAGTCTACCCGGCATAGGCTACTGCTCACCTCGACCACAATGCCGCGCTGACCTTGGGTCGCTTCCGCCGGTGTTGTTTCCTGAAAGACGTCGTCGTCACGTTCCTCGGATGTTGCCACTGCCTTTCTGAGATTGGCTCGCTGGCGTTCCCGCTCCCCACGCGGCATTATCCGCTCGCTTTGCGGGAGGTCGATTCCGTCAAGGGTGTCCAAGTCAGCTAACTTATACGATCTCCAGTCCTTCCGCCGCACTCGCTTTGGCTTGCGATTGCGCTTGATTTCTTTTCGAACTTTTCGCATTACTTTGCTAGTTTGATGATGCTGCCAGTATTTTTCTTCGGGGCTAGGCACTGTCTTGTTCCTCCATAACGAGTCTTGCAACGGGTGAAAAAACAAAAGGCCACAAATGGTCTCCCACTCATGGCCGTGCCGCAGTGACCTCAGGCAAAGTTGAGGTCGCCTGCCAAGAAACAGGCCATGAGCTGTGCAACCTAGTCGCCAACTCATAGCCTGCTAGACTCTATGGAGGTTGGGGCAATCGTGGCTTACGCCCTACAATACCCAGTCAAAGAGCAGAAGGCGGCGACCAAGGCCGATGCACATATCGACGGCGTTTACAAGTTCTTGAATTTCGGCCATATCGCTCACCTCCTCATAATATCAGATTGGGCTTGGCCCTCTCTAGGGCGGCGTCTTCCTTAGGGGCCAGTCCAAAATAACTTCCCCAGTTGCGCCCAATTTCCCCGGAAGATCTGTCCAAACAGCGGGAAGTTACTCTTTTACAGGGCCTTAGCCTCAGGCATTATAGCCTCGGCTGGGAATTTGTCAAGATTGCGTCTGCGCTTCTGCGCTGTGACTGGTCTGGCCAAGCCATCTTGCGCCCCAACACTCCCTCGCCCCCCAAAGCATGTGTGCCAAACAACGCTGACGTCCTGGAAACTTTGGCCATAGACCGACGCAGGCTTAATATGGCACGCGTTCTTGGCGTACTATTACTGCGATACTCTCCACCAAGGTGAGGAACAAAACTACTACCACGTTGATAGCCACTGTAAGGGTGAAGGCATACAGCAGAAAACCTACTACGTCCAGGATGGTGTTGCCGACTTCCGGGCTAACGCTAGGTGTCCAACCAGCGCTGACGATGACCACCGCCAGAAGAGTGAAGAAGATGAGGACGGGTTTCCATGGTTCGCGATCAGCCGGGCTGGGCAGCATGCGATTGGCGATGGCGAAAAGCAGATAGGTCCAGAGCCAGAAATCAGACAGACTGACGGAACGAACCAGCGCCTCCCAAACCATTTCCCAGTGCCCGCTCGCCAGCGCGTCTCCCACTGTGTCCAGTTGTAAATGCGCGCCGATGAGCGCAACCAGCAGGCTGCCGCTGATGAGCGGAGCTAGGCCAATTAGACTACTGCGCACTGGATCGGTACGGGCTATCTGAATGGCGCCCAGCCACACAGTGCCATCTCGCTTGGCTTGCGGCCAGATGACAATACGTCCGGTACGCACGCCTAGCAGCTTGGCCGTCAGCCAGTGACTCAGTTCGTGAACTAGGGTACCGGGTAGAAAGACGAGGAAAAAGACCCACAACGCTACGGTTGCGTCTTTGGTAATCAGATAGGCCACGCCTTGGACGTGGGCTTCGATCCAGCGTCGCAGCACAAGCATGAAGAAGAAAATGACAATCAACCAGACGAGCGATAGCCACGGGTTCATTGCGGAAGATTGGAGGATTGGAAATCTGGAAGACTGGAGGCTCGGATGACCGGGGGTGACTTCTCATCCTCCCAGTCCTTCATTGTCCCGTCCTTCCAATGTACTCTATGACTGTTTGCTGGCAGCCTTGATGATACCCAGAAAACTGTCCGCTTTCAGGCTGGCGCCACCAACCAGCGCGCCGTCGATCTCCGACTGAACCGCGAATTCGGCCATGTTATCGGGTTTCACACTGCCTCCGTACTGCACGCGGATAGACTGAGCAAGCCCTTCTCCATATACATCGGCCAATGCCCCCCGAATACTGAGTCCGATGATACTGTTTACCTCGGCCGGAACGGCGGCCACACCGGTGCCAATTGCCCAAATGGGCTCGTAGGCGATCACAATCGTTTTGGCATCGTCGACACTGATGCCTTCGAAAGCGGCACGAACTTGTCCGCCCACCACGGCTTCAGTCTCACCAGCTTGGTTCTGTTCGAGATTCTCACCCACACAGATGATGGGCGTCAGGCTGTGGGCTAACGCGGCCTTCGCCTTTTTGTTCACACCTTTGTCCGTCTCGCCGAAGTACTGACGCCGCTCGGAGTGCCCTAAGATGACGTATTGGCACAGCTCAGCTACCATAGGCGGCGAAACCTCGCCGGTGAAAGCTCCCTGCTCCTCAAAATACATGTTTTGTGCCCCTAGCCCGATCTTGGCTGGGCCGATAGCCTCCTTAATTGCTGCCAGCACTGTAAAGGGGGGGCAGAGCACCACTTCGACACCCTTCAGGTCCATTACTCCCCGCCGTACGGCTCGAGTCAACTCCACCGCCTCGGTGACGGTCTTGTGCATCTTCCAGTTGCCAGCAACGATTGGTGTTCGCATCAGGTCTACTCCTTTGACGTGGCTAGGTGTAGTCTGTATCTTACCACACACTCCTGCGTCAGGCAACGTCTTTAACCAGGGTGCGTCCCAAGACTGTGGTACAGCGGCATCCCTATGCTGCATTGGGATGCGTCATCGATCCGAGAACCGAGGATAGCGTTCCAGTCACACTCTGGCACAGTCCACCAGCACCCAAGCTCGGTCGCGTAGGGTGAATCCCACGTCCACCAGTCCGGCATCTTTGTTGCGGACGTTGACGGACCGCCGCCGCCCGTTGACCTGGGCTTCGAGCACGACCCACCCTGCTGGAATGGTAAAAGCCAGTCTCCCGAAGTTTTCCCCTTCTTGCTCCACGTGGACGAGCAGTTTGAGTCGCCGGTTGCCCAGTTTCTGACGTATCACATCCACCACCTCAACGCTACCTCCCGCCAAGTGGAAGGTGGAGGTGAGCCAATCAGGATGATCGGTGACTGGCTTGAATAGAAGCAGTAGGCTTTCGTGTGGTCGTTGATGTGGGAATGTCAATGATGTTTCTGTCTGACCCAGATATGCTGCTCGCCACTGGTCGTAGACATGATAACGACCCGCCGGCAGCTCCAGAGTTCCCAGCTCAACCTGGCTGAAGCGAGTGCGCCCGTCCCAATTGAGCAGACCGGCTAGCCACCAGCGTCCCCATGGTCGTTCAACAGGCAGCACTAAGATTTCCGGACACTCGCGCTCGAAGAGATCAAGCGGATAGGCGGCTTGATCGGTCGGGGGGAGCGTCTGGCGTAACATAGTCAGTCGTGAGGGGGGCAATCCGCCTATTCGGTCGCTGTCAAATAGCGTACTGCCGGTGAGAGCTATGACAGTCGCCAGCGTGCGAGCTTCGTACAGCGTGAGTTGTGAGCTATCACCTCGCGGGCGAACCAGTAGGCAGCCGGGATCGGCGGCCCATAAACGCCGATGGGTGTAGGTGCGTGCTATGCTATTGCGCAGTGCGTTTGCGGTACTCGGCGCCGATAAATCGCCTTCCAATATTGGCTCCCAGGTGGTACCTACATCGGGGCCAATGCACATGCCGTCCACCAGCCCCACTGCTGGGCCTAGAGGGGCACCACAGCCTAACAAGTAGGCGTCATCGCCAATGGCATCACGGATCAGCACCAGACCCCGCCGCAAAGCCTGGGCGCGGGTGACCTGCGGATCATGACGCTGACCATGTAGGGCCGCTGCGAATAGAAAATCTATCTTGAAAGCCTCGTAGCCCCAATCGCGGCGCACGACCCGAAAGGTAGTGTGCAGCCAGTCGGACGCCTCAGGGTGCGTCGTGTCGAGGGCATAGATGGGCTTGCCGAAATGACTCCAGGCCCAGACCGGCTCACCTGCTTCATCTCGAACCACCCAGTCTGGGTGGTCGGCCCAAATCTGCGATTCGGCAGCTAGCCCAAAGGGGGCGCTCCAGATACCTGGAACGTGACCCTCGCGCCGGATGGTGGCAGCCACGGCCGCCATGTCTGTGAAACGTTCGGACTGCGGCGTCAGCCAATCGCCGATAGCCGCCTGGTAGCCGTCATCAATTAGCACCAGATCTAGGTAGAGACGCTGGCGGCGCATGGCACCCAAATTGGCGTATACGTCCTTTGCCGTGCTGCAGCCAAACTCATAATACCCGGTACACCACCCCGTTGGTGTTTTCTCAGGGATGCGGGCTCCCATCAGTTCGCCCATCCGGTCTGCCCACGCTTCCAGAGATACCCAGCCATCCAGGCCTGTGGCAACACGAAGTCGCTCGGAGCGTAGCGACTCGCCTGGTTTGAGGGAGATGCCGTCGGTGTGGCAGGTGGCGGCCAGGCCACGGAATTGGCCGTCAACGTCGAGGATGATTTCGGCCAATTGATCGGCCCCGGTCACAAACCCGAATAGCAGGTACATAGACTCTGGTGGCACTTCTGGGCCCGGGGATGCGCCTTCTCCTTGCCCGCTTGTCGCGGCAATGACCATCACCCACTCGCTGTGCAGCCTGCCCCAGTCGGGCGTGTCCCGGTGGGATCCGTCGCCGTGAGGGGTATGTTTGAGCCGGTATTCGTTGTTGTTGGGCGCGGGGAAGGGGCCGTCACCAACGCGGCGGACGCCGGTCGGTGTCCAACTTTGCCAGCCGTTTTGGTAAACGCGCCAGTCGCTCGCGGTGCCAGGTAGGCCGAGGCTCCCCGCTCCTGTCAAGCACAGTACGTTCAGTCGATCAAGGCTCACAGGGGAATCCCCCTGATTTGATACTTCTAATCGAGCTTCCAAGGCATTCCCCACCCTCATCCAACTCCAATCCAGGCGTACAAAGTCGTCCCGGTGAGTGAAAGTGGCTAGATTCTCGCCAGCGCCAAAGCTCACATCTGAACTGGCCAGGGTCAAATTGTGAGGCGTGCTACCCCGATGATAATCAACACTTGCACTTGCGCCCCGCATTGGTGTCCAGGCTTCAGGCAAAGAATCTCCGCTGCTCGGGATAGTAATCGAGAGCGTGCCGGCGTGGTTATCAAGCCTGATGCATCCATCCAAGAAAGACTGCTTGGTCATAGCTCACCTCAGCGTACCATCAACCAAGTACCCAGGAAGAGGACAACAACCCCGATGATGCGAGACAGATCAGCCGGACGTACTGAAGTGCCCAGCAGACCAAAATGGTCTAGCAAGGTGCTGAGGATAAGTTGTGCGACCACTATGAGTGTTACCGTGGCCGCAGCTCCGATGCGGGGTATGGTGTAACTTACGGCGCTCAGTACAACCAATCCAAAGACGCCCGCGCCTAGTGCGTACCAGGGTACGTTGCGCCATGCACCCAGGTTCCCACCTCCTATCGCCAGCAACACAATACCAGCCATAACCGCGCCGCCGATGTGGATAATGAACACACTCCCCATTGTGCCGACTTGCTGGCTCATCAAGCTGGCCAGGGGTCCTTGTAGCGCTACGGCTACGCCACCGAGTAGTCCAACGATCAGTGCCAGGATGAGGGTTTGCATGACATATGCTCCTTCAGAGTTTTCTTGGCCATCCAGTACCCCGTCACAGAGATTGCGATAGGCTGCATTTGGCCCTCATTGGCATCATCCTCTTCATACCCGTAATCCGTTTGATGGGGTACTAGCGGCAGATCAGCGTGGGCTGTTGACTCTCACGTAGCACTTGGTCTACTGCGCTGCCGTATACTACCTCAAGAACTGGGCTATGTCCATAGCCTCCCATAATGATGAGATTGCTCCCCTGTGCTTCAGCGGTTTTCAAAATTGCGTCAGGGACCAACCCACTCTCTTCGATGTAAGCGCCCTGCACCCCGTGGGACTCCAGGTAGCTTTGTGCACGTGTCAGAGTATCCGACGCAACGTTTCCGTTTTCGATCACAGTCACAACTGCCAGGGAGGTGTTCCAGCGATCCGCCAGATAAGCAGCTACAAAGAGCGCTTCGTCCGCTCTGGGGCTGCCATCATAGGCCAGCAGTGCACGATCCAAGGCAGCCGGGGCGCCTGGCACGGCCAATACTGGGCTCGAACAGCGTCGGATCAGAGTTCGAAAACCTGATCCTAGCTTGGAAACCGGTTGAGACGGAGGCGGATAAGCTAAATTGACCACGATCAGATCAGTCCAGCGAGTTCGTTCACATATTTTGCGCGCAATACCCCCCGTCTCAACTGCCAACCTCCCTGGAACCCCAGCCGCCTCACAGCGTCGATCGAACTCGGCCCGCACGGCCTCTATCTCCTCGCTGACTCTTTGGTCTTCGGAAGGCACTACGTGGAGGCCGCGCAGCCTTCCCTCCTCGCGTTGTGCAATGCCCAGTGCCTGATCCAGAGCGTTCCAGCTGGTCTCATCGCTGCTGAGGGGCACCAAGATGTCAACGAAAAGATGGCCCCGCTGAAGGGTTGCCAGGTGTCCTCTGCGCCATTCTCCTGGGGATGGGCCATCCTCGAGTCCGTCAGGTGTTACCCTATCCAGAATTCTCTCGCTGACGCGGGCAACGAGGCGCTGTGTCTTTGGGCTCGACTGGGCGGCCAGATCTGTTGCCGCTGTTTCAGGTTTGATCTCCCATCCGAGCTTCTCTTCCAACGCCGCGCGGTGCTCGGAAATCCACAAGTAAAGATCGGTCTCGGTTCGGTCAGGGAAATCGCGCAATGTACCCTGTTGTTGGATTACCTGCACGACGGGCAGATAGACCTCGTCGTACCAGTGGGTGGCCGCCTCCTCATAAGGGATCTCGCGCTGTTGCTCCAGTCCCATGAAATGACGGTGAACCGCGATGTGTTCCTCAAGTGTCTTATACCGACCAGGGGCGGTCAGACTCAATTCTGCCTCCGGGCGGAGCTTATCCAGGTCTGTGTGCCCCAGAAAATCTGCATACTCAGCCTTTAAGATCAAATCGTCAGGTTGGTCATCGGGTGATAGAGGTACCTTGGTGCGCACCTCAGTCACGTAAGCCTGGATGGTGGGGGCGCCGAGCTCTCGGGCAACCGACACGCGGTGATTACCATCCCGCACGAAATAGGCCTCGCCAATCTGGTAGAGCTCTACAGGCGGCAGGCCCCCCATGTCGGTGACCTTGGCCTTGACTCTGGCCCATCGCTGCTGATCGCTGTCGCGTCGGGGCAGGAAGCTCCGCGTAAAGTCGCTGTAGCGTCCAAGGCTTCCGACAATAGCGTCTAGAGGGATGTCCTGTAATCCTCGCTCTGCAGTTCCCTTGACCTTCAGCTTGCGCTGCACGTCCTCGTACGAGAAAAGATCGATTGACTTGCCCGTCAGGCGGGCCATGATTGCCTCCAGCCCAGCTCGTCGACGTGCCTCGTGAAAATCTCGCAGGGCAGACGTGAAACCAGAAGTATTCTCTTCCATATTCATAATCCAATTCGTATCACAATGTGACTTCGCAGCCAAAGTCCGTTGTGAGGTGTATTCGCTTTCAACTTGTCGTGGCTATTGTATAGCCGTTTCTTGCTGCGTGTCAACCGCTACAACTGGCAGTGCAACTTGACATAATTAGTGGGAATGAGGGAGGGCTTCGGATAGGCGAAGCAGGGTCTTGACTGTAAGTCAAGGCTGTGTGTGGGGGCTTGTACGAGGTTCTTTGGCTGGTAGTCCCTACTCAGCGCTGATGACACGGATGCGGTGGTTCTTCCAGTCAGCCACATATAGTTGACCGTCTGGGCCGACGGCGATGTCCGTGGGATACCAGAACTGGGCTCTAAGCGCCGGTCCGTCACTGTAGCCGGCTTGGCCATTGCCAGCTATGGTGCAGACGATACCATTTGGGCTAATGCGCCGGATGCGATGTGCCCCGCTATCGACTACGTATACGTTGCCCTTGATGTCCACGTCAACACCGATGGGCACGTCGAACTCGGCGTTCAGTGCGGGGCCGTCTCGATAACCAGGTTCTCCCGTGCCAGCCAGCGTGGTGACCTGGCCCTCGGGCGTGATCTTGCGCACCCGAAACCCGTACGTCCGCTCGCCGAAGTCGAGAAAGCGGCCTTCGGTGACGTACAGATTGCCGTCCTTGTCGATAGCGATTCGATTCGGCAGCTCAAACGATGCATCCCTTCCGGCGCCATCTGTGGTGCCAGCCTGGCCGTTGCCGGCAAAAGTCGAGACCTGACCATCCGGCGTGATCTTGCGAATGACGTGGTTGAGTCGATCAGTCACGTAAAGAATCCCTGCTTTGTCCACAGCCACGTCCGATGGGTCGTTGAAACGGGCGGCATGGGCTGGGCCGTCCACGAGAGCTCCATCGAAGCCGTGGACAGTGCCAGGTCCACTCCCGGCAACCGTGGTTACCACCCCATCCGGACTGATGCGGCGGATGCGGTTGTTCAGGGTGTCAGCGACATAAATGTTGCCTTCGTCGTCCAGCGTCAGTCCCTCCGGGCCGAAGAAGCGGGCAGTGTCGACCGGACCATCCACGATGTCGCTGTAGGGCCCCGGGGTCCCACTCCCGGCGACAGTGGTGACTATGCCATCGGGGGTGATCGTTCGGATGCGATGATTGACCCAGTCACTGACGTATAATTTACCATCGGCATCGACCGTGATGCCCATCGGATCGTGGAACTGGGCGTGGTGGGCTGGCCCATCTGCATAGCCGCCCCCCAAG
>Ga0209536_100015547_pt1 | contig 10863 bp, 7 predicted proteins | sample DeeMarSeWOR28_12_FD_187461 | JGI IMG/M metagenome (GOLD analysis project Ga0209536, IMG submission 187461) | Marine sediment microbial communities from White Oak River estuary, North Carolina - WOR-2-8_12 (SPAdes) (version 2) | ecosystem: Environmental > Aquatic > Marine > Intertidal zone >... | reverse complement strand
TGATATTGGATGCATTTTGGACGGCAGTATTATACTTGGGTCTGGATTTAATTACTAAGGTGTACTTTGGATTTCATTCAACAATGAAATATAAAACAGATTAGAAGTAGAAGTAGGAGTTTTTTTTTATTAATTTTTAACTTTTCTTTTATTCCAATTTAAGTTGAAAGCTGTAGATTTTGTCTTATATTATCCTTGATCAGGATATATTTTTATGTACTTGGGCAATCCTAAATATTGAGATATAAAACATGAAAATGCGTTGCAGATTCCTAAATAATATTACTTTTAGGTTCATTACAACAGATAAGTTTAATCCTGAGAAGAATTTCGTTGTTCTTTCCAAGGATCGGCCTTATTAGAGTAACCTCCTCTTTCCCAATAGCCTAATCGATCTTCTCTAAGAAAATTAATCCGTATTACCCATTTTGCTGATTTGTAAAAATATAAATCTGGGATAATTGGTCTAACTGGACCCCCATGCTTCTTAGATATTGGCTCCGCTTCATATGTTAGTGCTAAAATTGTATTTTCTGCGTGTAATTTCTCTATTGGAACCGTTGTAGTAAAACCTTTATCAGCACATAAAAATTCCACATAATTAGCAGTAGGTTTTGGTTTAACGAGGTCAAATAATTTATTAAAAGAAATTCCGCCCCACTTTGTATCATATTTACTCCAAGAAGTAACACAATGGATATCTGCCACAATCTCTTTATCTTGAATTTGGTTTAGTTCTTCCAGATTTAATTTCATAGGATTTTCTAATTCCCCCTCAAGTTCCAAAATATAATTCTCTCTATCAATTTTTGGAATTCTGCCTTTTTGTAGTATAGGAAATCGATCTGTCAAATGTTGACCAGGGGGTAGTCTTGACTTTTCCTTATTTTCTGAATTTTTATTCATCCTTAATCATTTAATCAATTTAATTGAAAAATGTTATAAATTGCTTTAAGAACATGAATTATACCATAGATTTTATAGTTTCTTCAATTTTCTTTCTTTTAACTTTCTAGCCTTCAAAATACCTCGAGCCCCATCAGCTATGATTAATAAGGAAGGAATAATAGCCACAAAAAATACTAATAATCTTGCTAAATCGCCTACGTTATTTCTCAAAACGGCTGCGAAATAACCCAAATATCCCTGGGTAAGAACACCAACAAGAATCAAAATTAAAAGTATAATTCCAGAAACTAGGCATACAGCACTCCCAATAAATAGATTTTTATAGAATTTAATAAACGCTCCAATGAAGGGGACTACGCCAATTACTATCATCAAAATTGTAAATAGCGCAAAACCACTCAAGACTCCATTCACCATTGCAAGCATTATACCAAAGAATCCACCAAGCAAGCTTAGCCCAACACTAATTTCATTGTTTTCTTCTCTTTTCTTAATAACATCTCCAGTTTCTTCGTCTATTTCTTTTATTGTAAGACCCAAAACGCTCCCCGCTATCATTACAAAAAATGGGATACTCGCGAAAAAAATCGGGAAAATTGACATAGCCATAAGGATAATTCCCGAAATTAAACAGATAATACTCCCTGCTCTCATATACTTCCATTCAATAATCGAGCCAACTACAGGAACCAGGCTAATTCCGGCGATGTAGTAGCCGTTCAAGTTATGGCCTCCCCAGTAATAATAGAGGGGCGCTAAAGCGAATCCAATACCTATACCAATCAACCCGCAAACGAGATTTATACCTACGCTTAGCTTTTTTCTTTCATCGCTCATTTTATCATCGATCTTGGATTTCTTCTACAAATATTCAATAAAATAGAGAATAATTTAAAATTTCGTGTTTTTTTAAAATATGCATATATGGGACATCTATGGGGTTCATACTTTGTAATAAATTAATAAAAAGTGACTCCAAAAAAATAAATCTAAAGATGAAAACCATGCATTCAAGGGAACCTTATGCTGCCAATTTGGATTTGAATTATGCCAAAAAATCTACTAGACGGGCTCAGCCTGACATTTTCAAATAAAAATGAAAATTCTTAAATATAATTAAAAAATATGATAAAACCATGAGTCAGATTAAAACAAAATTACCAAAAGCAAGAACTCTGCTGTATCCAATGCCAGCAGTTATAGTTGGTGTGATTGTAAATGGTAAACCTAACTATTGTACCATTGCATTCTGTGGTGTGGTAAACCTCAACCCTCCTATGATTTCAATAGAATGCAGTCCAACACATCATACTACAAAAGGGATATTGGAACATAGGGAATTTAGTATAAACATCCCTTCAGTTGAAATGTCAGAGGTTACAGATTATATTGGGATTAAATCAGGAATAGAAGTAGATAAATCAAATCTATTTGATGTTTTCTATGGAACAGTAAAAAATGCGCCTTTAATATCTGAAGCTCCTATAAACCATGCATGTAAACTTGAAAAAATAGTGGAAATTCGTGATAGGAGAGATCTCTATATTGGACATATTATTGAAACTTATGTCAGTAAAGATTGTTTAACTAAAGAAATTTCAGATATTGCAAAGATTAATCCCTTAATCTTTTCAACATCAAATAGAATGTACTGGAGTTTGGGGAAAGAAGTGGGTAGAGCTTGGAAGATTGGGAGAAATTTTCCCCAATAAATAGTCTATAAAGCAATATAGAAGCAAATCCAAAACCAAACATGAAGAAAAGGGCTCAATTCAGATGAGGAGTATATCGGGGTAAAAATTTATATCTAAATTTGACTTATATTTTTTTACTAAAGGAATATAAAAATCCTAATGAATTTCCGCAAATCTTATCTATTAATAATTTTTTTTTTAATCCTTCTTAACTCAAGTATAACTAATTATAATCTCAATAGTTCTGAGAAGGTTTTAAACGATTTTTCTAAAAATGATATGCGATCCTCAAAAAGTTCAGTACCATTTCTGATCGATGGGAATCAGGGCTGGGTTGATTTTAAAAATGCAGGAAACTGTACAGGAGAAGGAACATATTCTGAACCATACGTTATAAAGAATTTAATTATTAATGGGAGTGGTAGTGGAATACTTATTGAGATTAAATATTCTACTGTATATTTCATTATTGAGAATTGTACATTAACTAATGGGGGCAACGGAATCTACTTGTATAATGTTACTAATGGAAAGTTTATCAATAACAATATCTCAAATAACAATTATGGAATGTATATACATTTTTATTGCCAAAATAATACCATTATAGATAATAATTTTGAAAACAATAATGAAATTGGAGTCTATCTGCTATTAACTTACTCAAATAATAAAGTTTATAATAATAATTTTACGAACAATGGCCTTCATGGAATTGACTTATCCGGTTCCAACGGGAATTTTATAAAAGGCAATATTATACGTGATACTGGAGATGGGAGTCATGCAGGAACACAAGAATTTGGAATTTTAATGGTTAATGATGCCCGTAATAATATAATTTCCAATAATACAATAATAAATTCAAATCATGGGGGTATGCGTATCTCAGGAAGCAGATATAATAGCATTCTTAATAATAGAATTCACAAAAATATAGGAACTGGATTGCACATATATTATTATAGCACACTTAGTACATATAATACCATTAAAGGGAATATAATTACCAATAATTCCGGCACCGGAATTCATATAGAAACACTTGAGAATAACTTTACACAAAACCTACTCCATTATAACAATTTTGGAATACATGCTCAATCTACTAACAATCTAATTTATAATAATACGTTTATAGGAAATATAGGAGGGAATGCAGGAGGTTTTGCTAACTATTGGAATAATTCAGAGATAGGTAATTATTGGGATGATTATGATGGTAAAGATGTTGATGATAACGGCATCGGAGACACAGAATATTGGATATATAGTGCAACAGGGGGTAATTATGATTATTTGCCAATTTGGTTTGATGGACCAACAATTAACGTCACTGCCCCACTAAATTATACTATTTTTACAAGTAACTCAAACCCTCCATCTTTCTTTCTTGAAATATCAGATCCGAATTTGAACGAGATTTGGTATAATATCAATTTCCAACCGAGGAGATATTCTACTAATGGTACTGGGACCATTGATTATAATTCATGGATAAACCTAATGAATGGAGCTGTCCTATTGACTTTTTTTGCAAATGATTCATTTGGAAATATCAATTCCCAAGAAATTGTTATTTTAAAAGAAACGCCCCAACCCCAGCTTGTAATATTTGAACCAATAGAGGGATTTGTTTATGGAACTATTGCTCCGAATTATAATTTAACAATCATAGATCTTCCATTTAATATTTCTTGGTACACCTTAGATAACGGAAACACAAACTATACTATTTCGAATATATTTAGCAACAACACCTACGGTACAATCAACCAAACTGTTTGGGATTCCTTTCAAGACAGCCTGATCACTATAAAATTCTATGGAAAAGATATTATTGGGAGAATTGTTAATAATCAACTAGATATATATAAAGATGTAGAAGATCCAATAGTTATGATAAATTATCCTACAATAAATGCTACTTTTGGGGAAAGTTCACCGCAATTTAACCTAACAATAATTGAAATGAATTTAATATCATCATGGTATTCAATAAATGGCGTATTTGGGGATAACTTCACAAGTTCAACTGGTAAAATCAACCAAACTAGTTGGAACCTTTTACCCGAGGGAACAGTAGTGATCAGATTCTATGTAAAAGATATTGCTGGGAAAATTGGATATCAAGATATTACAATAATTAAAGAACTTGAAAAAGAAAATATAAATGATAATAGCATTCCAGGGTATAATTTGATTATAATTATGAATACAATCTCTTTTCTCCTAATAATTAAATCTGTAGTAATCCTAAAACGTAGGTATGATAAATAGTCTATAAAGCAACTCTCTCTTAATTTATTATAGGAAAATTTAGAATCATTCAGAAAATATGATTTAGATGGAATTTTCTTCCTCAATACAAGAAGCTATGATTGGCCCTTTATGCGCTAAAGCAACCTATGGAAAATTATATCCAGAATTATTAGATGACCCCATGGCTGCAGAAATCGTGAGTAAAATTGATTATAATTACTCTAAAATTCAAAATTATAATGAAGAATGGTGTGCCTTAGGTTTTTTAGTGAGAGCTAGAAGTTTTGATATCGCTCTTAAGAAATATATAGAAGCAAATCCAGAAGCAACCATTGTAAATATTGGGGCGAGTTTAGACACCACGTTTTTTCGGGTTGACAATGGTAGAATCAAATGGTATGACTTAGATTTACCAAATTCTATCGAATTAAGAAGGTCTTAAAACAACAAAAATTATTCATTTGAAGTTCATAAATTAATAGGAAAATGACTTAGCTTTAGGTTAGCTTATTATTTTTCAAAATACATCAAGAGTGAAATTCAAGAGAATACATAATCTTTTTTAAATTTTCAATATTTTCATTAAAATATTTCGCTTCGGTGAAAATGCTGATACGAATCCTATATTCATCCTTTAAAACCTAAATATAGATGCTTTTACCCTTATTAAACCCAGCTGTTATTACCTCAATAACACACTCATAACCAGAAGTCCCATCTCTCAAGGTTATAGGTTTATTGGAAATAATTTTAATCTCTCTTGTTCTAGGCTTAAGTCTAGCCAATGAAAGTAGTTTATGATCTACTTGGTATAAAAGGAGATAAATAATCTTTAATCTACATTACTTCCGTAGTTGGTTTTCTTTTCCGCAATATTACTACTGTAATGAGTGTTGCTCCTATGCCCCCTGCTATTGAGAAGATTGCAATAATGAGTATCAAGAAAGGAAATCCTTTTCCATCTTGTTCAACCCTCTTTTCCAATGTCTCAGGATCTACGGCGAGATATGTTTCAAACTGTTTGTCTTCATACCCGTCAGCTGTGATAATTATACTAAGCAAGATAGGATCTTCTCCGGGTTTTATGGTTATTGGTTCCAAAGACACAAAATAGAAGCCATTCCCTAGATTTTGAACATCAGTAGATGCATCTGTGCCATTCCACCATATCTGAATTGTGGCAGAATCAATATATTGATCATTATCATCATGGATAAAAAATGAAATATTGAATTCATTAGTCGAAAAAGTTTGTGAAATTATAGCTAAATTCAATGTTTCAGGAAGTATTGTTAACTCTGCTGTTTGAGAATTATCATTTTCAGCGTCAATTTGTGCCGAACCATCTTTAGAGCTATAAGTTTCAGTTATAGTGTTATCAGGATCAACAGTTACATTCAATATAAATGAACCTGTCTCTCCAATCGGAGGATAACTAACAGCTATATATTCTGTCTCATCAACATCAAGAGTTAATGGTGAGTAGGTATTGTTAAACAAGGTTAAACCAAGTTCTTCGCATCTTACGATGATTATAACTCCTTGTGCTTTCCAAATACCATTATTCATTATCGAAAAATCAAGCATAAACGATGTTTCATTACTGAGGAAAAATGCGAAAAAATGCGAAACTATCAAATTTGGCATCGGATACCATAAAGGGTCCAGAGGATTTGTTTTACAGGCAGCCTCATCACCATCATTAAATGAATCATCGTCTGAGTCCGGATCAACTGGATTAGTACGATATCCATCATCTCCTAAGGTGTATTCTTCAAGATTATCTAATCCATCGCCATCTGTATCCTCGAAATTAGAGTACATGAGAGGTTTCATATCGTAAACACTACCGTAAACAATATAAGGAACATCTCCTATACCGTCTTTAGGAAAAAAGTCTGTTCCAGAATAGTCGCCCCAGTAATTTCCCGCATAGCCATCATCCCATTGATTATTTCCCGTATCCATAGCAGGTGTAGCAGGTGTTGCAAAATTTATAATAATATAATTTAAATAAATAAGATTTTCGTCGCATGTATCATCAATAAATATCCCTATGATATTATTAAAAAATATGATGTTTCCCGAAATAGTGTTATTATCACTATTGGATAACCCTATCCCATAATCATTGTAATTTGCGATGTTTCCTGAGATAGAGTTGTTGTCGCAGCCATTTAGTAAGTATATTCCATAAACATTATTTTCATCTGCGTAGTTACCCGATACGGTGTTTAACTGGCATGTGTTAGCTAGATATATACCAACTCCGTTATCATAAAGAATATTCCTCGAGATAATATTACCATTACAGCCATTATCTAAATCTATCCCCGAATTACCACTTTCATATACAGTGTTCTCCCAGATATTATTATCATCACAAGCATCATCTAAATCTATTCCCGAATCAGTATTATCATATGCTGTGTTCCCCGAGATATTATTACCATTGCAGCCATTATCTAAATCTATCCCATAAGAATTAGTATATACTGTGTTTCCCGAGATAGAGTTGTTATCGCAACCATTTAGTAAATATATCCCGCTACCACCACTAATATATACCGTGTTTCTCAATATGGTGTTATTATCATTATTCTGTACTAAATATATCCCGTGACTCGGATGATTCTCTACGTTGTTTCCCGAGATGGTATTGTTATTACAATTATTATTTAACTGGATTCCTCCCCCATTAAATGAACAGGTATTATTTACTAAGGTTCCGTTGTCTGTATTTTTCAATATGATCCCATACCCCATAACCATAATTGCATTTTGGATCATACAGTTTTTAATGATAAAAAAATCAGCTTTGGAATTTTCTATAAAAATTCCATTACCCGTAGGTGAAGTAAATGCGTCAATAGTAACATTTTCAATAATATAGGGATTATTCCACGAACCGTCACCGCTACACCACGAATAATTGCTAACGGTATGAGACCAATTACCATCAACGTGGATAAAATTGGTTGACCAATATCCCGATTCTTTCAGCCTTTTTAAATTATGACCATTTCGATTTTCTTTAAATCCCTCATTTTTACCTTGATCATTGATGAAATTATAATTACTCGTGAGTGATAACGCAAATAGTATTCCTAATACGAATATGATTATTTTTAACTTGTCTTTATTTCTCATAATATTTTACCTAAAAATCATTAGATTAGGTAAGTATTTGATAAATAGCTATATAATACTTTTGTCATCGATCATCGTTCTAATAAAGTTTTATAGCAGAAGCTCAGAGATACAATATTAAATTAATAGTAAGAGAAGCTGAGGATTTAAAGAAGGAATTTTTTAAATAGATACCTTTAAAAATTCAATCACTAGAAAAAAAAAAGAATATTAAAAATTCTACAGACATTTAGTATTTCTATACGGGCATTTGAAGTCCAATCATTGGCATAGCTTCTGTTCCAGACATGTAGACTTCAATTTCATATCGGAGCTCTTTCACAAGGTTTCCAAACATCAACATCCTCCGATAAACTAAATCCAGCGTTTCTTGAAGCTTGCCTTGCTTTACATCATCCACCGCAATAGCTTTAAAGCCTTCACTGGTCGCTTTTACACAAGAAGATACCGCGGCTTTATATAAAGATTTATCTACTGGATACTTTTTCATGACCTCAAGATATGCCTTGCCAACATCTTCCGCAACATGATGAGGCCATTGAGTTTGAATTATAACCATAGGCACTTATTTTCACACCTTTCTATAATTTACGTATTACATTTTTGTAATTTTATTGGATAATCAATTTCTATAAGACCAAGTTCAATTTAAACCTTGATAAAAATCTTCGAATATGATAATTTAAAGCGTCCAAAAGTAAAAGGAGCAAGTAAATGATAATATTTTAAAATTTGATAGTTATCGAGTTTAACCTAATTTTAGATTTCTTAAAAAAGTAAATAAATCTCCATAGGATCCTAAAAAAGAAGACCATGCTTGAATAATTACTAGTTTTTTTAAAAATAGAAAAAAAGATAATTTGTTTAAGAAATCATTTTTTTTGGAATTTCTTCATATAAACAATGAAAATCATCATAATTCCAAGTAAACCAAAATAATATAGAGATTACCCCAAAAACAATCTTCCTATAGATTTAAAATTACAAAAAATATACAATACTTATAATTTACATTTCAGTAAATTTTAATTAAGGTTGAGGTTTTATGAAAATTCTAAATAAAAAATATAAACAATTTTCTCTAAAATCTAAATATATATTACTTCTCGGATTTTTATTGATTCTTATTAGTGTTAATCACTTTAACATTGCAGGAGATTTGTTATGGAATAGTAACAAGCAAAGTGATTTCAACAAATTGGAATCTAAAATAAGGTTAAGCGAGATTCATCCGAAAATAATAATCGATAATAATTGGTCGGACACAAAAGCAGCAGGAATTTGTAAAGGTTCCGGAACTCCTATAGATCCATACGTAATTGAAAATTATGAGATCGACGGGGGAGGAACTAGCACTTGTATTGATGTTTTGAACTCGGATGTTCATTTTATTATTCAAAATTGCACCCTCTTTAATTCAGGTATAGGAGCAAATCCGTTCTATCATGCAGGAATAAGATTTTATAATGTTTCAAACGCAAAATTGTTCCATAATATCATTTATAATCATCCCAGAACGGGTATACGATTATATTATGAATGTGATAACAATAATATCACAGATAACTATGTAAATAATTCCTATTGCGGAATTTACTTGAGAGATGGTTGTCATGATAATACTATCTTAAATAATACTTCAAGTAATAACACTCGATGGGGAATAGAATTTTATATAAACTCTGATCATAATCTTGTTGAGGGAAATTTTTTAATTTCGAATAGCGAGGATGGAATTCAATTGAATGATGGCTGCGATAATAACACTATTTTTAACAATATATTGAATGGGAATAATTTAAACGGTATTAGGTTTATAACCTCATGCAACCAAAATGAACTCATTAATAACAAGGTCTTAAATAATCTAGGAACAGGAATCGAAATCCAAAGTAGTTGCGACACTAATCTAATTTATAACAATCTTATCAGTATTAATACCGTACAAGCTCAAGATAGTGGTACAAATAATCAATGGGATAATGGAATTATAGGGAATTATTGGTCAGATTATGGAGGGTTAGATTCCAACGATGATGGAATAGGAGATACCCCATATCTTGTTGGAGGAACCGCAGGGAGTCAAGATAATTATCCAATATGGAATGATGGATTTAATGGAAACCCGATTCTCATAGATGACACAGGAGCACAAAATTGGGCTTGGGCCCGGAGTAAAATTTGGTGTTCTGGTTCAGGAAAATATAGTGATCCTTACTTGATAGAAAATTTAGTAATTGATGGAGGGGGGACAGGGACATGCATTGATATATTAAATTCAGAAGTCTATTTTATGATTCAGAATTGTACTCTCTATAATGCAGGTGTAGGAACTGGCCCATTTTTTCATGCAGGAATAAGGTTTTATAATGTTTCCAATGGAAAATTGATCAAAAATAATGCTTCGAATAACCTTTGGTCGGGAATACGTATATATTATGACTGTGATAATAATACGGTAATTGGTAATATAGCGAGTAATAATCCTGATTTAGGGATCTATTTACGAGATGGCTGCAACGATAATAAAGTTATAAATAATACATGTAATGGCAATGGACAATGGGGTATTGAATTATATGTTGATAGTGATAATAATACACTCACTAGAAATATGGTAAAATCGAATGATAAAGTCGGTATTCAGATAAATAGTGGATGTGATAATAATATCATTTATAACAATTCTCTTATTGATAATGTTCAATCAAATGCTAAAGATGATGGAACTAATAACCAATGGGACTATAATTCTTTAGGTAACTACTGGTCTGATTATGGAGGTGTTGATGCTGACGATGACGGCATTGGGGACACACCGTATTTGATACCTGGTAGTACTGGGAGC
>Ga0209536_100015546_pt1 | contig 10863 bp, 8 predicted proteins | sample DeeMarSeWOR28_12_FD_187461 | JGI IMG/M metagenome (GOLD analysis project Ga0209536, IMG submission 187461) | Marine sediment microbial communities from White Oak River estuary, North Carolina - WOR-2-8_12 (SPAdes) (version 2) | ecosystem: Environmental > Aquatic > Marine > Intertidal zone >... | reverse complement strand
GTAGCGACTTTCGGACCAACTTTCGGACCGATTTCCGGACCGACTTCCGGACGATTCATCACGCTGGTTGTCTGGTATTGTCATAGGGGAATGTCCCAATCGGATGGAATTTTTTACCTCTCCCATCATACAGAAAACCAATATTATTGCGAGAATTTTCAATTTTGTCTCGGGAATTATGATCGACTCAATTCTTGCTCGAACTTGGGGCTCGCATGACCACGGCGAAATACGCGACCGGTCCAACCACGGGCATCGAGTCGCTCGACAGCCCGCCGCAAATATGCGACGAGATCGACGGGGGAACCGGCTGCAGGCATCTCTTCGTAAGGAATCGGTCTGCCGATGCGCACGCGCAGTGATTTCCCACGTTTGTTGAGCAGTTCGATGGCTAGAAGCATGGCACCCATTCGGGGATGCATCAAAGAAAGCAACTGGAAGAGCACACTGTTCCGGCCCGATAAATGGATGGGAAGCACAGTGGCGCGAGTTGTCTTCACCAGATACGCCAGTCCGAACTTCCATTGTGAATCGGTCACGCAACCTTCCTTTACCTGGAAACGGGCCACTTCGCCGGCGGGAAACAACAGCAACATCTTGCCCTGCCGAATCCACTTGGCTGCATTCTTCATGGCATTGCTGTTGGTAGCGCGATTGCCTTCCTTTGCCTGTGGGTTGACCAAGAACATCCGCTCCGCGCAAAGCGGCCAACGTTGAAACCAAGTGTGGGCCAGGGTTTTCACGTCACCCCGGACTGAATCCAGCAGCGCCGGCAGAGCGATACCCTCCATGGCGCCTGTGGGATGATTGGCGACGACGATCACGGGTCCATCCTTGGGGATCCGGTCCAAATCTTCGTCAGTGATTTCGAACCTCAGGTCCAACTTGTTTTGCAATACCCGCCAAATCGTCGAACCACCTTCTTGGGCAGAGGCGCGTCGGTAAACCGTATCAAGAGCATTCAAACCTAACGCTCGACTGAGCAGTTGCGTGATCATGTTCATCCTCCTAGGCTGCCTGGCGGCAATTTGGAGATACAAACGCCGCCATGAGAAGGTGCTGATTCCAGTCATTGAGTGCATGCAGACCGGGGTCGGTCGTCGACGAAGCCTGCAAGGCACCGAGATACAGCAAACAACGCGTGAGTTGTATTTTTTCGGGAGGAATAGGATCGATGCCGCCGGTGAAGTTCACCGGAAAGCCGCCGTTGACCAAGTAGAAGTGACGGTCCCCATTCTGCACGTGAAACAGACTGAAGCAGGGATGGTTGTGTCTCGAGTCGTCTCTCGAAGGAGCCCCAAGTTCAAGACCGTCTCTGGTCATACGCCAGTCCTGCGGTCTTCCCAGGCAGTCACCAACGGCTCGGAGTTGCCAAGACCGGAACTCGACATCCGCAGAGGAGGCGCTGATGAGAATGGCGCCATCGGGAATGTGTCCGTAATCCGCGTGATCCAGTACGGGTAAGCCGGTACAGCCAATGATCACTCCCCCGCGATGCAGAGAAGCATATAAATCGTCATAAACCGGGAAACCATCACGAGATGCCACGTCGCGCCGTTCGGCTTGCTTATCATAAACACAAACGTCGAATCCGCGGCGACTCAACTCGACACTGACGGCTCGGCCAATGGCTCCATACCCAATGATCAACGCACGTTTACCAGTCAAGATTCCCGCCGCTGCCATGACGGCCAGTTGTTTCGTCAATTCGTGGTTCACCGATTCGGCAATCAGAGGAGACTCGTGCTCGAGCTTCACCCAGGATTCGGCCACGTTGACCACTGGAACCTCCAGATCGATGTCGGCTAAGGTGCGGATGCCACAGCGGGTCTGTTCCACACAGGTGAAGCGATGGCGAATGTCAGCAAAGCGCTCGGAATGGAGCAAACGAATCGCCCGACCTCCGTCATCGATGAGCAATACCCGTTCCTCACCGCCGTCGTAACGACTCAACAGTCGCCGCCTTACATTGCGAAGGACTGTCTCGATTCTGCGGTCCATCTCTCCGTCATTGTCCCGGTCGATTGGCTGCTGGATGCTCTCGGGATGGACCCAGTAGCCACGAGACCACTGGAGAAAACGCATCACCTGTTGATTCGTGGAGTAAGGCTTGCCGAGAAGAAAAACATCGTGAGGATCGATCCTACCATTGACGATTCGCTCGATCAGCGAAGCCGTTGATCCGAACAAATGCTGTAGACCCATGAAACCTCGCACCGAATCGTCGATCCCACCGAGTTCGGTGTGGAGAAATTCCATCACGGGAAGCTGAGGGCAGAGGGAGGACCAGTCCTCGCGCTGGCCGCAGTGAGATCGCCACAGACCGCGTTCACCCGCATCACGGCGAATCGGATCACATTCAACCCGGTAGCGGTTGTACGCTTCGAAGTCGGCCAAATCACGGATTGCCGAACCTTGGTTTAGGGCGCGTTCTGCGTCGATCGTGCCCGTCGTTGTCGTGGTCCCGGTTGACATGTCGACTACCCTCCTGCTCTCGCTTTGCCGATTTAGAGGTGGAGCCTTTCAGGCTTGAAATTCGAGTGATACCTGCTCAACGATTGGGAGGATCTTTTTCGGGGAGAAACGAGGAGGCAACGTGAAGGAAGTTGTAATCGGGTGAGGAAGCAGGGCTGGAGTCAAGTGAGAAGGGGTGGGTGAGTTGCAGCATCATCCAACACCGTGGACCCAACTGGCAAAGGCGCAAGCGTTTCCGGCCAGGACCAGAACATGCCAGATCTCGTGATTTTTGGGGATGAATCCGCACCGAACCACCACCACACCGATCATGTAGGCCAGGCTCGAAGCGATGACCCAAGCAAGTTCCCCGGACGTCACCGCCTGGGCGAGGAATTTCCAGGACAAGAGCCCGCCCCACGCCAATAAGACGTACGGCAGCACAGAGTTCCTTTGATAGCTCTCTGGCGCTCGCACCTCGCGCAAACTAAAAAACAGGGTCATGCCCCAAACGGCTACGAGGAGAGGGAATCTCACCGCAAACGGTATCCCGATCATGATGTTCGCGGTGTGGAAGCCGGCGATCGCAACATAAATCGATGCCCGATCCCAGCGCCGGAACCGGGGGCGTGCATCACCTTGGGCAGCGTGGTAAAAAACTGACGCAATGTACCCTACTGTCATGCACAGGCCGAAAGCGGCCAATCCGAAGGCAGGCGCGGGTTGCGATTTTTCGAGAGCTCGAGCCGCCAAAGCGAACGCCACGATCGAGTTCAAGAATGCCCCCGCCAAGTGGCTGAACACGTTGAATCGCTCCTCTGAAAATCCAGCCAGCAATACTTCGGACAAGGAGACGGGGAGCGGCAGTGCGCTCAGCACGTGGGTTTCATTCTCTTTGATCATGGCGGTACCTTCTTGGGCTTGAGTGTTCCTTTCTCTCAAACGTGCAGGCTGCGTGATTTTCGGGGAAAAAGATGGTCAGACTCTGCACACGCGGCGATGGGATGAATCTTCACTCGATCTTGTCAATCGGATCGTGTCAAATGCAGGGCTAATCGTGTCAGTCGTTGGAAAGAAGTGAAGTGTGGGATCTATTCCCCGTGGCTGTTTGCCAGGTTGGCAGTGAGATGACCGTCGCCCACGGCAATGAACGCGCCCCAGTGAAAGGGGTGAGTGCTGAGCTCATTGCGACGCCGATCTTGGAGGATAGTCAAAGCCGCCTGCCGCACGGCTCCAACGAGATCAAACCAATTCTTCCTCGCGCAGAGACGATAATAGGTTTCCATCCAAACAGTGGTATCTTCGTCGGCCACAGGCCAAAGACTCAGGACCAACTGGCCGGCACCGGCGATTTGGAAAGCACGTTGCAGCCCGAAGACACCTTCTCCAGCCAAATGCGCCCCCAGGCCGGTACCACAGGCGGATAGGACCGCCAATTCGACTCCAGTGAGGTTCAGCGAGGCTATCTCCTCAGCCGTCAAAATCCCATCGTCCCGGCTGTCGGTGGCCGATCTTGACGTACTGGCCCCGGCCAAGATCAACCCAGACAACAGGAGAGGATTTTCTGCCCTGATCCAGGCATAATCCGGAACGAACCGCTTTCCTTTCTGAGAATTCGTGCTTGGCGAAGTATCCGTACCACCGGGAGCCAGAAAAAATCCGTGGGTGGCAAGATGGAGCACTTTCCTTCCGGGGGCGTAACGCTTCAACATGCTTTCGGAAGCATCCGGACCTAAGAGTTGTATGACTTCCTCTTCGCCCCCTGACAATCCTTCCCTCCAGAGACGGACAGCAATCTCCGCCTCCGCTCTCGTGGCCGGTAACGGCGTCCACTGCCGCTCAATCAAGCCCCGTAATTGCGGCTGCGCTGGCTGGTCGACTTCCGCTGACAAAGAGCTTATCTGATTCACGGGCGGCACATCAAAAGAGGGATCACCGAGCACCAGCAATCCCCGACCGGGATCTGTAGAATTCCGCAACAGGTCCCGTTCAGCCGAGAGGTAGCGCAGGATCGGTCCTGATTCCAAGAGAAAGGTTCCGTCGTCCATGACCAGCACGTCGAAATTCAGGAGGTTCAGACTCCCATCCCGCACAACGAGAACAGACCTGGCTGCTACTAAATAAGGGGCAAGGGGATCCCAGATCCTCTCACGCAGTTGGGAGGCTGCATGCCGGTAGGCCTCACGTGCGGCTCGGGGAGATCGGCCAGGCTCAAATTCCCCCGTTGAGGCCTCGCGATGCCAATTTGCCACGAGACGATCCAGTTCAGCAGCCTTGCCAAGTGTCACCAGGGTGGGTTTGACTGAACGAGTGTCGAGGATAAATGCTACGTAAGCGGCCTGCGAACCTGTGTTGCCTCGTGGGTTCGCTCCACTCTCGGACCAATCGATGTGATCGTATTTCAAAAACGACACGAGGAGTTCGTTTGGTCCCAACTGTTTCTGGAGATCGGCGACACCGACTTCAGCCACGGAATTCTCGAGTGGCATATTGGCCTCGGCGGCGGCCAACGCACGCTCGACTCGCTCCTGCTCGTGCCGGGCAAAGTCGAGCTGCTCTTTCTGAACAGCTGCCGGCACATCCTGTGGATCACCCAGCAGCAAGTGAGCCAGACGAGACCGGTATTCTTGACTCTCTTGCAAGAGTGACTTCTGCTCGGGAGTAGGGTCCCAGTGGAGTCGCCGCGAGCGTAGGATCATTTCGTCGAGCACCAGACCCCGCGAGTTAATTAAGGCGTGATAGACCCGCCCCAGCTCGTCTGGGAGGTTATCCGCAGCCAAGATGGAGAGCGCCACGTATAGACCGCTTGGGCGGTTCGTGGCATAACGCAAGGCTTGTCGCTCGGATAGAAGACGCATCGACAGCTGCAGATGTATTCTCCCCGCGCTCTCTGCAGCGAGGGCATTCGCCAGGGCTTCCTGGATCATATTTTCCCGGTAAAGTGCCAAGGCTTGCCGTTCCCGCAACCGGCCAAAGAGAGGATGTTCGGTTCCAAAGATCTCCTGCCAAATTCGTTCGGCTTCGGCGTAGTCCGACAGAGCCTCCGTGGGATAACCAGTCTGGTATTGGTACCAACCACGATCAATGAGCGCAGCCGCAACGAGTGGATGATCCGCAGCGAGCGTTAGCTGAAATATTCGCAAGGCCTCGTCGCTGAGCGCCACTGCTTGGTCGGATTTACCGGTGCTGGCAAGGCTCTCGGCACGGTGGAGCAGGGCCCTGGCGAGGTCGGGGTGAGCTTCTGCATGGGTTTCAGTCAAGATTTCCAGTGCGACTCGGATTTGTTCAGCGGCTTCATCCTGCCTATCGAGAGCCATCAGGTGGGAAGCCAGGGAAAGGCGGGCAATGGCTACTTGGGGATGAAAAGAATCGTAGGCATCGGTGAGCACGTCGATAGCTTCTTCTGTCTTCAACAAAGCCTCTCCAAAATCGCCCATATCGCCCAGTAACACCCCGTAATTCAGTAAGAGCCGCCCGTACGAGGCGTGAGCTGTGCCGAAGCTCGCGGACACGAGAGTCAAAGCTTTTTCATAATTATCGCGAGCCGCATTGAAATCACCTGTCTTGTGCTGGAGGTTGCCAAGGTTGAGCAGCATGCTGCCAAGGTCCGGGTGGTCTGGCCCACGCAGACTGGCAATACGATCACAGACTTCGGCGAATACGACCGCGGCCTGTTCATAGTCGCCGAGAGAATTCAACACCAGAGCCGAGCTGTGTTTGGCCAGCAGAACCTCGTAGCTTTCCGGGCCCATAACCTCAGTCCAGATCTGCAGCGCATGACGAATCAGGGACCACGCTTCCACATATGCGCCTTGTTCCAGCCGTAACAAACCGAGATTGTGGATGCTGTCAGCAGTCGAAGGATGATCTGAGCCGAGGTACCGGGTGCGAATCGCCAAGGATTGCCGCACGAGTGCCTCAGCCTGTTGGAGCTCACCCTGGTCGGCATAAACATTGGCAAGGTTCGACAAAGAGACGGCGAGATCGGGGTGTTCGGGACCCAACACCTTCTCCCGGATAGCCACGGCCCGGCGCAGGGCTTCGGTCGCCTCCTCGTATTCACTCCGATAGTAATAAAGACATCCCAGACCATTCAAAGACTGGGCAATTGAGGGATCGTCGGTAGACAGATGCTGCTCGCGGATTGCCAGGGAAGCAAGTAGTTCCGGTTCGGCCTGTTCGAGGTCACCTAGGAGCAGATACAACCAGCCCCGATAATACCGGCTGGCCGCAACATCCGGATGGTCTTCACCGAGTTCGGACAGTTTGATGCGAATGGCTTCGTCGGCTAATGCGATAGCCTCACCATCGCCGATCTTACCTGCCCGGCTCAGAATATCCACGAGCAGGTCCATCACCGTCGCCGTCTCCAGACCATCCTTTCCGTGATTATCAGTCACTTGGGCTAAAAGCTGACGTGCTCTTGCCTCGGCCTCGCCGAACTCCCCGCGGTAAACAAGGTCCCTGATTTTCGAGACCGAACCCTCATCAGCCGGATCAGCTTGCCCAATTGCTCGCTCGGCAGTCAAAACCAGGATCGGATAGATTAGTAAGAGAACAATATAAAGGCGCGTCATCCCGATTCTCCTACCCGGAACCGCGTTCAGTCTCAAGGCAGTATAGTCGGCATTCGGACCTGATATAAGCGAGATTTCACGGATTTGTCGCCCCTCGGAAAAAAATGAAAATGCCGACCGCACTCCGAAAACCGGACCCAAGCCCGTTGAGACATTCAGAGAGGGCGAGAAAAGAAGCCCAACAAGATCTGGAGGAGAAAATCCTCCCGGAAGAACAAACAGAGGGTCTTTTAAAACCGGAGGTGTGTCATGAATACGAAGCGAGTTCTTAAGAGTGCGATGGTGGTAGCCATGCTGGCGATGTTCCTGATGACTGTGGGTTGCGGCAAGGACGATCCAACTTCTCCTGTCAAGAATGACAATCAGATCGTTGACACAAACACCCAAGCCTTCATCGCCGGGTCCATCACCCTGCCGCCGGGGACCGCAGCAAATCTGTACAATGCCAGAGTTGCGGTTTACGACACCCCGGAGAATTTCCAGGCCGACGCCTGGGTTGCTCAAGCTGCTGCCCTTGGCGGCGGTCAGTTGTACAATTTTCAGGTCGGGCCGTTGAACCCAGGAACGTATTACCTTGATATTTGGAAGGACAACAACAGCACTGGTACCATTGACAGCGGCGATTGGTACGGTGCTTACACAACTTCCAATGGAAACCTCAGACCGATTCAGGTGCTTGAGGGCGAAACCACGACCATCAATTTCGTCTTCTCTCCTGGCAAGGCAGTCGACATGTTTCTTAAGTTGACTGGAATTGACTGAGCGGCCGCGATCAAGGCAGAAAAAGAAGCCCCGCTCCACACCAGGAGCGGGGCTTTCTTCTCGCGTTGTGGGCTCGTTCAGCCTACCAACGATCCCGGCCACCACCACGACCGCCGCCGCCGCCGCGCCGTGGCCGTTCCTGTGCCTCGTTCACACGAAGATTCCGACCGCCCATCTCATGACCATCGAGAGCCTGGATCGCCGCCTGAGCTGCGTTATCATCCATCTCCACGAATCCAAATCCGCGAGGACGTCCCGTGTCACGATCGTTGATCAATGCTACCGAGTGTACCGTCCCGTGCTGTGAAAACAACTCGTTTACCTCGTCCTCTGTCGCGCTGAACGGTAGATTGCCCACATACAACTTCTTCACTCTGATCTCCTCCACGCACCGACTCCGCCGGTACATTGCAAGCGCCCAAGGCCGCCGGCGAAATCCGGAAAGGCCTCTGCGTCTCATTCAAGTCCGATCATGCACCGGACCCCCATTCCCTCTCCGCGAGAGAATTTCAAGGCCCAAGCTAAATAGTCGATGAGATTCTGTCCAGCACTCAAAACAATTTTGTCCGTAACCTCCCTAGCACCAACAGGTCCGGCTTCTCCGTCTAAAAACCTCCTGGGTATTGTCATATCGTCACTTACGCTCCCCAGTCACACAGTTGGAAATATCAAAATCCGCCCATGGTCGATGGTTACCATTCTCGAGAATCACGTGACTTGGCCTGTCTCCATTGCCCACCGTCCGAAAAATTGATTGCCCTGGAGCGGACAGCTGTGCCAGGGTGGCGATCGAACCATGGATCCTCGTTGAGGATATTGTAATGGGATTTTTTCGTGGAGGTGATTGGTGAATACGAAACGCGTCGTGTTTTTCGCTTTGATCGTGTTACTGCTTGTCGGTTGCGGTGGGGCGAAATACGCAGAAGAGAAAACCTTGTTGACGACCGTAACCAAGGCAATGGAATCCTTCAGCTCTTCAATGACTTCGGCGGGAACCCCACAAGATGTGGCCAAGATCATCGGCACCTTCACCGGGCAGATCGAGACGGTCCTGCCCAAGATGAAAGAGCTTAGCGATACTCATCCCGAGTGGGAAGATAATCCTCCCAAGGAATTGGAAAGCGCCTTCGAAAAGTTCGAGAGCGCACAAACGAAGTTCAAGGATGAAACAATGCCCAAGGTCATGCAGTTCGCCCAACAAAATGCCGAAAGTCCGGAACTGCAGGCTGCTCTCCAGAAGTTCAGCGGCCTCATGTCGCAACTTTAGACAGGGGCGGCCAAAGGCTTTCGCTTCAATAGTTATTTAGCCCTTAAGCGGCGGAATACGCAGCACTTGGCCTGGATAAATCTTGTTGGGATCCTTGAGCATAGGCTGATTGGCTTCGAAAATAGCCGGATATTTCATGGCATCACCGTAATGGGTCTTGGCAATGGCGGACAAACTGTCACCAGGCTTGACGGTGTAAAGAGTCGCTTCGGGTTCGGGAACTTCGACGGTGAGCTTGTCGTCCACGCGCGCCACACCCTGAGTGTTTCCCAGGACCAGGATGACTTTTTCCCGTTCCTGTTGAGATGGCGTGCTGCCATGGACACTTACGATTCCATCGTCGTAAGTGACTTGCAAGTCGTCGACCTTCAGACCGAGGATCTGGACTTGATTTGCCAGCGCATCGGCTTTGTCCTGGTTGCGCTCTAGTTCAACAGCTTTTTGCTGGTGACCCAGGTCTTCACCAACCTCCTTCATAAAATCGAACAATCCCATTTCAAATCCCTTCCGAACGACGGGTTTCTAAATTCTCCCATCTGGTCGGTACCACGACTCCAAAGAGGTGGTACAAATGTGTGCTATGTTTGGCACATACTACCAATACCAAACGAAATTGCCAATACATACTCCCGACCATCGCCGCTTCTCGATCGCCTAAGACAGCGATTTATTGAAAGATCGTGTTCTACACGGGACCTTGCTGATGCTGCGATGACGAAGTAAGATATGGAGGCACGTTAAGCATGAACGTATGAATCGCCTATCACTTGCCGTAAAGGAATTCATTCCCTTGGCCGCCTCTTCCCGGAAAGTGATTCTTGCCGCCCTGGTGGGAAACAGTCTCATCGCCATTACAAAATTCATCGCCGCGGCATTCACGGGTAGCTCGGCAATGCTGTCCGAGGGTATTCATTCGGTGGTCGACTCCGGCAACCAGATCTTATTGCTGTATGGACTGCACCGCGCAAAAAAACCCGCGAACGAGTTTTTCCCTTTCGGCCACGGCAAAGAACTTTATTTCTGGAGCTTCGTGGTCGCCATCCTGATCTTTGCCGTAGGGGCTGGTGTATCCATCTATGAGGGAGTCCGCCACATTTTGTTTCCCGTCCATGTCACGAGTCCTCACATCAACTACATTGTACTCGGTCTCGCCTTTCTGTTCGAGGGAGCCGCGTGGTTCTTCGCCTTCAAAGAGTTCTCAATTGCCCGCGGTGAGTACAGCTTCATACAGGCCGTTCACCGAGGTAAAGATCCTTCCTTGTTCGTGGTTCTGTTCGAGGACTCGGCAGCTCTGGTCGGGATTGTTGTGGCCTTCCTCGGTGTCTTTCTGACGCAGGTTACCGGAATACCGTATTTTGACGGGGCCGCCTCGATTTTCATCGGCTTGATAACGCTGTACCTGCTCGACCGCCATCAGGGGATGGATGAAGTTCCCAACCGGGCTTATCTCCCGCTTGTAGCGTTCTCGTTCGTGGGTGGAACGCTGACCGGCTGGATTGCTATAGGACAGGGTGAGGTGATAGCTGCATTTCTGATGCTGGGATATGGTCTCAGGGCGGAGCGAGGAATTGGACTCGGCGTGGTTCTGCTGGCCATAGATTCCATTTACTTGACCCTCATCCACCAGTTTGCTCTGGATGGGATCCCATGGGAGATCGCGATGTTCACCATTCTGGGGTGCGTCTTTGGCGGACGTATGGGTCCGTACTTGAGTAAGTGGATGGGGCCGCAGCGGCTGAAAACAGTCTTCGCGGTGATTGCGATACTTGATGGGATAGTCATCCTGATACAATTCCTCTGTAC
>Ga0209536_100015545_pt1 | contig 10863 bp, 7 predicted proteins | sample DeeMarSeWOR28_12_FD_187461 | JGI IMG/M metagenome (GOLD analysis project Ga0209536, IMG submission 187461) | Marine sediment microbial communities from White Oak River estuary, North Carolina - WOR-2-8_12 (SPAdes) (version 2) | ecosystem: Environmental > Aquatic > Marine > Intertidal zone >... | reverse complement strand
ACCCCAGCCGGGGTGACTCGCGCTTCAGCTAATCAATTGATCACTGGACAAGCTCTTCGTAATCACATCGATTAGGTCTTTTATCTCTGTCTCGGCCGAACCCCCGGTGACCGTGTCGGACATGCCGGACCAGATCATTTTTCCGGTCTGGGTCTCGTAGATATTGGTGGACAGACTGATCACCTCGTACTCGGTGTAATACCCCGGAGAGGCAGCATACCCGTAGCCTCTTGAATACCAGTTGTACCACCCACCGGAATAATATGTCGTCCCGGGGGTATACACGGTTTCTTTCTTCTTGTTGACGAATCTCGTCACCAGCACCGCATCCATCCCCAGGTTCTCGATCTTGGCATTGACCGTATCCTCATCCAGCATTGCAGTGGACGGAATGAGGCTGTAGCTCGGATAGGCATCCGTACCATGAGCCTTGAGTCGTGCGGTGAACTCGTCCTCAAACAATCTTCTGATCACATCGTCCTTGGCGACACCGACCACGAGAACCTTTTTGAGCTTGCCGCCCTGATAATTGGGGTCTTTCCAGACAGCGGACATGGTGGTTGCTGCACACGAAGTCAACACCAGCAAGCAAACGGCTGCAGTCACGCGCAGGATGCCCCGATTCTTCTCCATTGAGCCACCTCTCTTTTCTCCAGCGCCTACAGTCGGTGTGACTGTTCTTGCGGCGGTGGGTTGAATGTTTTGAACCTCGTTTCGCTAGAATTTAGCACGTTGCGGAGTCAAGTCAACCCTTGAGTGTTCGCAGCGGTTAAGGATCTTTTGAGAGTGTGTCGGCGATCGGAAGATGATGTATGATTTTCGTACAATTGTAAACATCTTTTAATACAATGAATTTATGATACTTAAGGATAAGGTGTCTGTAACCCCTACAGTTGGAAAGAGCTTTGCCGTTCTCTAGGGCTGATGCGAGTGTTTCACTTTGCGGTCCCATATCGGTCCGTGTCGCTTGCCCTGGAGTTGACTCTCCGTAATTAATCTATGATTGCAAATAGTTAGACTGGTTTTCATTGTGCAGATAATTCTTCCATCTTTGGATCAATTTACTGCTACTTTTATATATAATGCTGGCATAGCAATTGCTACTTGCAATTTTAGATCGAATCTAATATAAACACAGGTCAAAACCACTGGGCAAGGTTACAATATATTTAGGATTTTTGTGTGGAAGTTGAGCGCTGCCACTCAGGGGAAGTGCGCCGTGGAGTTGTACAAACCAGATGGCGAATGAGGTCAGGAAGATTGTTGGCCGGGAACAATACGATTTTCAGGAATCCACAGGCAGTGACAGCCATACTACATCTCGCTGCCGAGAGCGAAAGTCAGGTTGAATAAACCAACTGATTTTGACTCATAGTCTACCGAGGAAAGATCCCCATGCGATGTAGCGGTTCAATGTTGATCAAGTCTCTTATTTTCGCGGCTTTTCTTGTGATTCTGCACTCTGGCGTTACATCTGCGCAGGATCAGGTTACGGATACGGAAAACTGTTTGTTGTGCCATAGATATCCGAACATGGGTCGATATGACAAGGGCGGCAACAAGAAGATCTACTATTTAAACGAGAAGTTGTTTGCAAATTCGGTTCACGGCAAGTTGCGCTGCAAGAGTTGCCACGTTGGACTCGATGAGATACCCCACAGCAATGTGAAGAAGGTTGATTGTTCTTCCAACTGCCATATCAAAGAACCATCCACGGATCAAGAATTTTCGCACAAGAATATGGTTGACAAATACGTGGCGAGTGTTCATGGAGTTGACTCGGAAGCGAGCAAAAAACCGTTTCCCGAAGATCTGCCCACGTGCAAGTACTGTCACGATAACATCATGTATCGCCCCCCCCGGGGACTTTGGGATAAGAGCGAGGCTTTATCCAATGAAACACTGGTCAGGTGCATGGGTTGCCATACCAAATCCCAGTGGGCTGAAAGATTCTATTCGCATTTCACTCACCGGATGAGGAGGAGAAGAAGTCAGGAAGAAATCGTAAAGCTTTGCACGAGTTGTCACGAGGATCAAGAAAGAATGACACGTCATGGTCTCGAGAGCATCGGGACCTACAAAGACACTTACCACTGGATCCAGGTCCAATACGGGGTCGAAAATGCCCCCGACTGCCTCAGTTGCCACGTCCCGTTAGGATACTCGGCCCATGACATCCGCCCGAGGTCCGACTCTATCTCAGCGATCAACATGACCAACAGGGTCAGAACATGCAGCAATCAGGGAGGCATGCAGTCTTGTCATCCCGGAGCCACAACGGAATTTGCCAGCGGCAGGGTACACGCATATGGGATGAAAGCGCAGATCATGGCTGACCAGAACCGGGCAAGCTTTTTGGAGGATCAAGGTCTTACCCTGGTTGTGGAGCGGGCTGAAAAAGATTTGTCTGGAAAAGAGTTGTTTCACTACAAGGTGCTGCGGTTGATCAAGCTGTTTTACAAGATACTGATAGCCTTCATCATTGGTTCCATGCTCTTGCATCAAGGGTTGGATTATATGGCGAGCAGAAGGCACCTTAAAGCTCGCTAAGTTAACGTCTGGTAAATCAAATTGATACTAAATGGATTTTGATGAGGCCTGAGTTTATACCTCGCACATGGAATGGTGGAATTTTGGAATGTTGATTTTTAGGTGATTTATAAGGATTCTACTGTGACGAAAGAAGAAACCATTTTTGCAAGCAGAGTTGATGAGAGATCTGATGATCACGCAAGATACTTCATCCGGTTGAATTTCAACGAAAGAGTTCAACACATGATCTTTCTCATATGTTTTATCATTCTGGCCATAACCGGATTTATGTTAAAGCTTCCAGAAGATATTGTGGCAAAATTCGGTGAGGCAAAGGATGTGGTGTTTTATTATCGGGGGTTGTTACATCGCATCGCCGGTACGGTAATGATTCTGGTCAGCATCTATCATGTTTTCTATCTGCTGTTCAAATCGGCCGGTCGACGCTGGCTGGTTGATATGCTGCCCCGATTTAAAGATCTCACTGACCTGTTGGGCACCATGCTCTATTATGTAAAATTCAGAGACAAACCCCCTGAATACGACAGGTTTTACTACAAGCAGAAACTGGAGTATGGCGCCCTCATTGCCGGCGCCAGTCTGATGTCGTTAACCGGTTTGCTTCTCTGGACCGAAGAAAGGTGGCCGAAATTTGTTCTGGATATTGCCACCATTGTCCACGGTATGGAAGCGATCCTTGCCTGCCTGGCGATTATGGTGTGGCACATGTATGAAGTGCATCTCAGGCCCCGGAAATTTCCCATCGACAACATGTGGATTACCGGTTTAATCGACGAGGAAGAGATGAGGGAAGAGTATCCGTTGCACTATCAAAAAATCATGGCTGACCCTGAGCTCCAGAAGGTTTACATCCAGCCGGAACATGAAAACAGAGAAACATCCCGAAGGGTCACAGCCCGTCGTGGCTCACATTGAACTCTAATGAACAGCAAGTGTATAACCAGAAGGTTTGATTACCATGGGTAAGTTTGGAGACGCAGTTGGCAATATTTTAAGGATTATCAAGAGGTTGCCCATTTTTCTGCTGAAGTTTGTCTACATTTTGCCATTCTTGTTGTTTGGCGCCTGGCTGCTCAAGCTGGTTTACTTCACCCACGAACTACCTCACGTCGAGGCCAAGAAAGCTGAAGAGTCCGCGGAGATCGTGGGAGAGGATGGGGTTTTCAGAAAAATTCTACTACAAGAAGACGCGGTTCCCCGCGAGCACTTCCACATGGTTGACGAGTTTGTTTCTCAACCGGAAGAATATATAGCACCTATTTGCCTGACCTGTCATGGAACCTACCCACACAGCAAGGAAGAGAAAGTCAGGTCCATTCTGAACTTCCATGGGGGCTTTATGGCCTGTTCCATATGTCATGCCCGCGAGAAACACGACGAACACCTGGTTTATTTTGCCTGGGTTGATCGCAAAACGGGGGCGGTGTCCAAGCAGATAGAGGGCGAGTACGGCAAGTACCCGGCGAAGATTTTTCCGATCCAAATTACCAAGGGAGCCAAGACGCGCATTTTCAGGCCGGTCAGCGAGGAGGCTGCACGGCAGTTTTTGCTTTACAAGGACCAGTACACGCCGGATCAGATCGCCCAGGCAAAAGCAAAGCTTCACGAACACATATCAGCCAAGCCGGTCTTTTGTTCTGACTGCCACAAAAAAGATGGGTATCTCGATTTCAAAGAGCTTGGATTTCCCAAGCAGAGGATCGATCATCTGAACTCCACTGAAATTGTTGGTATGGTGGAGAAGTACAAGAAATTTTACCTTCCTTCCAAGATTGATTTTGGCCTCGAGAAACCGGTTGAGTGAATGACCTCGACCGGAAAGATTGTATGTTGACAAAATGCTAAAATTCCTTTTGTCGATTTTGCTGATCGTATCGTCTTGTTTTGTTCCTGCCGTGACGACCAGCTGCTTCGCCCTGGACGAGGGAGGCTGCCTCACCTGCCACCAGTACCCCGGACTGGTAAGACACGAAAAAAGTGATGGGTTCAGAGTGCTGCACATCGACGAGCAAAAGTATTTCAGCTCAGCACACGGTAAATTTCTCTGCAGGGAATGCCACACGACCGTCTGGAAGGTTCCTCACACGGGTGAAACAAAAGTTGACTGCACCACGGAGTGTCATCAGAACGACGCTGAAAAGATTCGAGAATATCCCCTGAACACCATGCACCAGAATGAGCAATCTTACATTGTCAGTCTGGAAGATCAATCGTCTTGCAGGGTCTGCCATCCCCTGTATCCTCACAGTGAAAACAAGCTCGTCAGAGGGTTTCTCAACATGCACACAGGCTTTATGTTCTGTGAGGTATGTCATATCAATCGAGACAAGTTCAAGCCTCTCGTTTACGAATGGGAAGATACTGAAAACGCGACTTTTAGCGGCGAGCCCTTCGGGACGTACTACAATCCTCAAACAGGCAAAGCCGATAAGCACGATGAGCATTTTATTTCCAGAATCGGTGCGTTTAGGTTAGAGAGCGGGAAAAAACGATCGCTGCTAAACACCCGGGACATCGTCAAGGCAAGTGAATTCGTCCTTAAAGAAGACAGCCTGAGCCCTGAGGATAAAGAGAAGCAGTTGACGTATTTTCACCGGGATATTGAAAGAAAAGAGATCAGTGTGGCCTGTGACGAATGCCATTCAGCGCACAGTATCCTATATTTTAGTAAGCTTGGTTTTAGTGAAAAGACGACAAAAGATCTCATCTACTTGAACATCAAGGGACTCGTGACCAAGTACAAGACGTTCTACTTTCCAAAGCTATTTGCGGACTAGTTTGTTTCCATCCACAAACTCCTTTTCCCCTCCCCTGGCGGGAGGGGATTAAGGGGAGGGGGATTTGAGCGGATAGATCAAAGCGTTCGAGTCGAAGGGTTTTTTCGCTATGCGCTTGGCGCTATGCACTGTGCGTCTCAGCACCCCCACCTTTATCCTCCCCCGTCGAGGGGGAGAAAATAGAGGTATTTCCGGACGAACACTAGTTTGTGAAACAGTTTTTGCAATCGTAAAACTGAGGCTATGTTCGCAGGAAATATATACTCCCACAAACCGGGAACTTGTATAAAGCCGTCAAAGCCAGCCCACAAGAGCTACAAATCATTTTCCCTCTTGTCTTTGTTCGTTGCATGGGTCTCCCTGACATCGGCAACGCCTGCCTCTGCAATAAGGCTGATACATGTCACGCCCCGCTTTAATCTCACGGACAAGCTCAACATGCCCAGCGATGTGGCGGTAGCCAGAGATGGGCGGATCTATGTGGTAGACGGCGTCAACCATAAAGTAAGGGCTTTTAATCAAAGGGGTGAACTCACATCTTCCTTTGGCAGCAGAGGTTCCGGTGACGGCGAATTCAGGTCTCCACTGGGGATTGATATTGATGGCTCGGGCAGGCTCTACATCGCAGACTCCGGGAACCGGAGGGTGCAGATATTGGGCCCCAAGGGAAACTTCATCGCCAAGATAGTCCTCCCCCCCAAGAACAGCCATCCCGCGGACCCTACCGATGTGGCCGTGGATGACTCCAGAAACAGATGCTACATCGTTGACAATGACAATCACCGTGTCCTCGCCTACGACCTTGGAACCCTTGAATTGATAAAGACCTACGGCGCATCCGGCAAGGATAAACTTGCATTCCGGTACCCTTTTTTCATAGCGCTGGACCAGGAGAAAAGGTTGTATGTGGTTGACGTCATTAACACGAGGGTTCCAGTGCTGAGCCCCGACGGCCTGCTGGTTGCAGTCATCGGGGGTTGGGGTGTTGAAAAGGGGGAGTTTTTTCGACCCAAAGGGGTAGCCGTCGACAAAAACGGCAGGGTGTATGTCAGTGACAGCTACCTGGGGGTCATTCAGGTTTTCGATTCGAGCGGGGGGTTTTACGCTGCACTGGGTGACCCGAAAACTGGAAAGGTCAAGAAGTTCAAGACACCGGCCGGACTATTTATAGACCACAACAATAACCTTTATGTGGCCGAAATGCTGGCAAACAAGGTCGGCGTATACCGCATTATTGAAAATGATTAAGAAGATATTATACTTGATTTTATTCATAATTCTCTGGCTGCTGCCAGCCAACATCTCCTGGGCTGCCGTCAAATCTACCAAGAACCCCAACTCGGCCAAGGCATGCGCCATCTGCCATTTTCGCTGGGTAGACACCTTTTTCATCGAGGGCAAAGGCTCGGACCTTGTTGAGTACCAATCTGAAAAGGTCGTGGCAAAACCCGAGATGTGTTTTTCCTGTCATGACGGCAGCGTGAAGGATTCCAGGGCAAGGGTGTACAACGACAACGGGCACGAGACCGACAGGCCGCCGCCCGCCCACATGAAGATACCTGAAATTTTTCCGCTGGATGAAGACGGCAAGGTGCAGTGTTCCACCTGCCACACGGCTCACGGTGTCCAGGGCGGCGAGGGCAGCGACGACACCATTTTTATGAGAACCTCAAACCGCGCCTCCCAAATGTGTCGCCAGTGTCACCCGGAAAGGGATGGAGGAATGTCAGCCGGGAACCACCCCATAGGCGATATCAAGCAAGAGATTCCCGAAAGGCTCGCAGACCTCGGCGCGGTTACGGCGGGAAAAAAGAACCGGATTATTTGCGAGACCTGCCACACTGCCCACGGTTCACCGTGCGAAGGCATGCTGATAGAAAGCGGCGAAAACTCCTCGCTTTGCCTGGATTGTCACCGTGACAAGAATATCTTTGAACCTGACGGCAGCAGAAAGCCCTTTCACGTCATAGGTGTCGCACCCCAAAAAGCAAAAATACCGGAAGCGCTCATCAAGGCCGGAGCAAAGTTAGGTTGCGAAGGCGTCATCAGCTGTCAGACATGCCACAAGGTGCACACCAACAAAATAGGTGGAAAGTCTCTGCTGGTCACGACGGCGGAAAAATCATCTCTATGCCTGACATGTCACCAGGATAAACAGTATCTCGTGGACACCAAGCACAATCTCATGCGCTCGGCGCCCGGGGAAAGGAACCTGGAAGGGAAGACAGTGGCCGAGGCGGGAGTGTGTTCGGCCTGCCATCTGCCGCACAAGGCCGCCAGAAAAATGACCGGGAAAAAAGACTTGACCACGGACCTCTGTCTGAGCTGCCACGGGAGAGGGAACATCGCAGAAAAGGTCAATCTTTCAGGGAACACGCACCCACTCAATGTCAATCCCTTTGAAAAAAAGCATGAAAATGTCCTCTTGGCGGCTGTGGATGTTGAAAAGGGGAAATTGGCCCTTCCGCTGTTTAACCGTTACGGTGTCCAGGACAAGAGTGGGAAAATGACCTGTTCAACCTGCCACGACACCCACGGCTCGCAAGCGGATTCGACCCAGATCCGCGCAGGGAAAAAGGTAGACAGCACTTTACTGTTCTTAAGAAAACCGTCGCCGAATATCTGCCGCGAATGTCACCGGAACAAATTTTACATCGCCAACTCCAAACATGATCTCGGCAAGATTGCGCCTGCAGAGAAGAACATTTTGCAGCAAACCCCTTCAGAATCAGGACTCTGCGGGAGTTGCCACCTCGTGCACGGGTCCCACAAGGGCTTCCTGTGGGCCCGGGACAGAATCGCTGAAAATGGCGTTGCCCCAGAGAATTTCTGTATCAGCTGCCACAATGAATACGGCATCGCGAGGAAAAAGGTCATTAAAGACTATTCTCATCCCGTGGACATCTCTCCCACTGACAAGGGGCTCACCTCCCAACTGCCACTGTTTGGCAGGAACGGAGAAATCAGCGAAAATGGCCTGATCAAGTGTCAGACATGTCATGATCCGCATCGATGGGACCCATCGAGAATTCTGGGTGAAGACCATTATGACATCGAGGGTAACTCGCAGAATAGCTTCTTGAGGTTAGAAAATGGCAGTTCCTCCAAGCTTTGTGAAGACTGCCATGTGGATCAGGCATACATCGAGGAGACCGATCACGACCTCGAGTTGACAGCCCCTTATTCCAAGAATATCCTGGAGCAGTCCCCGGCTGAATCGGGAACGTGCGGCGTCTGTCATCTGGTCCACAACGACAAGAACCAGGTACTGCTCTGGGCTCAGGAGTTTGGCCAGGGTGACAGCGTGATGGAAAGGATGTGCAATTCCTGCCATTCAGAAAACGGCTGGGCAAAAAATAAGATACCCCGGATCGCCTCCCATCCGAGGAACAGCATTGTCAACCTGGGAAGAAACCTCGAAGGCAAGCCCAGTCATCTTCCACTTTTTCACAGGACGTCGGGGGAGCCGGTCACCGTCGGAGAGATTTCGTGCCCCACATGCCACAATGTCCACCAGTGGAATCCAGGTTCGCATGCCAAAGGCAAGGGCGTCAACCTGGAGGGCAACGCGACCAACAGTTTTCTCAGGGCCCAGTCTGCTACTTTGATGTGCAGGGACTGTCACGGCATCGATGCACTGTTCAGGTTCAAGTTTTACCACGATCCCAAAGAACGCAGTAAAAAGCTGTTGATGAAATGAGGTTCTTCCGGAATTTGCTTGGGTGGGAGAGAAAACTACGGGTCTGGCCAGGGCGAGCTTCTCGACAAAGGAGCATATTCGCGCCATCTTACGCGCGTTGCGCGCAGCGAGACGGACGAGACGCGCGGTCGGGCGAGACGGGATCTTGGCGAGAAACGCGGTAAAGGAGCAAGACGAGAAAAGCTAAAGCATCTCAAAATGATTGCCTTTCTCGCTAGTCTCGTCTTGCTCGCCTTGAGCGAAGGGAAGGGATGCTTTTTGTTTCGCAGCTCCCCCTGGCCTGACAAAGTCAAGGCAGAGAATCGATGCTCATACACGTCTATCCAAGCAAATTCCGGAAGAACCTGAAATGATGTCCTGAGAGTATTCAACCCTGAATGGGGTGTGCGGTTTTCATGCACATGTAATATTACGTGGTCGTTAGATTATTTTAGTGTGCCCGATTTTTTGTCTGAATTCAACACACATTGCCGGGGTGGATTGCCGCTTCCCTGGTCTTATCCAACCGTTCGGCGATGCGGTTCTTGTCGAGCCGTCAGGGGGGCAATCTATAATTTATGTCCTTGTTACCAGTGGTTAGGCGGATTGAGCTGAGCGCTGACATATTTGAGATCTGGACACCCGATTGCAGGAAAATTATGTTGGTCAAGCCGTCTCGAGTGTGGCATAGTACTTGCGGAAAGAATGGGGTACATCCGTGGTAATCCGGACCTATTCCAGGGCGATCACAAGAAAAATTCTACATATATATCAATAAATTATCTCGACTTTTTCGTGGCAATCAGGGTGGCCTGAGGCGGCGATTTGCAGGAACTCTGTGGCCAACAGTTTGCCACATGTCGGCATTAATTCTTACATAAGTGGTAGATTTTTTCCCATAATTTTGCGCACGAACATGAGGATCAGTCAAGGAGGAAGAGTTATGAGGCGAGCCTTCACCATTTCCCTACTCATCGGTGTCACGGCGCTGGTGGCGCTGGCCCTGTGGACGCCCGAGTCGGAGGCGTTCCAGGCTTATACCCCCATCTCCGGAATGGGGACATCCTGCGTGACCTGCCACGGCAATTTTCTGGTGACCAACTTCTCTCTCACTTCGCAGGACCCGGCAACCTGGGGTGGCAGCCTTCATTCCGTCCACCAGGGCATGGTGGGGTTCAACTGCAACGTGTGTCACTCCAATGTGGTTCCACCCGAACAGTTCGGCAAGCCGGTGTATCTCAACGATTCCAACGCCGGACCATCCCCGACCTCCCCTGCCATCTCCTGCCTCGGCTGCCACGGTCGTGCGGGGGACCGCTATGGGACCGATTCTGGAGGCAACCCCGTGGGGGACGGCGCAGGGCTGCGCCAACGCCACTGGAGAGCAAATGTGGTCAACTGCAATATCTGTCACAGTGAAGACAGTAACCCGCAGAATTACACTCCAGTTAGTGAAGATTTCGCACCGCCCTGGTACAGTACTCTTGGCTGGACCGCATGCAACGGCGACGGCTCGGAGACTTTTGCGGGCAGTCTCGGACTGGACAACGATGGCGACAGCCCGCCCGCGCCTGAGCCCAACCTCTACGATACGAATGATCCGGACTGCCCGGCTGCACCCGGCTGCACGGTGGACGCGGACTGCGACGACAACGTCTTCTGCAACGGCGCCGAGACCTGCGACACCGCCACCGGGGAGTGTCTGGCCGGCACGCCGCCCACCTGCGATGATAGTGTCGGTTGTACCGACGACTCCTGTGATGCCACCCTCGACGACTGCGTGAACACGCCTAACGACGGCAATTGCGACGACAACGACGTCTGCAACGGCACCGAGACCTGCGATCCAATACT
>Ga0209536_100015544_pt1 | contig 10864 bp, 8 predicted proteins | sample DeeMarSeWOR28_12_FD_187461 | JGI IMG/M metagenome (GOLD analysis project Ga0209536, IMG submission 187461) | Marine sediment microbial communities from White Oak River estuary, North Carolina - WOR-2-8_12 (SPAdes) (version 2) | ecosystem: Environmental > Aquatic > Marine > Intertidal zone >... | reverse complement strand
GAGATTCTGGACACACCCAGCCTGAGTAGACCGTTGATTTTGACAGAGGATTATGCTATACTGCTGTTAGGTTCTTCATTGAAGCGTTCCAAAAACGCAGCGCTTGCGATGATGAACCCTACCAACCATACATCGCGACCCATCCGCTCCTGACTACAAATCCGGATATCCACCTGTACTCGGTTTCAACTTGTTACCAGCTCCAGCTGGCCCAGTGGGTGCTTGCGCCTAACTGAAGGGCTGGACCAAGGGCTGACCCGCTGGCCGACGTAGATGAAGCACATCGGCCTTATAACCGCTTTATCTGAACCGCTTTGCTGCTTAGACAGGGAGTTGGGCGACATCGAGAACGTGCCACAACCATAAAAGGAGCTATGAAATGAGCGAACGAGTAGCCATTTTGACGGGTGGTGAGGTGCCAGGCATGAACCTGTGTATCAAAAGCCTGGTCTACCGGCTCATCGATTTGGGGTTTGAACCGATTGGGGTGCGCAAAGGGTGGGAAGGGTTGATCAACTATAACCCACGCGATCGCAGCACCTATGGCGCCAACTTCATCGCCCTGACCAAGAACCTGGTGCAACCGATTGACCGCAACCCGGGCTCTTTTCTGCATTCCTCCCACCTCAATCCCAAACACACGCCCCGCGACCAGGTGCCCGAATTTCTGCGGGGGGAAGACCTGACCGAGCACGTCATCGATGTGGTACACCAGTTGGGGTTCAGGGCCTTGATTGTCATCGGCTATGTCGACATGCTGATCTATGCGGCTCACCTCAAGCAGCAGGGCGTGCCCATCATCGCCATCCCCAAAACCATCCAGAATAACGTCTACGGCACCGACTATACCCTGGGCTTCAGCACCGGCCTGGCCCGGGGCGTGGCCTTCATCCACGAGTTGCGCGCCCTGGCCGGCTCCCGGGAACAGATTGTCGTGGTCGAGACCTTTGGGGGCAGTTCAGGGCTGTACTCGCTGCTGGTGGCCTTTATGGCCGGTGTGGACCGGACGATTATCCCCGAGGTAGCCTATGACCCGGAGCGATTGGCCCACCTGACGATGCGGGACAAAAGAGAAAATCCCAACAACTACGCCATCGTGGCCGTGAGCGATGGGTCTCAGATCCAGCCAGACAAGATCGCGCAATACACGCCGCACCTTTCCCTGCGCAGCCGATCCCAGGTGCTACAGGCCATGACGGCCGAGAAGGCCGAGGCGTTGCAAGAGGAATTTGACCTGACCGAGGTGGTTGAAACCGGCACCAGTATGGCCGGTAGCGGCATGGTCGCGGCTGAGTTGCTCCAGTACTTGACAGGCCAAGAGGTCTTCCTGCAACCGCTGACCTACCTGCTGCGCACGGGCGAACCCGACGGCCAGGACCTGCTGGGGGCGACTAACTTCGCCATGTTGGCCGCCCGCCTGGTAAAGGAGGGTAAGTTCGGCCGCATGACGGCTTTCCGACAGCAGGATACCTGGACCGACGTGGACCTGGACGTGGTGACCCAGGGTGTAAAATCCGTGGACCTAGAGGCCTGGTATGACGCAGACAACTACCAGCCCAAGGTGAGCCTCATCTGGTCGGCCTAGGAAGGTTAGGCAGTTAGATTCGAGAATTATAGGGAAAAGTCGGAATAACTGTTTGGATAGAGGGGGGGCGACTTATGAGCACCAGCAACGGAAATGGCTATGTTGTCCAGGTAAAAGACGTGGTCAAGAGCTTTCCGGTCGGTGATGGGGAGATCACCGTCCTCAAGGGCATCTCCTTCAACGTACAAGGGGGCGAATTTCTGTCTATCGTGGGGCCATCGGGCAATGGCAAATCAACACTGCTGAATATGATCACCGGCATTGATCATCCCACCGATGGTGAGGTGGTGGTCACCGGCCGCGAAGTCCACAAGATGAGCGAGAACCAGTTGGCCTCCTGGCGGGGGGAGTACGTGGGCATCATCTTCCAATTCTTCCAGATGCTGCCCGCCCTCAGCCTGCTGCAAAATGTCATCTTGCCCATGGACTTCGCCAGCAAATACTCCCCCAGGGAGCGGCGGGAACGGGCTATGGATCTGCTGGACACCGTCGGCCTGGCCGATCAGGCCCACAAGCTGCCCAGCATGGTATCGGGCGGGCAGCAGCAGCGGGCTGCTATCGCCCGCGCCCTGGCCAACGACCCGCCGCTGGTAGTGGCCGATGAGCCGACCGGCAACCTCGACACCCGCACCGCCGGCGATGTTTTTGATCTGTTCGCCAGCCTGGTCGAGCAAGGCAAAACGATGCTGATGGTCACCCACGATAAGGAACTGGCCAGACGGGTACCACGGGTAGTCGAAATCATCGACGGCAAGATCACGCGGGATGAGTACGTGGGTGGGGCTGAGTGGGCCGGGTACTGAGCGTCGTGGGGCGTGGGGTGTAGCGTGAACCGCGTTGCGTGGCCGGTTTGCGCCATACGCAGCACGCACTATGCAGTACCGGTGTAGAACTCAGAAATTCTGGCTGGGGGGAGGTTCCGATGGGCGTCATTCGTTACAAGATCTGGAGCGATTTGTGGGCCCGTAAAGCCCGTACCCTGCAGGTGGTGCTGATTATCGCCATGGGCGCTTTTGCCATTGGCATGATCGTCACCACGCGGACTCTGATGGTTTCCGGCATGGATTTCATTTGGGGCGGCGTATCGCCGGCGACCATTACTATGTGGACCAACCCCGCCGTTAGCGACGACACGATTATGGCCCTGGGGCGCATCGAAGGGGTGGAAGATGTAGAAGGCTATGCCACCACCAGCATCGAATGGCGACTCAGCCCCGACGATGAATGGTCGGGAGCCGTGTTAATCGCCCGCGACGACTACAAAGATCAACACTACACTACGCTGGGCCTGCTGAGCGGTGAGTGGCCCAAGGAAAACACATTTGCGGTGGTTCAGGGTGCCGACGTCGTCTACGGCATCCAGCAAGGAGGGCGGGTAACCATTCGCGTCGATGACCACGAACAGTTAGTGAAGATAGGGGGTGTTATTTATGATCCGGTTGCCACCCCGCCCAGCTACGGCGGGCAGGTCCAATTCTACACCACCCGTGATCGCTTTGGCGACCTGACCGGCGACCGGGATTTCAATATCATCCTGGCTGGCGTGGCGGAATACGACGAAGCCACGGCGATAGCCATCGCCGACCAGATGAAACGCAAGCTGGAGAAGCAAGGCGCCGACTCCGGGGGCGCTTCGCCCCCGGACGGCCGTAGGGTGACCGACCCCGGTAAGCACTTCTTCCAGGAGCCGATGGATGCTATCTTCCTAATACTGGGAGTTATGTCCATCCTGGCCCTGTTTCTGGGATTGTTTCTGGTTTACAACACCATCAACGCCATTGTCAGCCAGCAGGTGGATCAGATTGGGATCATGAAGGCCATCGGGGCCGGGACGGGAAAGATTTTATCGACCTATTTGATCAACATCCTTGTATATGGCTTTCTGGCCCTGCTGATCGCCATCCCCCTGGCGGTTATGGGCGGTTGGGGCCTTTACGTTTTCTTAATGAATACATTCAACGCCGACCCCGGTCCCTTCAGGCCCGTGCCGCAAGCGGTCGTGGCTATGGTGGCCATTGCCCTGCTGGCCCCCTTGTTGGCCTCGCTGCTCCCCATCTTGTCCGGGGCACGTATCACGGTGCGCGAGGCGATCAGCACCTACGGCTTGAGCGCGGGGGGCGGGCTGCTGGAACGCCTGCTGGCCAGAATGGAGCGTATTCCGCGCCTGACCTTGCTGACCATCAGCAACACCTTCCGCAACAAGGGGCGGGTACTGCTGACCCAAATCACGCTGGTGCTCAGCGGTCTGATCTTTATGATGGTCATGAGCACGGGGGACTCGGTCAGGAATACCTTTGGCGACATCATATTCTCAATCCTCAGATATAACGTCAGCTTTCAGTTTGAGGACCCGGAGCGCATCCACCAAGTCGAAGCCCTGACCCTGGCCCATCCAGAGGTGAAAGCGGTCGAGCTGTGGAACGTAAGCGGCGGCCAGATTCGCCCCATGGGTCAACCTGAATCGGACGATGACGAAGGGGTCGCCATGTTTGGAGTACCTTTGCCCACCAGCCTGTATGGCCCTCAGATCCAGGCCGGGCGCTGGCTGCGGCCGGGGGACACGTATGCGGTGGTGCTCAATCAAAAGTTGGCGGAAGAGGTCGAGGTTGGCCTGGGCGATTGGGTTACGGTTGACCACGGCGTCGAAGGTGAGGCAAATTGGCAGGTGGTCGGCTTACTTTTCGACGCAGTCGTTGTCAACTCGGCCCATGTCCCGCGCCAAACCATGCAGAGCGAACTCAACAGTGTCGGTAAGGCCAACACGGTCTGGATCCAGACGGTGCGGGGTGACCCTGAGGGAGAAGTAGCAGCCGCCGGGCATTTGCGCCAATATTATGAGGAACACCAAATTGACTTGGAGCCTGGCGGAATTTTTATGGGCCAGGACACCGCGTCGGAAGCTACTGCGGCCGTTATCGCCAATTTCTCGATGATCTCCACACTATTGGCCGTCATGGCCGTCGTCATCGGGGCGGTGGGCGGTGTTGCCCTGAGTGGGGCCCTGTCGCTCAACGTCCTGGAGCGCACCCGCGAAATCGGCGTCATGCGCGCCATCGGCGCTTCCTCGGGGGCTATCGCTCGCTTATTCATCGGCGAAGGGCTGATCTTGGGCTGGTTGAGCTGGGCCATTGCCGTGCCGCTCAGCATGCCGGCCGGCCAGTTTATGACGCAAGCCGTGGGCGTGCCGTTCGGGATGAACCTGGTCTACACCTATGAGCCAACTGGGGCGCTATACTGGCTGGGTATCATCACCCTGCTGTCCATTGTCGCCAGTTGGTTCCCGGCCCGGGCAGCCACCCGCATCAGCGTGCGGGACAGCCTGGCCTACGCCTGAGAATTCTCGTAAACCTAGACCTTGCGAAGGTTTGCAGACCTTCGCAAGGTTCAGATTATTTGGGAGGGGAATGACAATGAAACGCATCATCATAATCGTAGTCGTGATCGCCATCCTGGCTGGCGGCGGGTTCTTTGCGTATCAGCAATTCCTGGCCCCGGCGGAGCCGACGCCGGAGCCGGAGATCGACCTGAGCGCCCAGGCAACGCTGCCAGATGTGGTGTCAGCCGAGGGGTTCGTGGTGCCTGCCCAAGAAGCTGACCTGGCCTTCGAAGTGAGTGGACAGGTGGTCGAGATACTGGCCACCGAGGGAAACGCGGTGGAGACAGGGCAGGTATTGGCCCGACTGGACAGCACCGACCAGGCCATGGCAGTCGCCCAGGCCGGGGCGGGGGTGGTGCAGGCTGAAGCAGGCTTGGCCAGCGCCCAGGCGCGGCTGGACCAGGCCAGGACCGGCGCCACCGACGAGGCCATCGCCCAGGCTGAAGCCGCGGTAGAAACGGCCAGGGCGCGCCTGGCCCAGGCCCAGGCCGGCCCCACCGACGAGGCCATCGCCCAGGCCGGAGCCGCCGTGGAGACGGCCCAGGCTCAATTAAACCAGTTGCTGGCCGACGCCCGTCCCGAAGATATCGAAGCCGCTGCCGCCGATATGCTAAGTGCCCAGGCATCGCTGCGCCAGGCCCAGGCCGCTTACGACGAGGTTGCCTGGGCGGGGGACGTGGGCGAAACCGCCCAGGCGATAGCCCTGGAGCAGGCTACTCTGGCCTATCAGGCGGCCAGGGCCGGCTACGAGCGACTGCTGAACGGCGCCACCGCCGAGGAAATCGCCGTGGCGCAGGGCGGCGTCAACCAGGCACAGGCGGCACTGGAAGCTGTCAAGGCCGGGCCGACCGAGGAGACAATTGCCGTCGCCGAGGCAGGCGTGGCCGAAGCCCGGGCGGCGCTGGCAGCTGTCCTGGCTGGCCCCACCGACGAGGAGATCGCCATCGCCGAGGCAGGCGTGGCCGAAGCTGAGGCGGGCCTGGCCTCAGCCCGAGCGGCGCTGGCCATTGCTCAGGCGGGGCTCTCGGACTTTGACTTGAAGGCCCCCGTGGCTGGCAGCGTGGCCCGCGTGGACCTGGACGTGGGCGAGTTCGCGGCGGCCGGTGCGCCGGTCATCAGCCTGGGCGGCACGTCAAACTGGTACGTGGAGACCGACGACTTGACCGAGATAGACGTGGTTCAGGTGGCGGTCGGCCAGCCGGTGAAGGTGACCATAGACGCCATCCCCGGCCAGGAGTTCAACGGCGTGGTGACCGACATCGCCCCCCGGTCCGAGATCAAACGCGGCGACGTGACCTACACCGTCACCATCGAGCTGACCGACGCCGACGATGCACCCCTGCGCTGGGGGCTAACCGTCTTCGTGGACATCAACGTGGGGCAATGAAGGTCGATTACGTCATCTCCTTTCCCGAGCGGCTGGTGCGCGCCGGCGCGGCGGGCCTGGGTGGCCTGATCTACCAGACTTCGTTGATCGTGCTTCCGGGCTGGGTGCGCGAAACACACTTCTATCAGGCGACAGTCGCCCGCCTGCTGCGCATTACCGTCGAGCTGGTAGGCGGCGTGCAGGGTGTGTTCCCCGCGGAAGACATGCCGGTCCAGGAATTGGCGGTTCGCAAGGCGGCCGGGAACGTCGTGGAACTGCTCAGTTTTGTAGCGGTGGGCTGGTCACCGCTGTGGCTGCTGGCAGCGGCGGCGGATGTGACAGGCGGCACGCAAGCCTATCTCCGCGCGCTGGTCGAAGATCTTCGGCGCGAGGGAACTCTGCCCCCAGACGCGCAGGTCGATAGTGTCGAAGAGCTGCTCAGCTCATTGGAGCGGACCCTGGTGCAGGCGGCCGACACCATCGATGTACCGCCGTTGAAGCTGGGAGACATGCGCGCGTCGTGGCGGCAACTCCGGGAAAACGCCGCCAGCCTGCCTAATCCGGACAGGCTGGCGCGTATGTACGCTGACCTCGAGGCGGTGACCGATCAAGAACAACGCTCGATTTATACCACCTCGTCGCTGATCGCTTACGGCGCACTGCGCACAGGCATCAAAATGGGCAACCTGTATATCTTCGACTACTATCGGTATGCACTTAACACCATCCGGTCAGATGGCTTGGATGGTTACGTGCGGCGAGTGATCGCCCCGTATCGTCACATGGTCTTCTATCACCTGGCACCCCACAACAAGACCTATACCGAGCGCTACCTGCTGCGCAAGGGGGTGGACGGGCCGTGAGCACATTGACAAACGGGCTGAGTTATGTTATATTTAGTACAGCTAAACACTGAAAGACGTTGAACAGGGCGAGTAGGCGCCAAAGCGGGGCTACAGAGAACCGGGAGCATGAGCTGAGAGACCGGTGCCAGCGCAGATGCCGAATGGACCTGGGAGTCGTAGGTTGAAAGTTGGTTATCCTTGTGCCAACGAGTAGGCCGTACCGGAGCCGCCACCGTTATCAGGGCTGAGGGTATCAGACGCATTGCGGCGTTACGTACCTGAAACGAGTGAGGCTGGCTCACTGAATCAACCCCCGCCGTCACGGGGGGTTTTTTGTTACCGGCAGTGAGCGACCTAAGTTGGGTGGCACCACGGGGACTATCAAGCCCTCGTCCCATCGGGACGAGGGCTATTTTTATTTAACACGCCAGGGGAGGAGAAGATCAAACATGACCAGGAATGCACGTCACCAGAGTCAAGATCGGTCGCCGGCTGCTGAACAGGTTAGAACCCAAGGAGGAGGGAAGACGACGAGTCACAAGACGGACGTCCCCCAACTTCTCATCGTGCCCGCCGACGCCCTCATCCTGCACGAGGATGTCGACGCTCGCCGGGTCGAGCCGTTGATAAAGCGGCTGCGCACGGATGGCCTGCTCAAAAACCCGCCGGTCGCGGCCCCCGTCGAGCCTTCGAGGGGGCAGGGAGACCGCCGCTATGTCATCCTGGACGGGGCCAATCGCACCACGGCTTTGTGGAAGCTGGGCGCCCCGCACCACCTGGTCCAGCTCGTGGACTACCGGGACGTGGAACTGGACACCTGGGGACATCTGGTCGCCGGCATCCCCCAGGAAGTCTTCGCCCAATCGCTGGCGAAGACCGGGCTAAGGCTGGACGTTGCGACAGCCCAGGCAGCCCGCCAGCGGCTGGCGTGCCGCGAGATAGCTGCGTCCATCGCCAACCCCGGCGGTGATGTCTTGACCCTGCTAGCGGGTGCCTCCGAAACGGGTGCGCTGCGCCGGCTGACAGCGGTGTATAACGGCCAGTCGATCATCCATCGGGTGACTACCGACAACCTGGCCGAACTGCTGCCTTACCACGAAGACGTGGCTGCCCTGATTCGCTTCCCGTGCTACACGCCGGCTGAGATCCTGCACCTGGCCAGCAACGGCCACAAGCTGCCCACCGGCATCACCCGCCACGTGATCCCCGGCCGGGCGCTGCGGGTGAACCTGCCGCTGTCGGTGTTGATGGACGAAGGGCGCACCACGGAGGGTAAGAACGAGTGGCTGCGCGCCTGGATCAGCCACAAGCTTACAGGCCGCGAGATACGCTATTACCAGGAATCCACGTTTCTCTTCGACGAGTAGAATCGGGCGGATATCATATGATTCTCATGTGCCGGGTTCTCCTTACTCGCACCCGACCCGCCATGCCCGCTCTTGAATAGCGTTACGGGGGCATACAATGGCCGAAATCGCATTGGACTGTGCCATATGAGGGTGGACGCATCGGGGACACAATTCTTCCACACTCTTGAGCTCTGATGCGCTTATTGTTCCTCCATCGGAAAGCCCGCTTCTTCCCACTTACGCATCCCGCCGAGTAGAACGGAAACACGGGTATAGCCGTGCTCGTACAATTTCAGCGCCGCACCGGCGCTGGTATCCTCATTGGGTCAAGTTCAGTAGAAAACGATCTCCTGATCGCGGGGGAATTCAGCCAGGCGTGATTCGACCTCGTAATCTGGCACTGATATGGCGCCCGCGATATGCCCCATCTCGAACGAGCTGAGCGAGCGAGAATCGACAACCAGGATAGCTTCGCCATTATCGAGACGATCCTTGAGCTCCTCCGGCGAAATGCGCGGCACCTCGCTTCTCATTGTTGGTGCTTGGCCTACAGTTGGAATAGGGGTAGGAGTGGGTGGTTCTGGCGTGGCAGTAGGCGTGGTAGTTGGAGTAGGGGTTGGGGCGGGTGGTTCTGGCGTGGCGGTAGGCGTGGTAGTTGGAGCAGGGGTAGGGGCGGGTGGTTCTGGCGTGGCAGTTGGAGCAACAGATACCGATGAAACACCGCAGGAAATCAGGAGTGATGTAACCAGTATCAAGCAAGAACTTTGAGCTAGCCATCTCAGACGGTTCATTTTCTCCCTCCTTGGGTCACTACCGGAAACTTTGCTGATAACCTGAGTTCGGAGTTCTGCTAGCCGCATCCTGAGTAGCCTTTTAGAGGCGTACACCCCCGCACCGCGCCGCTCGCGGGGCAGGTGCTGCACTTGCCCGTCCTGCCTCCGCAGGAGGACAGGGCAGTGCGGTGCAAGTGTCGAAGGATGATTTTCGCCGGTAATTCCTAACTCAGGTTATTAAGATAATGATGGTCTAGTATACCATATTTTTGGTCAGAGGTAAATGGGAATTCGACCCCCTTCGAGCCCGCCAATAAGAAGGCTCCATTTATGCCGGGGAGCCCTCTTGTTTCATTCTAGTTTGCATCTGTGGCCTCGTCGATTGCTAACCTTAGCAATTCTTCATCTCCTGTAGACCGGTCCGGAAAAGTGTGATATAATTGTGATATGTTTAACAGCTAGTCCCCTTGTAGAGTGTTGGTGAAGAATAAAGTGCAACGCACCTGCCAGAAGACCAAGATTCTCGTGAAGTTTTGACAGACTTGACTAAGGATTGAGGTGCGTTGCACTTTAACAACTCAAGTGGGGCACTATCGATTAAAGATCCGGGAGAAACGCCCACTCGTCTGTGGCGCGGGCCAAGCCTGTGTGCCAATATAAATGAAACAGTCAACATTGGAATTGATGTGCTGTCCTTATTGTCATTCCTCGCTCTTGCTAGGCGTTGAGCATGAGGGTGAGATTGTGGATCATGGGGACTTGTTTTGCCCGCCCTGCGAGCGAAGCTATCCCATCAGGAATGGAGTCGCGCACTTTGTTGATGCGCAGGAACTTGAAGGCCCCAACCGCCGCTTCGCACGCACCTATGATCGCCTGGCACCTATCTATTCCCTCTTCTCCAAGGTTGTATTCTTTCCTTTTGGCGGAGAGCGAAAGGCGCGCCAGGAGATTCTGGACCGATTGGATTTGAAGGGCGGTCGGGTTTTGGAGGTCGCGATTGGGACCGGTGTGAATCTCCCCTATTTGTTTGAGTCGCCGGATGTGGGTGAGGTATATGGCGTGGACATATCGACCGGTCAATTGTCACGCTGTCGAAGCCTGGCCAACCAGCGAGGTTGGCCGGTGGATCTATCCCTGGCCATGGCTGAGGCGTTACCTTTCAAGGCAGATACGTTTGACGATGTCTTGCATATTGGCGGGATTAACTTCTTTTCAGGCCAGAAGCAAGCCATCCACGAGATGATCCGCGTTGCCCGTCCGGGAAGCAAGATCGTGATAGCCGACGAGGCGGAACGATTGGCCAAACTCGTCGATCGCTCCCCCGTTTCCTCCTCATCGTATCGGGGCGATGGAGGCATCGAAACCAGGCTCATCGACCTGGTGCCGGGTACCATGGCAGAGACACGCATGGAAGGCATATGGAAATTGCACGGCAGGTATCACGGATATTGCCTGGAGTTTAGAAAACCCGGATAAGACTCCAGTAATCTCATGTACACAAGTGGCCCAACACGTAATTGGATGCAGTCAAAATGAGTTGGCAAAAGGTGCAACCCCACAGGGGGGCTTT
>Ga0209536_100015542_pt1 | contig 10864 bp, 11 predicted proteins | sample DeeMarSeWOR28_12_FD_187461 | JGI IMG/M metagenome (GOLD analysis project Ga0209536, IMG submission 187461) | Marine sediment microbial communities from White Oak River estuary, North Carolina - WOR-2-8_12 (SPAdes) (version 2) | ecosystem: Environmental > Aquatic > Marine > Intertidal zone >... | reverse complement strand
GTGTGAACCCGCACGCGGCGCTGGTGTTGGAATGTACCCCGGCCTATGATTTCCCCCACGACCGGGACGAAAGCCCTAATGTTGCTTTGGGGCGCGGGCCTGCGGTTTACGTGATGGATTCGCGCACTATTCAAGATCCACGCTTTGTGGCCCACATTATGCGTACGGCAGAAGCGAACGGCATTCCCTTTCAAGTGCGGCAGCCGGGGGGTGGGGGTACGAATGCGGGGGGCATCCAACGCATCCACGGCGGGATTCCCACGGCGACGATTGCCACCCCCGGCCGGCACATACACGGCCCCCTGTCAATAATCAACCTGGATGATTTCCATCATGTGGTCCAGTTGGCGGACGCAGTGCTGCGCGGTCTGACCGCGGACCTGTTTAACAGAGAATAGAGGATTTCATGAACAACGACCTGGTAAAAAAATTGGTAGAAGCATATGGCCCGTCCGGTTTTGAGGACCAGATGCGGGCGTTGATCCGGCCGGAAATCGAGCCTTATGCCGACGAGGTATGGGTGGACGCCATGGGCAACCTGATTGCCCGCAAAAAGGGCGACGGCAGCGGCCTGAAGGTAATGATTGCCGCGCACATGGATGAAATCGGGCTGATGGTTTCGCACATCACCGAGAAAGGGTTTTTGCGTTTCACCAACATCGGCGGCCTGCGGCTGAATACGTTCCAGGGGAACCGGGTGCGCTTTGCCGACGGCACCATCGGCGTCATCGCTACCGAACCTGTTGATGACCGCCACAAGCTGCACCCGATCAACAAGTATTACATTGATGTGGGCGCGTCCGGCCGGGAAGATTGCCCGGTGCAGGTGGGCGACGCGGCCGGGTTTGAGCGGTTCTTGCTGGTGCAGGGCGACCGGTTGACGGCCAAGGGGATGGATGATCGCATCGGCTGCGTGGTAGCCATTGAAGCGTTACAGCAATTAACCAGCACGCCCCATGATGTGTACTTTGTATTTAGCGTGCAGGAAGAGATTGGCACGCGCGGCGCGCAGGCGGCGGCGAACGCACTCGGGCCGGACGTGGGCATTGCGCTGGATGTAACCATGACCGGCGACACGCCGGAGGCCAAAGGGATGGCTGTGGAACTGGGCAAAGGGCCGGCGATCAAGGTGAAGGATAGCGGCATGATTGCCCATGCCGGGTTGGTGCGGCTGATGAAAACCCGCGCCGAGGAAGCGGGCATAGACTACCAGTTAGAAGTATTGGTTGGGGGTTCTACGGATGCGCGGTCGATGCAGATTTCCGGGCCGGGTTGCGCTGCGGGGTGCATCTCTATTCCTACTCGTTACGTGCACACCCAGAGCGAGACGGTATCCGCCGGCGACGTGGATAACAGCATCGGCTTGCTGATTAGTATTTTGGAAAATCCTATCGACCTCTAAAAAATTGAACTGATTGAGTCCATACCGACTGGACGCCAAGGTGTCAGGCACTTATCACATCAGGCGGGGTAGCAGCCACGTCCAGGATGCCTGCCTGACACCTGCCAAACTGAATGTTTAGCTTAAAATATTTTGCTGGGGTGGGTCTTTCAATTTAAGAAGTGTGCTCGTATTCGGCCTCAACCCAGTTTTTGGGTTTGGTTAGCGTGTCCACATTGACGCCCAGGAAACGCACGCCCAGCCAGCAGAGGGTCATGGTGGGGATGAATTGGGTGAAGGGGATCAAGGCTTCCACGGCGGAGACGCCGCGCAATGCTTTTAGCCCCAGCCGGTCCAGCACGACCCAGGCGATGGGCGCGGCGAGGATGTCCAGCCCCCAATCGAGCAGGTCGATGAAGACCACGACTATGAAAGGCGTATAGAGCAAAGTTTCGCTAAAGCCGGCCCCGGCCGGGACCTGAATGCGCCGCAATCCGCGAATCGCCAGGACAAAGATAAAACCAGCCAGGAGGGTGCTGATCACCATCCCGCCGATGAGCAAGAGACCAATGGTTTGTAGGGTATCTGTGGTCATAGGGATATTAACACCTGCCAGATAAATATGATCATGATTAACACCGCGCCGGCGAACTGAATCACCGTGCCCACGCCCCAATGGGCGACACCTTCCAAACTGGCCCGGAAGGCCTTGGAAACATCGCGTACCTTGTGGAATTCGCCGAGCAAAATCCCTAGGGCATAGCCGGCGATGGTGCCCACGAGCGGGGCGATAAAGGTACCAATGGTGCCGCCGATGAGGCCGAAAAGCATAGCCCGCTTCGACGTCTTGCGCACGGTGCCGCCCAGCAAGGGCAACCAAACGTCGGCCAGCCCGGTGACCAGGGCGATGAGGGTGAGAAAGGCAAAGGACCAGATGTCGATGGCCATGAAGCCGTTCACCCGCTCAAAGAGCGCGTACAAAAGCACGGTCACCCACACCAGGAACGTACCGGGAATAATAGGAATCAGCGTGCCGATAATGCCCAGGAAAATGAACCCGGCTGCCAGACCAAAAGCAACTGCCTGTGATAATTCAACCATCGAGTGTATTCAACATGGAAGCGCAGCGGAACTTTCAAAAGCACAGGTTAGGGCAAGCTATCCGCCGCCTGCCGTCCATGAACCGCGGTCATTTTACCATGCCGCGTACTAACAATACGTTAGTTTTTAATTTATGTTGCGTTAGAGGGAGGTATAGGCTTTGCGGAAGCGGCGGAAAAGGTTTTTCAGGTAGGGGCGGGTCCATTTGAGCTGGGGGAGACCGGCGCGATCGAGCTGCCGGTCGTTCATGTTGGTGATCATTTCCCAGGTGTAAGGCGAACCAACATAGGGGTGGAACCAATCAGCGAAGCGGGGCAACCAGGCCGTAAGTACATGCAGGCACAATGCCGCGGGCATGGCCCGGCGGACGGCACGCGCCGGAAACCCTTGGCCCAGTAACACAGACATGCGCAGAATGTAGCTATCAATCATGGTTTCTTCGGAAACCGGTTGGTAGCCGGGCCCTTCCGGACCGGTCCATAATATGCGGGCTTGCTCCAGGAAGGTCACCAGGTCGCACACCGGGGGACCGATGGTCGCCTCTTCCCAATCCAACAGGTAACGCTCGTTAAAAAGGGTTACCCGCCAGTGATCGGGGGCCGGATGGCCATGTAAAACCGTAACCGGTAATTCGCGTAATGGCTGTAGTACGGGCAGGGGATCATCCAGCAACTCGCCGACGGTTTCCAGGTGTTTCTCTTCGATTACCCCCGGCCAACCGCCTAATTGCAATAATACTTCCAGCCCGGCGGCGATGCGCACGAAAGTGGGCGCCAACCGGCCAGCGACCTGCATGGCGTGGGCCGAAACCGTGGCCGCCTGGCCCAGGCCCATGAGGGTGCTGTGCTCGCGCAGCAACTCATAATAGCCCCGATGCATGGATCCTTTTTCCGGTTGGGCCAGATAGGCCGGCAGCCAACCGCGCCCGGCCAGGTAAGGAGCCAATTCCCAGAAGGTACTATGCAACGTAACCAGACCGGTGACGATACTTTCCACATCATCGCCGGACCATTTCGGCCCCGGCCGGTGGTTGGGCACATCGTCGAGGACAACCCAATTACGCGACCCGTTACAATGACTGAGCCAGCAGTTTGGGGTAATGCCCGGTACATACTCGGCTAACTCGTTATAGAATCGGGCTTCAATCTGGTTGGTTTTTTTGGCCACCAACGATATCGCATCAGAATGACCGGCCAACTTGAGCAAATAACGGGTCGTGGCGCCATTTTTCCCCGCCGGGTCCCGGCGCACGTCACGCACGGATATACCGTTCAGGTCTTCATCCTGTTGTAAAAGGGCTGTCCAGGCAGCGGGCTGGCAGCGGATGAGCTGGCTGACGGATAGGGGTGAGGCATCCATAACGTTAAACATTGTAAACCGGATGGCTCAAAACGCAACCGCCGCCGGCATAATCTGTAGTGGATTCTCATGCGCGCGGCAGAATGTTTGCGTTTGCGGGTGAATCGGTTACCATGAGCGACTATGGCTTTTGAGTTTTCCCTGGAGGCCGTAGATGCCCGCAGTCAGGCGCGCGCCGGCCGCTTGCATACTCCGCACGGATGGATCGAGACGCCGGTTTTTGCCCCCGTGGGCACCCAGGGGACGGTGAAAGCCATGCATCCACAGGATTTGCAGGCTCTGGGAGCAACCCTGGTTCTGAGCAACACCTATCATTTGTATCTCCGGCCGGGGGATGAACGCATTCGCCAACTGGGCGGTCTGCACCAGTTTATGGCCTGGCCCGGCCCAATCCTCACCGACAGTGGGGGATTTCAGGTATTCAGCCTGAGTGAAACCAGAAAAATTGATGATGATGGGGTGGTTTTCCAATCCCATATCGACGGTTCTACCCACCGTTTCACGCCGGAAAAAAGCATCGCCATCCAGGAAAACCTGGGCGCAGATATCATCATGGCTTTCGATGAATGCCCGCCACCGGATGATTATGCTTATGTGGCCCAATCGCTCACCCGTACCCACCGTTGGGCCGAGCGCTGCCTGGCGGCCAAGTCGCGAGCGGACCAGGCCTTGTTCGGCATTGTGCAGGGCGGGATTTTCGCGGATTTACGGCAGGAAAGCGCCCGCTTTCTGGTGGAACTGGATTTTCCCGGCTATGCTATCGGTGGCCTGGCCGTGGGCGAAACCAAGCCGCAAATGCATGCGGTGCTGGAGTGGCTTCATCCATTGCTGCCGGCCGGGAAGCCGCGCTATTTGATGGGTGTGGGCGCTGCCGAAGACCTGGTGAATGCGGTCATGCGCGGCGTCGATATGTTTGATTGCGTGCTGCCAACCCGGCTGGCCCGCCACGGTTCAGCGATGGTTCCCGGTGGGCGATTAAACTTACGCAACGCCCGTTTTGCTGATGACGACCGGCCGGTGGCCGGGGATTGCACCTGTACGACCTGCCGCCTTTTCAGCCGCGCTTACCTGCACCACCTGGTGAAGGCCCGTGAAATCCTGGCCCACATGGCACTCACCACGCATAACATCCATTTTTTACTGGACCTGATGAACGCGATGCGCCGGGCCATCCTCGCCAGCAACTTCACGGCTTTTGCGGCTGATTTTCTGGCCGCCTATGCGGGGAATGATGAACACTGACCTCACCATTTGGGAGGCGATCCTGCTGGGCGTGGTCCAGGGCGCGACTGAATTTCTGCCTGTTTCCAGCTCCGGCCATTTGCTGATCATTCCGGCCTTGTTTGGATTGGAAGAGCCGGATTTAACGCTGGTCACGATTGCCCATCTGGGGACATTATTAGCGGTGCTGGTCTATTTTCGCCGCGATATCGCGGAGATCGTCCGCGGTGTGCTCGTCGGTCTGCGCCGGCGTGCGCCCCTGGCGGAGCCGTCTTCGCGGTTGGGCTGGTTTATTGTGTTGGGCACGATACCGGCCGGGGCGGCCGGGTTACTTTTTGAGGATTTCTTTGACCGCATCTTTGGCGCGCCTACCGTTGCCGCTTTCTTTTTACTGGTTACGGCCGGGTTGTTGGTTATCGGGGAGCGGTTGCTGAGCGGGGAGAAAGTGATGGCCAAAATTAGCTGGCTGGACGCCCTGATTATCGGTGTTTTCCAGATGCTGGCCCTGTTCCCCGGCATTTCGCGCAGCGGCAGCACGATTACCGGCGGCTTGTTGCGCGGGTTGGACCGCGAAACTGCGGCCAGGTTCAGTTTTCTCCTGGGGATTCCGGCGATCCTCGCTGCCGGGGTGCTGGCCGGCATCGACTTGTTTCAGGTACAGGCTTCCCCTTCGCTCCTGTTCCTTTATGCGGTCACCTTCGTTACGGCGGCCATTACCGGTTATGCCTGCATATACTTTTTGCTGGCCTGGTTGAAGCGACGCACGCTATATATCTTTGCCATCTATTGCGCGGCTTTAGGGACGCTGTTTTTACTGCTCTCGGCTACCGGTCAGGTCTGAAGTTCCCCCAGGATAGCTGCCTTTTATTCGTTGGCGGTCTCTTCTGCCGGTAAGATCAGAAAAGGGGCGACGATCGGGGCGCGGTTGCGTTGCAAGGGGATATCCAGACCGTCTGGGTATTCAAATTCTTGCTCCACGCCGGCATCCTGAATCAGGGCCACGTAAAGCGTGTCCGTCACCTGGTCGGGATCCAGCTCAATGACGATACCCCGATGCACCCCGGCCGGAATCCAGGTCCAGCCTAACACCGCGCCAGGAGCACCGTCCTCTTCCGCCTGAACGACAACCCAAGCCGGTATTTCGTTTACGACCAAGGGGACCAGGACCGAATTGTCGGCGGAGAAGGGCTGGTCATTGGTAATCAGATAATTGCCCGCATCCGTGCGGAAGGAATAGGTTTGTAACCGACCCTGGTAGCGAATAGCCTGGTCATTGCCGGGAAAGTTGTACTCCCCGATCGGCTCATTATCTTCGTACAGCACCACGTGCAAAATGGGCGTGGCCGCCGAGCCATCCACCGGTACCACGATGCCGGTATTTACCCCCGATTCCAACAGGGACTGGCCGATAATGAGATTGGGTTGTCCGTCCACATCGGTGAATATGGTCAGCCAGGCCGGGCCATTGACGAGGACACGTTCAATCACCACCTGGTCATTGACAATCGGCTGGTTGAGCACAAAAACATCCGGCGGTAAGGTGACGCCGAACGCCACCCGAACCGGGATGCCACTGACCAGAACCGGCCGGTCTGGGTTTGGGGCTTCAAATATACCCATCTCGCCGTCATCCGTATACAACACGGCGTGTAATTGGGGGGTCGCTTCCCGCCAGTTAAAGGAGACCACCACGCCCTGGTTCTCTCCGGCCATCAGTGGCGTCTGGCCGATAATCGGCCCCGGTTCTCCGGCTTGATCGGCGTGAATGGCGATCCACCCCGGCCCGTCAGACACCACCCGGTTGATGACGACCTGGCCTTCTGTATCCACTTCTTGGTCAGCCACATTCAGTTCCGGCACCAGGACATCGATTTCAACAGTAAAGGTGGTGCTCACCGGTCCCTGGTCATCGCGAAAGGGATCATCCAGGCCGGGAAATTCAAACTCTTTCGGCTGTCCCTCGTCCGCATGGAGCAATAGGTGTAATTGGGGGGTCGCCAGATAGGGGTCGATTTCGACGGTAACGTCGTTGCTTTCACCAGTAGAAACCGGCGTGAAACCCAAAATCTCGCTCGGCGCGCCATCTTCATCGGTGTAGACCACCACCCATCCCGGAGCCAGGGTGATAACGCGCTCTACGATTAACAGACCATCTGTGGCCAGCGGTTGGTCGGCGATGGATATGGTGGGCGCAGGAGGGGCGGGAGAAGGCGAGGGTGTGGCTGTGGGCCGGGAGGTAGCGGTTGCGGCGGCGTCTGCCGCAGCGGTTGCGGCCGGGGTGCTTTCCGGTGTGGTGGCCGCCGGCACCGGCTCTTCTCCGGCCGGTGCTGTTATGGTGGGGGTAGGTGCTTCATCGCTACAGGCCGCCAGGAGCATGATGGTGGCCAAAAACCAGATCAGCCGAATAAATTTCATCGTTTCAGGATTTCATCCATATCCGGCCGGGGCCACAACATCGGCCGGTCTTCATTTTGCGCCGTTGCGGCGGCCATTAGCCTTTTCGCCAGCGCCGGTAGGGGCTCGCCGGTTGCCGGATGGGCTGCGTGAGGCAACAAGTCGGCGACCGGAACGGCAACATGCGGAAATTCCTCCAGGTCGGGATCAGGTAATTGGCGATCACTTACCCACTCCTGAGCAGTATCGTTAAATAAAATGATGTCTGCGTCAATGGTACGGGGGGCGTTCTTATCGGTGGTGCGCACCCGGTGTAGGCGGGTTTCAATTATGCTCAATACTTGCGCCTTCAAATCCTCCGGGCCTAAATCTGTTTTTACCAGGGCGGCCACATTAAGAAAATTCGGCTGCTGGCGCAGGCCCACCGGTGCAGTTTCGTAAACGGGAGAGAGGGCGACAACCCGGCAAAATTCGCGCAGCAACTGCACTGCCGCGGGAAGATTACGCTCCTTATCAATGTTAGAACCGAAGAGAACAACCACTTGATTCATTATTATCTGACATGAACCGGCTGTCGCAGAGGTGCTTTTCGCCGGAAAGTTCGGTTGATCTTATCCCAGATCAAAATCAGTGCGGGTGCGATCAATTTCGATACCTACGGAGCGGGCGAACCGCAACGCTCCCGGCTTCTCTACCCGTACCTGTACCCGTTGCACGGCCGGAAATTCGGCCAGCACCAGGCGGCTGATATCCGTGACCAACTTTTCGACCAGGTAGTCACTGGATGATTCTACGTGTTGGATAATGCGCTTGGTAATGCTGCGGTAGTTGACTGCATCATCGATGCTGTCGCTTTCCGCCGCCGGCCGGATGTCGGCATAAATTACCAGATTGAGCAATATATCCTGCTGATTTTTCCGCTCATCGGGTTTAATTCCTACAATCCCCCGCAATAATAAGTCGCGAATAATGATCTTGTCCATTGAATTCCTATTCTGTGTTCACCAAATCGGCAAACCCGGCCAGGCTGGTGGTGTTGCGGATCCGCCAGCGAGACCATTCATACCGGTCGTTATAACCATGCCATTCGCCCCCAGCCGTGGTTACTGCGCCCCAAAAATCAAGCTCCTGGAGAACGGCAATTGTAGCGGCATCATAATGGCCGCCGGGATAACAAAAGAAGCGGGGTGTATACCCGATATGCGCGGCCAGCGTTTGTTGTGAACCTAAAAGCTGCCAGACGAGATGATCGTTATCCTGGTTGCGCAGGTCCGGATGTGTCTTTGAGTGCGACTCCATACGGTGGCCGGCGGCGGCCATTTCCGCAATCATAGCCCAAGTCATGTAGGTGTCATAGCCCAAGTCGACAAATTCGGTCACGATGAAGAAAGTCCCCTTGAATCCGAACGATTCTAATATGGGATAGGCATTGGTGTAAGCATCGACATAGCCATCATCGAAGGTAAGGATCACCGGCCGGGGCGGTAGCGGTTGCTGGTCGGTAACAGCCAGCGAAAGGTCGTATAAATCAATCGGAGTGTACCCGTGCTCGGCCAGATAAGCCATTTGCTCCTGGAACTGAGCCGGCGTCACCGATAGGTCCTGGCGGTAAATGTCGGCGCCTTCCGGCGGTGTACTCACATAATGATACATCAGAATAGGCACCTGGACGGTCTGGCTAAAGGCGGCGCGGGGCGTGGGAAGGGGAGGCGAAGTGGGGGTCGGCGGGGGTGTGTTGGTCGGCGTTGGCGTTACCGAAGGGGTGAAGGTGGGGATGTGGGTGGGCCAGCGCGTCGTTGTGGGCGGGAAGGTGACAGTGGCGTGCGGCGTGAAGCTGGCCAGGGCTGAGAGAGTAGGAGTGGCCACCGGCCGGGTTTCCGTAGCGCTGGGGTCCGGGAGCATCTTCCGTTCGAGACCCGAGCCACTACTGTCCGCGCTGCGGATTGCCTGGCGAGCGTCCGCGGTGCGCCCACAGGCGGTAAGGAAGAAGGCCAGCACTCCGCTGAGTAGCAAGAGGATTAACCAATTGTCTTGGAATATTCCGGCAGCAGAGCGGATCAACGATGATCTCCTAATATTGTCAAACATGCGGATTTTGTAACCTATGCTGCCCGCCACGTCAAGATAGTGGCAGTAGTTATACCTTTTGTTATACTGATTTCTCAGATTTGGTCCTAAATATGAAAAAGGATCAGTCTCCCTGATTAAAACTTCGCAACGATTTCCCCTCCGGCGTGTTTTTAAAGTTACCAACTATGCCGGAAAAGCTGGGGAATGGCCGGGTGTCAAGCACGGTCATTCCGTAGAAGTGGGTTTAGAGGATAAAACCGGTATGGATGAGGCGGCACTAGTTGAATGTGCCAAGACAGATAAAGAAGCGTTTGGACAGATATACGATAACTATGTCGAGCGCATTTATAACTATATTTATTACCGGACGGGTAACCACGCTGATGCGGAAGACCTGACGGCCCGGGTGTTTTTTAGAGCGATGCAGCACATTGAGCGCTACGAGGACCGGGGCATACCGTTTTCAGCATGGCTTTACCGCATCGCGCATAATATGGTTGCTAACTGGCACCGGGACAATAGTCGCCGTCAAATGATTAGCCTGGACGCAGTCGAATACTTGCGCTTTGCGCAGGATGGACCTGAACGGTTGACGGAATTGGGTGAAGATCAGGATGTGCTATTGGCGGCAATTCGCCGTCTCCCGGCCGACCGGCAGGACTTACTCATCCTGAAATTTGTCGACCAGCTTTCCAATACCGAAATTGGGGCCATCATGGGCCGCAGTGAAGGGGCAATTAAATCTCTATACCACCGCACCCTGATCGCCTTACGCGAAGATCTGCTTGATCCGGGCGAGGAGGGTGCCCAACGCCAGCGACTGCGCTGGATTTGGAATCGCGGATGAATATAGACGCAGACTTTCGTGGCTACGTAATGGAATGCGTGAAGAACACGAAATAATTATGCCAATGGCGCAAAAAGAGGAGGAATAATGAGAATAATTTTTGATGATGCCGGTGATGTGCCCGCATCACTGGTCGAGAAGTATGGAATCGAAATGATCCCGGTCAATATCTCTTTTGGTACGGAGCAATTTCTTTCCAGTGTTGATATGTACCATGATGACTTTTACCAAAAGGTGAAGACCGTCGGCGACCACAACTTTCCCAAGACTTCACAGCCGACTCCTTACCAATTTGAGGAACTTTTCCGGAAGTTGATCGCTCAAGGGGACAAGGAATTTCTTACCATTGTGGTCAGCGAAAAGCTGAGCGGCACTTACGCCTCTGCGGAGGCGGCGGCCCGGGAACTGGAAGGCCAGGCGACTTTTCATCTATATGATTCCGAATTTGGTTCCGCGCCGCAGGGATTAATGGTGGCAGAAGCCGCACGGAT
>Ga0209536_100015541_pt1 | contig 10864 bp, 4 predicted proteins | sample DeeMarSeWOR28_12_FD_187461 | JGI IMG/M metagenome (GOLD analysis project Ga0209536, IMG submission 187461) | Marine sediment microbial communities from White Oak River estuary, North Carolina - WOR-2-8_12 (SPAdes) (version 2) | ecosystem: Environmental > Aquatic > Marine > Intertidal zone >... | reverse complement strand
ACATAAATGGACAGGTAGCGTCCGCTCATGTCATTTGTCTGGGTTCCAATGTACTGAAGTTCGGCAGAGTCATTGCTGTATCCATATCCGCTCGGACCGTTGATCCATGGTGTTCTTGAGGTGTTGTCGTCGAATCCGATTTGCGTCCATAGTGTTGTGGGTTGTCCCTGAGCATTCGGCGATGGTTCCTGGGTGCCCTTGAAGTAAACGCCGGGATGACCGACATTCACAAGCGTCACCAGTGTCGGGTCTTCGGCGACCACCTGTGTCTCATCCGGTTCTCCCGGCGTGCCGTCGATAAACGTGCTGGGCGCCCAGGTTGACGCCTCGTCGGGATCGCCGCCGAGTTTAGCGAGGATCAGCGAATGTCCCGTCCCATCCGGCGAGACCGGCCACGGCGGTTCGTTGCCGTATCGCAGCGTCAGGACAATACCGCCGCTTCCGTTGGACAGTTCGATGCGTTCGCCGGCGTTATCGAGCCGGCCCGAAAAAGGTCCTTCTACGCCGGTTATTCCGTAGGCTTCCTCAAGGGCGGCAGGGTCGCGAGCCACGACCAGATAGCCTTTGGGCTCGATTTTCGTGCCGGGCTCGAACACGTACTGGATGCCGTTCGTGAATGCGTAATTGGTGAGATCTTCGGAGACTGCACGGTTGTTGTACAGTTCGATGAACTCAAGTGTTCCGCCCGGGTCGGTGGGGTGGTACATTATCTCGCTCACGACAAGTCCCATGCCGGGTTGTGTGATCCACAGAATGACCACACTGGCCGTTACTAATAGATACCAAAGATGCCATTGCTCGTTTTTCATTTAGTGTTTGCTCCTTTCTCCTACGATTGTGATCAGAACCCCCCAACCAATCGCATGACGTCTTTATCGGTTTGAGTAGTTGCTGGATGTTAAACCGGACAGACCAGCGTGACCCGTAATTGACTATTTTGACTACTTATTTACATTTCCTTAAACTTACAATATTCTATTTTAACAACCTTGGGCCTTAATTTCCAGCTTTTTTTGCCGGGATTGTTGGTGTTGCGATGCGGATTTGAATTGGATTTCAGAAACACTAACAAAAAAATTAAGAAATTCTCAAAAAATAGCGTCAAGTTTAGCGTTTTTGTTGGACTTATTATATAGGAGTCAATGATTAACGACAAAGAGCATGCTGAATTGGTCAGGAATGCACAGCTCGGCGATAAGGAGTGTAGGAGTCGTTTGGCTGAGGCGGCGAGGGTACATTTACGTGAATATGTGCTCCGCCTTACGTTACGAGAAGATTTGACACAGGATATCATTCAGGAGAGTGTTCTGGAAATGTTTAAAGTATTCGACAAACTGAAAAGTACCGAGAAGTTCTGGTCATGGCTGGACGGCATAGCTTTCAATAAGATTCGCCACCATTACGGCCGACAATGGCGGCATAAAACGATTTCCCTTTCCGATATTGACCGCCAGCTCGCGATCGGGGACAGCCAAAGCGCCCTGGCCGAGATGATTAACCGGGAATTGAAACAAATCGTTCTTATATCGATGCGCGAATTATCACCCCGTCACAGGGCCGTTTTGACCATGCGATGTTACAAAGACATGTCATATGCAGAGATTGCCAGGTTGATGGGATGTACGGAATTAGGTGCCCAATCATTATTCTATAGAGCAAAGAAAGCTCTTGCAAAAAAACTTTCCCATCACGGACTCGGCAAGGGGTACCTACTGGCCGCTTTGGTTTTATTCGGAAAGCTCACGGCATCAACCGAGGCTGCCGCTGCAAATGTATCAGTTACGGCTGCGACTCTCAAGGTCGGTGCCGTGGCTTCTCTGACAACGATGGTAACAAGTAAAACCGCTGTCATATCAATGGTTACTATCGCTGCGATTACCGGAGGAACTATTGTAGTGACGAATGGGACAGGCAAGAACGATATAGGGCCCCAAAGAATTAATGCACAAACTTCCTTCAATACACCAGCGCAATCCGTAGCTAAAGGTATGGAGCAATGCTGGTATTTCTTCCCTGAAGGCCCCGGCAGACCTGTAATGATGCGCATGCTGGAGTTTGGTGCCTCCGGCAACAATTCTTATTGCCGAAACCTTCAGAACCAGCATGCCAACTACTACTACGATAAGAACACTATCTATGTTAATAATTTTCGAATGTATAATTCTGATTTATCTGTAACAAGGCTGCCCACCGACGGCGAAGATATGAGTCAGTTCATTTCTCAAGTTGAGGGCAGGCAGGCCGATATGGAATGTATTTCCAGCAATGGAAAGGGTTTGCTTGTAATCTCCAAACGTAGCAGCGAGCACGGCGACAGAATCTGGAGGACGGATCGCCACTTCAATGTTTTGGAGGAGGAATATTTTCAGTTCAACTGGCCGGAGAGTACTCGAATCGTTGACAATCGAGACCAAATGCACAAGCGAGGCTGGACATATTTCAGAATTGCTGGCCGGATCAATGCCCAGCAAGTATCAGGAGCCGGACGGATACCGTTTGTATATGCCGCAAGCAAGCAATCCGGCCCTTGGCTTAATTTACAGCTTGCTAATGGCAAAAGGTTTTTAGACAGCAGGGCCGGTGCGTATGTCTTCGACGCAAGCGGAAAAATATTGGCTGCATACCCAGCGGGGAGTTTCTTCAAGGGATTGGGTCAACCTTGGATGGGATTACACACCATTGATATTGTGCGTCGGGATGCAGCGCAAAAACAGGTTTGGTTCGAAACCAGACAATTATCCGGCGGCGATAAAACTGAAGTTATCTTAACACGAGAACTGACCAGGCTGATCTATACAATCGATATGGAGTCCGATGTTATCGAGAAGATTACATTCTCAGCAGGCAACAGTGTTAAGGGCGAACTGGACTTTTTCTACCTGCAGAATATCGATAATGTTGGCGACGAATTTGCCTCGCCGGGGATCGAAAGCTATCGGAAGCCGCAGCAAAGTCCGCCGGGCGTGCTGTGGCTTGTAAAATTAATTAACAACCGCTGATGATTTACATCTTTTGCGAGGGAACTTAAAGCAGAAAGGAAGGTGCGCAATGGCTGCCAAAGTGAATGTTATGAAAATATTGGCTATTCTGGTATTTTTTGTCGTACTTGCCAGCTCCGCAACCGCTCAAGAAGGTGGTTTTGGAGGAAGGAGCGACCCGCTGAATTACTATTTTGTCGATGCGGTTCATGGAAGCGATGACAACGAAGGGTTAACGCCGGGGACGGCGTTCGCGACAATTAAAAGGGGCATCGACATAGCAATGGACGGCGACGTAGTCCGTGTCTATCCGGGTTTGTACCTGGAGGAAGTCAATTTTCGGGGAAAAGCGCTCATCGTACAGGGTGTTACTGCTGGTACCGCCGGAGTACCTGTGCTTCATAATCCCGACGATTTTGCCGTATCGTTCTACAATGGCGAAGGCCCTGATAGTGTCCTGAAGAATTTCGTTATAAAAAACAACTTCATGGCAGTCTTTATTGTCGGCAGCTCTCCGACTATCAGCAATCTGACAATAGTTGATAACATGTACGGCATCGAGGCTTCCAACGGCTCGGATCCCAATATAAGCAATATTATTTTCTGGAACAACATCTACAGCGACCTGTTCGGATGCAAGGCCAAGTTCAGTCGTATCGATGACGTAGATGCAGGCGAAGGCAATATCGACGCCGATCCCCTCTTTGTCGATCCGGAGAATGGCGATTATCGCCTTCGCTCCAAACGGGGCCGCTATTGGCCCGAGCATGACGTCTGGGTTCTTGACAGGGTGAGCAGTCCCTGTATCGATGGCGGCGATCAGAGTATCGAGCCGTTAAATGAACCTCAGCCCAATGGCGGACGAATCAATATAGGTGCTTACGGCGGCACGTCCCAGGCCAGCTTGTCACTGACCGAAGAAAATTTGCCGGGCCAGGCTTACAATCCCAGTCCCGCCGACAGTGCGGTTGATATTGATACAGATGTCATATTGAGCTGGATCCCTGGCGCAAACGCTGACTCGCATAATATTTATTTCGGAACCGAGTTAGATTTTCGTTTCGCAGCGGAGCTTCCAGTATATCCGGAATTGCCCTTTGGTCGTGCGTTTATGGGCAATCAGACATCAACGCAATTCGATCCCGCTTGGTTGCAACCTAATACTACATATTTCTGGCGTATCGACGAAGTTAACAGCAAGGGCACGAGGACCGGTGTGCTGTGGAGTTTCACAACAGGCGCAGTGTCTGGACCACCGCCGAAAGGCCGGGCTTGTTTTGTCGCTGAGACCGACGTCTGGGTGAACGGAACTCTTGTTTCAATATCGAATGTTGCTGCGCGAAGCAGCGTCGGCCGGATTAATGGTACTACGGCGGAGAATTCGTTGATGTCGCTGCCGTATCTGGGAAAAGTCCAGGAGCTGCAGGAACACGAAGACACATTCAGTTGTTACGATGTCTTGCTTGAAAGCGGCAATTGCATCGGCGTGGCCGGGAACCATTACTTTTTAACCGAGTCGGGCAAATGGCTTGCCGTACAAGATTTCAAGGCGGCAACGAAACTGCAAACGCCGAATGGTTCGATTGGGATTATTAGTATGACCAAAAGGCCGACGCTGTATGTGGGCAAGGTTTACAATCTCAAGGTCGAAGGTTCGGACCGGTATCTGGTAGGCAAAGATGCGGTGATTGTGCGTGATTACTAAAATGCCATCGTTGCCGATAAAGCCCGGACTATGCACGGCTTTGGAATTAATTGCGGGTAGCAAAGTGAAATTTAGTGAATGTGGAACTTTTTGACGTCAATTTAATTACAAGGAGAACTATCATGTATAAGAAGTTGATTTATTTAACTGTTCTTGTCTTAGTGCTGGGTCTTACCAGCGAGGGATGGCCAAAAGCCTCGAATCCACAACCACCTGACGGCGCCATCCATGAAGATACATGGGTAAGCCTTGGCTGGCGGCCGGGAGAACATGCAGCCTCGTTCGAAATATATGTCGGTACCAACTATGACAATGTAAAAAACGGCGCCGGAGGCACATTTCAGGGCAGCCAGAACATGGCATTTTTTATTCTCGGTTTTCCCGGATACCCTTATCCGAATGGTCTTGAACCGGGAACAACTTATTACTGGCGGATCGACGAGATAAACAACCAGCACCCGGACAGTCCGTGGGTTGGAGATATCTGGAGCTTCATGATTAGACCCAGCATGGCTTATGATCCTGAGCCGGCTAACGGCGCCGAGTTTGTGGAGCCCAACGTAATCCTTAAATGGCAGCCTGGTTTCGGCGCTAAATTACACACAGTATATTTCGGTGATAATTTTGCCGAAGTGAGTCACGCCTCTGGAGGACGTCCGACTGGATCGGCATCTTATAATCCCGGTATACTTGAATCAGGCAAGACCTACTACTGGCGGGTCGATGAGTTCGATGGACGCGAAACCCACAAAGGCTATGTCTGGAGCTTTACGGTCGGGATAGAAGGCCCCCCACCCGGCGGGGAGGAAGGAATGATCTATGTCGATGCGGTTAACGGAAACGACCACAACAACGGATTGGCGCTGCGAACAGCTTTCGCAACTATTCGGAAGGGTATTGATGCGGCAGTGGACGGTGAGGTAGTTCTGGTCTATCCGGGGCTGTACCTGGAAGAAATCAATTTCCTGGGTAAAGCGATAACAGTGCAGGGTGTCGCTGTAAGCCCTGACGGCTTGCCTGTGCTCTGGAATCCGGGCGATTTTGCGGTTTCGTTTTACTCCGGCGAAGCCCCCGACAGCATTCTGAAGAACTTCATCATCAAAGACAGCTTCATGGGCGTCTTCATTGTCGACAGCTCTCCCACTCTCAGCAATCTGACGATAGTTGGTAATACGTACGGCATTGAAGCCTATGCCGATTCAGAGCCGGACATCAGCAACACTATTCTCTGGAACAATACCGACAGCGACCTGTTCGGGTGCCGGGCCAGGTACAGTTGTGTCGAACGAGGAGGTGAAGGTAATATCACGGCTGATCCGCTCTTCGCCAATCCCGACAACGATGACTATCATCTACGCTCCGAGCGAGGCAGATATTGGCCTCGGTTTGATATATGGGTACTCGACAGAGTTACCAGCCCCTGTGTTGACGCCGGCGCTCCTGACACCGAGGTTTTAAATGAGCCTATACCCAATGGCGGTCGAATTAACATTGGCGCCTACGGCGGCACGATGGAAGCCAGCCTGTCACCGGGCGAACAGCAACCGTCCCCCCCGTCTCGCAAGGCTTCGAATCCATATCCTGCCGACGGAGCGCAGGATATGGGCATTGGCATAGACATTACATTGAGTTGGACCGCAGGTTTAAACGCCGTCTCCCACGATGTATACCTCAGCTCTTACCGGGACGAAGTCGTCAATGCCGATACATCCGATACGACCGGCATATATCGAGGTCGCCAGGCTGCCACCACCTATATGCCGACTGAAACTCTTTTTGGATGGCACGCTGCGCCTTACTACTGGCGGATAGATGAGGTAGATAGCGAAGGTAATGTGACAAGAGGTGACATTTGGGCGTTTTCAATGGACTTTACACCACCGGCGCCGCCCAAAGGCAGGGCTTGCTTCCTCGGTGATACTTCTGTGTGGGCGGATGGGGCACTCGTTCATATCTCGAAAGTTGCTGCAGGTCAGACAATCACTAATGTAGCTTGTCCTGCGACAGTAATAAGGCAAGTCGAAAAACTCGAAGAGCATGAGGGTACATTTGTTTGCTATGATGTTTTGCTTGAAAGCGGCAATTGCATCAGCGTGGCCGGGAACCATTACTTTTTAACCGAATCGGGCAAATGGCTTGCCGTACAAGATCTCAAGGCGGCAACGAAACTGCAAACGCCGAATGGTTCGATTGGGATTATTAGTATGACCAAAAGGCCGACGCCGTATGTGGGCAAGGTTTACAATCTCAAGGTCGAAGGTTCGGACCGGTATCTGGTAGGTAAAGATGCGGTTATCGTGCGTGATTACTAAAATATTTTATCTTCGTTCGGTCGATGGGAATTGAATCCTGTTTTTGACAGGTGGTGATAAGAAACAAGCAGCTTGCTTGATGATGAAAGTATGCTGTGGCTGTATCGGGTGTAGCGTCAATATAGATTCATTGTCTTCAATTGAAGGGATGGAAAGATGCGAGGTGAAGCGAATTTCATTGTAAGGCTGGGAATTTCAATATTGGTAGTAATGGGAGCCGCAGCTACCACTGCGGGAAACATTATCTATGTTGACGATAGCGCAGTTGGCGCTAACGACGGCACAAGCTGGACAGATGCATATAACTTTCTTCAGGATGCCCTTGTTGATGCCAATTCTGTTGAAAAGCCGGTCGAAATCCGCGTGGCACAGGGCATTTATACTCCTGATCAGGGAGCCGGTGTTACACGTGGAGATTCTCTTGTGGAATTCCGGCTGATTAACGGCGTGTCTATACTTGGAGGCTTTGCCGGTGTCGGAGATATAGAGCCTGATACCAGATACATCGAAGCGTTTAAGACAATCCTCAGCGGTGATTTAGCCGGGGATGATGTTGATGTTGACAATCCCTATGAGTTATCCGGTCATCCCACCAGAGCGGAGAATAGTCGCATTGTTATACTTTGTAGAGATAATGATGAAACAGCAGTGCTCGATGGAGTTACTATTACTGCCGGAGAATCAGGCATGAGAAACAGAGACAGCAATCTTACTGTTAATAACTGCACATTCCTTAATTCACGCTATGGGATATTCAATTTTCGTAGCAGTCAAAAAGTAACCAACTGCACATTCAGAGGTCACTATTTTCAGGCAATATTTCAAAGTGAAGGCAGCCTAATACTTAATAATTGCCTGTTCAGCGGTAATGAGGGATGTATCGATAGCCATTCGTTTAATGAGATAACACTGCACGACTGCTCTTTTATCAACAACATGATAACCTCGGGAGTAATCGATTGTTCTTTAGGAAAGAATCTGAGAATTTACAACTGCATATTCAAAAACAATGTGGGGCTGTCAGAGGCCGGTGTTAGTGTAAGTGTTGAGGGAGAATTCACTGCAGAGAATTGCACTTTTACCGGAAATGTTGGAATGTCGATAAAATATTCGAATAGAGGACGTTTGTTCGTATCAAATTGTCTTTTTGCTGGTAATTTGGAAGGTAGTATGAGTTGGTCCTCCAGCGGAATTTATTCGGATAGTCCCGACACAATTATACGAAACTGCACTTTCACTGGTAATTCTGGCGGAGACTTTGGCAGTGCTTTGAAACTTGGCGACGGTGGATGGGTATCGAACTGTATCTTTTGGGATAATGACCAGCCTGCGATAGGTCGCGCAGTGGGAAATCTGTTTATGAAATACTGTAATGTTGAAGGAGGATGGCCCGGCGAGGGTAATATAGAGATTGATCCGTGCTTTGTTATGCCGGGATACTGGGACCAGAACGGCACACCCGATGATGATTCTGACGATTTCTGGGTGGATGGCGACTATCACCTGTGTTCTCGGGCGGGCCATTGGGACCAGCAAAGCCAAAAATGGGTGCAGGATGATGTAACAAGCTCCTGCATTGATGCCGGCGATCCGAACAGTCCCATTGGCACTGAGCCATTTCCCAACGGCGGGTGCGTCAACATGGGAGCGTATGGCAGCGGTGACAAGGCAAGTAAATCATATTTCGGTGAACCTGTTTGCGACGTCATAATAGCAGGCGACATAAACGGCGACTGCGTGGTAGATTTTGAAGACCTTATGATATTAATGTCACATTGGATGATGCGGCCGGAAGATTTAGTGAACAAGCCCCCGACCGTAAGGCTACTCGAACCACAGGATGGAGATAGAGTGGCCAGGCCCGAGTCTATGAGATTGTTGGCTGAAGCGAACGACTCTGACGGATACGTGAACAAAGTTGTGTTCTATCTGGAATATAGAACAGATGAGTACACAAGGGGGCGTGTCTTTGAAGACGCTGATGGTTCCGATGGCTGGGAAAGTGAAGGCATCTGGCCGAATAATGCTGAATTCGGAGAGTGGACAATCTATGCCGAAGCTAAGGATAACGAAGGTTTAGTAAGTGTTTCGCCTGAGATTACTGTTACTCTATATCATCCTTGACTATATATTTTGGAGATACGAAAATGCGAGGTAAGAGCCTTAAAATTATGATTATAGCCTCTATTTTGCTTTTTTCACTTATGATATGCACACCTTGTAAAGGGAAAATTATCTACGTTGACGCCGACGCGCCCGGCGCTAATGACGGCACGAGCTGGGATGGTGCCTACATTTACCTTCAAGATGCCTTAGTTGACGCAAACACTTCTGAAAAGCCTACAGAAATCTTTGTCGCACAGGGTATTTACAAACCCGACCAGGGAGCAACAATGACTCTGGGAGACCGCGGTGAAACATTTCGACTTATCAACGGTGTTTCAATTTTTGGAGGCTATGCTGGCTTCGGAGAGGCTGATCCCGATGTACGAAGTATCGAATTATACGAAACCATCCTGAGCGGCGACCTGAATGGTGATGACATTGAAGTAGTCAGTTGCGATGAACTGGTGGATGAGCCCAGCAGGGACGATAACAGCTACCAGATCGTGACCGGTAGCGGGACCGACGAAACCGCCGTTCTTGACGGATTCACTATTACCGGCGGAAATGCTGATGTATTCACCAATCGTAACGGCGCCGGATTGCTCAATGAATACGGCGCACCACAGATTTTCAATTGCACGTTCAGCAGGAACTCTGCACAGTATTATGGCGGCGGGATATACAACTACTACGGCAATCCAACATTTATCAACTGCACTTATACACAGAATTCTGCAAGGACTGGTGGAGGGATATATAACTACTATGGCGATTCAACATTTATCGACTGCTCTTTCTCACAGAATTCCAGTAGCGGGATAAACAATAGTGGTGGTAACTTAACGATTACTAACTGCACATTCATTAATAACACCGGTAGCGGAACATACACCAGAGGGGGCAGTGCAATCATTTCCTACTGTACTTTCTCAGGCAACTGGGCAAAGAGTCGTGGTGGTGGCATTTATTGCTCTGGTGGTGACTCAAGCATTACCAACTGCATATTCAGCGGGAACTCAACAGATTATGGCGGAGGTGGAATATGCTTCGACGACGGGGATCTGATTCTGGCAGACTGCATATTCGCTGATAACACGGCGTTTTATGGTGGTGGAATGTACAATTCAGGATCACCGGTTATAACTAACTGTACATTCAGCAGGAACTCGGGACGTGATTACGGCGGAGGAATGTACAATGAGGAGTCACCGATTCTGAGCAATTGTGCATTCAATGGGAACTCGGCGAGCAGCAACGGAGGCGCAATATACGATACAGGTCGCTCACCGATTTTCAATAGTTGCGTATTCTCCGGAAACACTGCACGTCGCTATGGAGGTGCTGTATCATGCAGTGGAACACGTTCGATTCTGAACAACTGTACATTTAGCTTGAATTCGGCGCCGGATGGAAATGCACTGGCCTTCAACGCTAACAGGAGTAGCACTGTCGAGCTGAATAGCTGCATACTTTGGAGCGGCGGCAACGAGATATGGAATAATGATAACTCAAAAATTAGTATTTCCTACAGCAACATCAATGGCGGCTGGCCCGGCACAGGCAACATCGATTCTGATCCTTTGTTTGCAGACCCGAATGGCCCTGATGACATACCTGGCACAGAAGATGACGACCAGCGACTCGCTCCATTGTCACCCTGCATTGATTCAGGTGATCCGAATTATATATCCGAACCAAACGGAACGGATTTTGGGGGAAATCCACGGGTAGTTGGCGGCCGTGTGGATATGGGTGCCTATGAG
>Ga0209536_100015540_pt1 | contig 10864 bp, 9 predicted proteins | sample DeeMarSeWOR28_12_FD_187461 | JGI IMG/M metagenome (GOLD analysis project Ga0209536, IMG submission 187461) | Marine sediment microbial communities from White Oak River estuary, North Carolina - WOR-2-8_12 (SPAdes) (version 2) | ecosystem: Environmental > Aquatic > Marine > Intertidal zone >... | reverse complement strand
TTTGTTTCTTCCAGCAAAAGGCATCGCAAGAGTGCGCTCCCCAGTAATGCTTCAAAACTCCTGATGGTTACCCGGCAGCTTACACCGGAGTGCTGGCTAATATCCGGACTGCTCCGGGCCTGCAGTGTTATTTCCGCCAGTATGTCTTTCATAAAGGAGGGGACGTGCCAGGGGAGGTCATTACCGGGAATAGTACGTGCTTCCTGGTCCATTATGGCGATTTCAATGTCTCTTTCAGCGGGATAGTGGGTTTTTATCTGGGTGTCGAATCGGTCTTTAAGGGGTGTAATAATTCTCCCCCTGCTGGTATAGTCCTCCGGATTTGCCGTGGCAACGAGGAGGATGTCGAGGGGAAGGCGTACGGGGAACCCCTTAATCTGTAGGTCCCGTTCTTCCATGATATTGAAGAGTGACACCTGGATTTTCTCGGCAAGGTCGGGCAGTTCATTTATGGCAAAAATACCACGGTGGGCACGGGGAACGAGACCGAAATGTACAGCAGTTTCGTCATCGAGTGTTCTTCCCTGAGCAATCCTGATGGGATCTACTTCTCCGATGAGGTCTGCAGTGCTCACATCAGAAGTGGCAAGTTTTTCAACCAGCCGCCGGCTACGGGGAATCCAGGCAAGGGGGAGCTCATCACCCTCGCGGGCAAGCCTGCTCTTGCAGTCACTGCAAACCGGTGCAAAGGGATTGTCGTGGATAGGACACCCTGCTATTGCGGGGATTTCGCTATCAAGGAAGGTGACGAGACTCCTGATGAGTCTGGTTTTTCCCTGACCCCTTTCGCCGAGAAAAATGATATTGTGACCGCAGAGGAGGGCATTAATGATCTGCGGGATAACCGTGCTGTCATACCCCTTTATATCCTCGAAGAGAGGTTTTTTTTCTGCCAGCATACGTATCAGGTTTGTGCGCATTTCTTCGCGAACGGAAGGGATATGGGTGAGATGCTTCTTAAGATCACCTGCTGTTTTAATCGTATTCTTTTTCATGGATATTTCCTCATGTGCAGCAAAAAAGGGGTGTGGAACAGAATAATTAAAAAGTATAGCATAAATGGCTCTACTATTCCCTTTTTTTCTTTAACCATACCTGCCTGTCCCTGAACCTCAGATGCGATAAAAGTAATTGACGAGGGTATGCCTTGTATGATAGAGTTAATTGAGTTACGTTGTAATCAATGGGAGGTATCATATGATCGGTGGCGGCATTGGCATGCCAGAGTTAATAGTGGTTTTGGTTATCGTGCTCATTATTTTCGGCGCAGGAAAACTCCCTGAGATAGGGAAGGGGTTAGGGAAAGGCATACGAAATTTCAGAAAAGCTACCAGTGGCATGGATGAAATCGATGTAACAGCAAAAGAAGATGAAAAGGAACTGCACGAGAAGGAACAAAAGTAACATAGTGTGACCATGGAAGTAGTGTTATGGAAAAGACTGCTTATTGTCTCATCGGTACGAGCACCAATCTCCATTTTTCCAAGATCAGCGTTTCGCTTCATCTTCAACCTCCCGCATAAAGTACCTTTCTTATTTGCGCAGTGGTGTGCTGTAAACGTTACCATGAGGCAAGAGAGAGGACATCAATCTTTGATGATTCCGTAACAAGTCGAAAAACGGGCGACGCAGCAAAAAGCTTCACGTGCAAGGCGCACACACCCTGAGGAATGAGGCGTATTCACTATGCGTCGCAGTGCTGTACCCTGTTAAATAGAGATAGGTGACATTTCAACTTTTCAGTTGACTGCCCATGTCTCAGATCAGAGGTGTAACTGGATCGAAAACAATTTAACAGGGCAGGGATGCAGCGCAGCACAGAAGGTGGAGCGTGGCCGAGCTCCCTGGCCGAGCGCGGGCAAGGCATCCAGGCTTTTACGAAGTCGTCAATCTTTGAAAGGTAAGCCCATGGGTACCTTTGATGACAGAGAAGACAGGCCGAGCTGGAGTGAGATTGATAAGCGCAAGGACCGGAGTAATCATGTGAAAACGGATGAGCCAGAAGTAACCCATAGACCATCTGTGCAAGAGGAATGGGCGAAGAAACAATATTTGAAAGAAATAGATAAGCTCTTTACGGGAAGAAAGGAAGAGCCCGAAGAGCAAAAAAAAGCGCGCAAGGCCATTGCTCAGCACTATGGATCGGGTAAATTCAACAGTACGGTAAATCAGTACATTAAAAAGTATGATGTGCCACGTGATTGGGGGACACTGATCCTCATGCTTGACCACAAAGATGTAAAAATTGTTATGAAAGCGCTCGATGCCTTAAGAGAACTGGTTCATGAGAGTAGCGCGGCTGAAAAGGAAGGATTCAAAAGCAGGGTTAAAATTGTAGCCATGACGACTGACAACGAAGTGTTGCAGGAACGTGCTGAAGAACTATTAAAAGAGCTCTAACGGCCGTGCAGTACATGGTGCCTTTCCCGTTGCCTTTAGCCGGCTCTGCTGAGCGGTTTCATTGCGATGGTAAGTCAAGCCGTTTTTCAGGCTTTTTCCTGAGGAACGGTTCGAGGTTGAACATGTCTATATAGTGCTTGAGATCTTGTGCCGGTATCTCCGTATTGAGATAAAAATCATTGTCTATCACGAGTGCGTTTTCTTCATTAATTCCCCGTGCTGCTAATTCCTCGGTACACACCAATTCTTTTCCCTCCAGAATTTCTTCTAAGCTGATAGGTAAAGGATTCTGCATTACGACTGTGGGGTTTATTCCAGCTTTTTCCTCGATGAGAAAGGGAAGGTGCTCAGGGCGTGCATGGGTATCGCCTATGATGATAATGACCTGCTTTCCCTGGTGGATGAGATCAGCCGCCGTATCTGCGACCATGGTGTCCCAGCTGAAGAAATCAATAAGCGTACGTGTCTTGCCTGCTGCAGGGGCCGGGGGCGGGCCATGGGTAAAGGTAGGAATCCCATTGTTTTCAATGAAGGTAAAGAGCGGCAGGTACTTAAGCTTATCAGCTATATCTCTGTTCCCTTTGAGCTTGTCCAGTTCTTGTTCGAGGCCAATAATGAGATTATCATGATTGAGGGATGTTATAATGTCTAAAAAGCAGGTATGTTGCTTCACCACAAAGTAGGTGTCCGCAAGAATGATAAGAGGGACCTCACGCAATTGACTGAGCATCTCATTTTTGGTTACCGTATTGGCTTTCATGTAGTTTTCTTCTAAGGAAATGGTATCAAGAATACTGTAACGTCTTCTTGTAAAGTTGCGATTATACTGTTCTGGATTAATCTCTTTAAAAGCTGTGTTGCTAATGTTCGCAAGTCCTTCATCCTCAATATGTTTGGCAATGAGATAGGGGGGGCGAAGCTGCCACCCGTGGTCAGTAAGATAGTGATGCAGGTCAGCTGCTGTATCGGTTGAGCCGTCATCAAAGAGGATGAGGGCAATCTCTTCAAGCCGGACGAGGTTGTTGGTGCGTTTGAAAGAACTGATCGCCGTTGTATAATCCCCCTGTTGCAGAGCTGCCCTGCCGTTAGCCTCAATGAGTTCAATGGAGATAGGATCTTGTGCAATGGGAAGGGACTGCGGTTTCAGTAAAACCTCTCCAACCCCCTTGCCCATATCTTCTGCCAGGATTTCTCCTTCCATGATTTTTGTCCCCATGCCTTCGCCGATCCTTGTTGCAATCTGCTGTGCCTCTTCACTTTGCATCAATTCTGAGGGGTTGTCGATTCCTATAATTTTACTCAGATCAGTAGTCAGCTTGAGGGTACACCCGGCCAGCAGGGGAGCTAAGATCAACACGGTGAGTCTTAGGCAGCGGTTACGGTAGCGTGTTTTCATTTTTATCGGGATCCTTTATCTCTGAATGACCTCGTTGTATGTCATCGGGAACGGACGGTGCACATACAACAGATTGTCTTGTTACGCACCACTAAGGAGTATAAGGAAAAGGGATGATGATGTCAAATGACTAATACCTGGGGGTTACCTCGCATTGGTGCCTGCAGGGGCAGCAGGTCTGGAAAACAGCCAGGAAACTATACCGGTACTCAGAAAGCCTAAAATAGTACAAAAGTAGAAAACACCCGATAATCCGTAGAGGTCAAGAACTATTCCCGAGGTGAGGGGGCCAATGGCCAGCCCTACACTCATCGCAACATTAAAGATTGCCATGGTTGATCCCATGCCGAAGTTCTTCCCTTCGGTAACGGTTAGTGCACTGGCAGCAGGCAGTGCGAGCGCTCCCAGAAAACCCAGGGCAATATTGAGAGTGAGTAACTGGATGAAATCCGAGGTATAGGGAATAAGGGGAACGATGGAAAAATAGAGGAGACTTCCTGCAACAACCAGCATTTTACGGTTAACCTTATCTGCCAGTTTTCCAGAGGGAAGCTGCAGAAAAGCAGTGAGCAAGATACTTGAAGCAATAACAAGCCCGATCTGTGAGCCGCTCAGGTGTAAATTATTGTAAGCGTAAAGGGGAAGAAAGGTCATGATACTGCCTCGGCAAAAGGCGTTGGAAAAGCGGTAGAAGCAGATAGCCGTGATACTTCTGCTCTGAAGAATGGTTCTGAAAGGGATGTCTAACGGGGACTGGTTTTTCTGGATGCTGCTGGACCGGGGAAGGTAGAGGAGCACCAGAAAAAGGGCGAGGAGGCAGAGTCCCCCCATGATGAGGAAATCTGCTTCCATGCTGATAAGATCCTTCATCAGACCTCCCAGGATAGGCCCACAGCCAAACCCAAGGAAAAGGGCCATCGTGAAGATACCCATATACCTTCCTTCCTTGCCGGGGGGTGCGATGTCCGCGATAAATGCCATGGCAATGGGAATAATCATTGCAGATGAGAAGCCTTGAATGACACGAATCACAATCAATTCTACTGCACTACTGGCATAGATGTATCCCAGGGAGGAAAGGGTGTAAATCAGTAGTCCGGAGGTTATAAACCTTTTTCTTCCCAGGCGGTCGGAAAAACGCCCAACGAGTGGCATGGAAATACTTCGGGTAAGTGAAAAAGCTGCAAAGATGGCTCCCAACCATAAACCGGTTGCTCCCAGGGTTTCGGCATAGAGGGGTAAAATTGGCACAATGATGCCTACCCCCAGCATGCAGCTGAAGAGCGAGATAAAAAGCACAAAAAAGATTTTTTTTCGAGTCGTTGATTCAGTAGTCATATACGGTAAAATGATGGATATTTCCGCTGAGCACGTGCGTGTAAAAAAGCGTGCCGGGCTATAGCCTGAATTTGGTGTTGAGCGGGGGGAGCAACTGCGTTAGTTCCAGGTAGACTTTTTTTAGGGGGATGCCATGTTTTTGGGCTATTTTCTTGCACTGGTCATACTCGGGTGAAGCGAAATAGCCGCCGCCGGGGCTGTTGAATACTTTAACAGAAAGTCTGCCGTAGGGAGTGGTGATAACCTTGGTTTTCCGGATAAGCTTTATTCTATCTGCCTGATAAAAGCGTATGCCCGAGGTGGTTGATTCCTGAAATATAATGGTGGTACATGCGTCCTTTTGTTCAGGAGCGCAGACAACTTTCAGTAAAACGCCGGGGCGGTTTTTTTTCATCTGGAGGGGGGAAAAGGATACGTCAAGTGCTCCTTTTTTCAAGAGACGTTCCATCAGGTAGTCATACATCTCCGGGTTCATGTCATCAATATGTGCTTCAAGGATGAGTACCTGGTCGGCCTCCTGTTCATCGCTGTGCTCGCCTACTGCAATGCGGAGTGTGTTCGGTCTGTCTTTGATAATTCTACTTCCCACCCCGTAACCTATCCGTGCTATTTTCATGGGTGGCATAGGTCCGTAGTGCCTGGTGAGACTGGTGAGGAGGGCAGCGCCGGTCGGCGTAACCAGCTCAGCCCGCAGGGGAGTACCGAACACAGGTACCCCCTTTAGAAGTGCCAGGGTGGCGGGAGCGGGCAGGGGAATCACACCGTGTTCGCTCGTCGTCAATCCTGACCCGAGGGGAAGGGGAGAGGCATAGATCCTGTCGAGCTTAAAGTAATCAATGCCAATGGCGGTACCCACGATGTCGATAATGGAATCAAGAGCGCCCACTTCATGGAAATGAATCTCCGATACCTTGGTACGGTGAATTTTTGATTCAACCTGGGCTAAGCGTTCAAACACAGCGATGCTTAACTGCTTCACCTGCTTACTGAGGGGGCTTTGTGTTATAATGCGCTTGATTGCTGTCAGGCTCCGGTGATGGTGGTGTTTGGTGTCTGCTCGTATGTGTACGCGGCAGCCATCAATATGCATCCTTTGTTCGGAAGAGAATCTGATGGTATAGGGCCCCAGGGATAAACCGGCAAGTTCCTGCTTGAGGAGCTTACGGGGAAGGCCACAGTCCACCAGGGCACCGAGAAACATATCTCCACTGATTCCTGAAAAACAGTCAATATAGGCAATGTTCATCTATACAACCTAGACGTTATTAATGAGGCTTGCAATATACCCTGCGCCAAATCCGTTGTCAATATTTACTACGGCTATTCCCGACGCGCAGGAGTTAAGCATGGAGAGTAACGCTGCAATTCCCCCAAACCCGGTGCCATAACCTGTGCTGGTTGGGACTGCAATTATCGGTTTATCCACTAATCCGCCAATGACACTCGGTAGTGCACCCTCCATGCCTGCTACCACAATGAGGACGGCGGCAGCCGCTACGGTATCTTTTTTATCTACAAGGCGGTGAATGCCTGCGACTCCTACGTCATAGAGATGATTAACGGTGTTGCCCATGATATCAGCGGTAATGAGTGCCTCTTCTGCAACAGGGATGTCGGATGTTCCTGCTGAAATAACCAGGATGGTGCCTTTGCCTTTTTTGGGGATTGTTTTGGCGTTAAGCGTCAATAGCCGTGAAGCAGGGTGATAGGTAGCAGCGGGAAGGGCCTTTTTTATATGCGCTGCCTTAGGGGAATCAACCCGGGTAACTAAAACAGGGTGTTTTTTTGTGAGCATTTTTTTGATGATAGTGATTATTTGTGCGGCTGTTTTTCCTGCCCCCCAAATGACCTCAGGAAAACCTTTGCGCAAGGAACGATGGTGATCAAGTGTCGCAAACCCAATGTCTTCGAGGGGTAGGTTTTTTAACCTGTGGAGCCCGTTGTCGATAGAGATGTCTCCCCGTTGGACGCCTTCAAGAATGCTTCGTATGTCTTCTGGTTTCATATTACTCCTTAAGCGGGGTTGGGGGTTGATCCTTGAGTTGTTTATCAATCTTAACGCTTACTTCGCCAATAGAGCGCTCGTCAGAACTTGTAATGGTGAAGGTGTAGTTCTGGTAGACGACGGTTTCCCCCGGTTTTGGAATGTGCCCGAACTGTTCCAGGAGAAATCCTCCAAGCGTTTCGAAGTCGCCCTCGGGGAGGGATAGGGACAGATGTTCGCGCATCCGGTCTATTTCCATCCGCGCATTAATGCGGTATTTATTCCATCCCGTTTTGCGGTAGAGCCTCTGGTCGGCGTCGTATTCGTCTTGAATTTCTCCCACGATTTCTTCCAGGATGTCCTCGATAGTAATGATGCCGACGGTTCCGCCGTATTCATCAACGACAATTGCCAGATGGGTTCTCTTTTTTTGCAGCTCAATCAGTAGTTCATCGATTGGTTTTGATGCGGGCACATAGGGTATGGTGCGAATCAGTGAGGTGATGGACTGATTGTTGTGCTGGGCATCGAGGAGGTCGAAACTGTTTACAATGCCGATGATGTTATCAATTCTCTCGTGGTAGATAGGAAGCCGTGAGTAACCCTTTTGTGCAACGGTTGCGATTGCTTCAGTGACTGCCGCTGTGTCCTCGACAGCGGTCACCTCAATAAGGGGAATCATTGCTTCTTTAACCACCGTGCGGGAAAAATCAAAGAGGCGGTCAATCATGGTGACTTCACTGGTGGTTAAATCGCTTCCCCGTTTACTCATTTTGAGAATCAGCCTCAACTCTTCACGGGTGACAAAGGGTGTTTCCTTTGGTTTTTTGGTGCCCGCGAAGAAGAAGATAAGATTCGTTGCCTTTGTTACGAGTGCGGCGAGCGGGTAGAAGAGGTAGGAAGCGAGCCAAACCGGGTATGAAATCCAGGGCGCGATAGCGGTGGCACGCTGCTGGAAAATGGTCTTTGGAACGATTTCACCAAAAACAAGCAGGAGCGGGGAGAGCATGAGCACGGTGTAGAGTTCTCCTTTTTCACCGAAAAAACCAATAAAAAATGAGGTCATTAAAATGGAGTTGGTCACCACGGCAAGGTTGGTTCCGCACAGTGTTGTCGCTAATAGCCGTTCGCGGTTCTTGAGCATTTTTAAGGTTATCTTTATTCGTTGCGGTGACAGGTGTTTTGCTTTTCTGATTTTTTTAGTATTAGCGGCAATAAGGGCAATTTCTGCCCCTGACGAGAAGGCCTCTAAGAGAAGACAGAGTATGAAGATGAGGGCGTACCCGAGAATGGTCATGCTGCTATGGTTTCTCCGTGTTCAATTCATCATCAAATTCATCATAGATTTCACCGAAAATTTCTTCCAGGAGATTTTCCATGGTGACCAGTCCTACAGTGCTGCCATGTTCATTAACGACGAGAGCGAGGTGTATCCTTTTATCCTGAAATTCTTTGAGAAGGTCAGGGATCTTTTTATCCTGTGGCACCAGGTAGGGTGGCCGTAAGATGTGTTCAACAGGGGTGCCTGATGGCACTTCTTCCTCGTTTACGGCAAGAAGATCCTTGGCGTATAAAACACCAATGAAATTATTTTTCTCCTGCCGGTAAATGGGTATGCGTGAAAAGTGCTGTTCCTTTATTTCTTTTATAAGGGAGGTCCTGTCTAAATCATAGGGAAGGGTGAACATGCGTTCACGGGGAATCATTATGGATGATACCAGGGTATCGCTGAAGTCAAGTATCTTGTGGATCATTTCACGCTCTTCTTTTTCCAGAACGCCTTCCTGGTGGCCTACCTCAACCAGTTCCTTGAACTCTTCTTCATGATAGATGCTTTCATCCGGTTTTGTGTGGGGGCCTAAAAGGGATGTTATCCTGTCCACGACCTGTCGAATGATCCATCTGACGGGGAAAATGACAGCGGCAAATATGCTGAGGGGCTGTGCGACCCGGAGGGAAAATTGTTCACTCTTTGAAACTGCAATGGTTTTGGGGAGGACCTCTCCGAAAAGGAGGATGAGGGGCGTCATAATGGCCACCGCGAGCCATTTCCCCTGATTCCCAAGAAGAGAGATGCACAATGATGCCGCCAGGGCCGAGGCGGTGATATTGATGCATTCATTCCCCACCAGAATAGAAATGAGAAGACGGCGTGGTTTTTCGAGCAGTTCAAGGACAAGGGCTGCTTTAGGGTGCTTCGATTCCTTGAGCTGGTGGAGCTTGGTAGATTCCAGGGAGAAGAGGGCTGTCTCTGAGCCTGAAAAGAAAGCAGAAAAACAGAGCAGGACAAAAATTGCGATTATTTTGATAACGATTACAAGTTCCAAAATTTTTTGCCGGCAGGTGCTGAGAAAGCCCCGCCTTGTAAGCGGGGATAAATCGGCACAATCGAAAAATAATAAAGTTTCATTTCCGGGATGCCCCGCGCTGCCTGCCCGGTTACAAGCGAAGCTTATGTAACTAGGGTGCGCGGGGAGCATCACTTTATCGTCTGGCCTGTAACTATTTTACGGCACCATCCTCTCTCAGAGAGAGAAAATGATCATAACCCAAATGGGTTACCGGGTATGGTTTCTGATCGTGATCGAGAACAACGAGCTCCTGAGAATCGTTCACCTCGCCAATCTTTGTAATAGGAGCGTCTCCTGTTGTGCCTGAACGGAGGATTTCCTTTTCCTTGCTCGGGTGTGCAGTAAAGAGGAGTTCATAGTCTTCTCCTCCTCCCAGGGCGCAATCGATTTTAGTTTTTTCAGGATAGATGTGGTTTTGTTCGAAATCCTTTGAGCGCGGGAGTTGGGAGAGGAAGACCGTTGCCCCCTTGTTACTCGCCGAGAGGATTCGTCTGAGATCGGTGAGCAGCCCGTCACTGACGTCAATCATGGCGGAAGCAAGATGATTATCTGCAATTTTTTTCCCTTCCTTGAGACGGGGGAAGGGTGAGCGGTGTCGGGAAATGAGCGTGTGTACCGAGGAAGATGCAGTTCGGGAAGGAGCTTTTTGTAAGAGGAGAAGACCCAGAGCGGCATCTCCGAGCGTGCCGGTTACAAAAATGGAGTCACCAGCCTGAGCGCCGTTCCGTGTGAGCAGGTTGTCGGGAGGTGCTTCTCCTAACACGGTAATAGCTATCATGAGTGTTGAGGGTGAGGCATTGGTATCCCCTCCAATAAGCTCCGTGTGGCATTCGCCTGCCAGTGCCATCATCCCACGGTAAAGGTCGTCAACAAACGAGAGAGAGAGGTGGGGTGGCAGAGCCAGAGAAACGAGAAAATACCGGGCAGTTCCTCCCATGGCGGCAATATCACTTAGGTTCACTGCAAGTGCTTTTCTCCCCAGGTAATAGCTGTCGGTGAAGCTGAGATCAAAATGCACGTCTTCTACTAAAAGGTCACAGGTTGTAAGGAGAACGTTCTGGCTGGAAACGGATAACGCGGCAGCGTCGTCACCGATGCCGACGATAATGGATGAGTGGGATGGTCGATAGGTATCGGCAATCCGCTGAATCAGGTTAGATTCGCCTACTTCTTTGATGTCCACCTACTTCTTCTTTTTTTTTGAGGTTTTTCTGTTGGGTTGTAGCGCGGTATGGAGGACATCGTCCATAGTACTGGCAAAGACATAGTTGAGTTTCTTTTTGATATTATCGGGAATTTCTTCAAGATCTTTTTTATTTCTTTCCGGAACGATAATGGTTGTTATCTTTGCACGTATAGCACCGAGGGACTTTTCCTTCAGACCACCTACAGGCA
>Ga0209536_100015539_pt1 | contig 10866 bp, 10 predicted proteins | sample DeeMarSeWOR28_12_FD_187461 | JGI IMG/M metagenome (GOLD analysis project Ga0209536, IMG submission 187461) | Marine sediment microbial communities from White Oak River estuary, North Carolina - WOR-2-8_12 (SPAdes) (version 2) | ecosystem: Environmental > Aquatic > Marine > Intertidal zone >... | reverse complement strand
GACGAAAAATATAAAAAACCAATTCCAATCTTTCCAAATAAAATTGGAGTAGTCACGGCCATCGACGGTGCAGCTTTCAGGGACCTGGTAAGCGTTGCAGGCAGGAGATATCCTTTAGTTGAAATTGTTATAGCTCCAACCAGAGTCCAGGGAAGTGGTTCTGCCGAATCAATTGTGAATAGTATTAAACTTTTGAACCAATACTCTGATATTGATGTTATTATTGTCGCACGGGGAGGAGGTTCAATTGAGGACTTGTGGGCTTTTAATGAAGAAATAATCGCGAGAGCAATATTCAAATCTAAAATTCCTGTAATCTCCGGAGTTGGTCACGAAGTCGATTTTACGATTGCGGATTATGTTGCGGATCTTCGGGCTCCAACACCTTCGGTGGCCATGGAAATGGCTACTCCCGATGAAAATGAAATAGAAAATTTCATAAATCAATTTTTATCAAAAGCATCATCAAATATTGAGGAACTCGTTCAATCAAAAACAAATGATGTTATTTCATTAAGGAATTCATACGGGTTCAAATTGCCTTTTGATTTGCTTAACCGTAAATCTCAGCAAGTAGATATTAGTATCAATGATATTGTGCAAAATGTTGAAAAGTATTCACTGATTACTAAAAATAAAATTTTGTTGCTTTCAAAATCTCTTGAGGTATTTGATGTTCAGAGGTCTCTGAAGAGGGGCTTTGTTTTAGTAAAGCAGAACTCTAAATTTGTCAAACGAGCTTCAGATTTTAATAATAAGGAAAAAGCTCAATTAAAATTTTATGATGGGGAAATAACGACTAGATAGTTAATTTATGGCAAAGAAAAAAGTAAAGAGTAATTTTGAAAAGGATTTATCAAGATTGGAAGAGATAAGTCGTATTCTTGAGGAAGATGGCGTGGAACTTGAAGAAGCAATCTTATTATTCGAAGAAGGAGTTAAACTTTCAAAATCCTGCCTGAAAACACTCAAGCAGGCTGAATTAAAAATTACTGAACTTAAAAGTGAGTTGGGAAAACTTACAAAAGTTGAGTAAGATTAGATTTTTAATAGGGAGGATTATTTTATTAGATGAATGATGAAAAAAAATACCCTGTACTGTCAAATATAAATTACCCATCAGATATTCGTCAGCTCTCACTTCCGCAGTTAAAACAGTTATGTACTGATATTCGTGAGTATATGGTTGATACAATTTCTGAGATTGGTGGACATTTTGGAGGTGGTCTTGGTACTGTTGAACTTACAGTTGCAATCCACAAAGTATTCAACACTCCACACGATCTTGTTGTATGGGATACCGGTCATCAGGCATATCCACATAAAATACTTACCGGAAGAAAAGAGGCCTTAAACAGGATCAGACAGTTAGGAGGAATTAGTGGATTTTTAAAACGCTCCGAAAGTGAGTACGATGCTTTTGGCGCAGGACACGCTTCAACTTCTATTTCAGCCGCTTTGGGAATGGCTACTGCAAAAAATATTACTAAGACTGATAAAAAAGTTGTTGCAATAATTGGTGATGGTGCAATGACTGGTGGTATGGCGTATGAAGCTATGAATAATTCAGGCATATTAAAAACCGATCTGATTGTTGTCTTAAATGATAACAATATGTCTATAGCACCGAATGTCTGGCAAATTTCGAATTATTTCACAGAGATGATTTCCCATCCTGATTATAATAAATTCAAAGGACAAATTTGGGATCTCACAGGGAAATTGGATCAATTCGGTGACAGGATGAGAAAAATAGCTGTGCGGCTCGAACATGGTTTAAAAGCAGTTATTACACCGGGCATGCTTTTCGAAGCTCTTGGTTTTAGATATTTTGGTCCGGTTAACGGCCATAATGTTCACCAGTTAATAAAAATATTTGAACAGGTGAAAGATCTTAAAGGACCCATCCTCATTCACGCTATTACGCAAAAGGGTAAAGGATATAAACCCGCTGAAAATCATTCACAAAGACTCCATGCATCTACACCTTTTAATAAAGTTACAGGTCAAGCTCATAAAAAAGGGAACGCACCCGCAGCTTATACAAAAATCTTTGGTGATGCAATGGTTGAAATTATTGAAAAAAATCCAAAGGTTGTTGGTATAACAGCAGCAATGCCCGACGGAACCGGTCTGGATATTTTAAAAGAGAAAATTCCTCAAAATTATTATGATGTTGGAATTGCAGAGGAACATGCTGTTACGTTTGCTGCTGGATTAGCAACCCAGGGAATAATTCCTGTTGTTGCGATTTACTCGACATTTTTACAAAGAGCTTTTGACCAGATAATACACGATGTAGCTCTTCAAAAATTACATGTGGTTTTTGTGTTAGACAGGGCTGGACTGGTAGGTGCAGACGGTCCTACTCATCACGGAACCTTTGATCTTGCTTACTTGAGAATTATTCCCGGAATGGTAGTTATGGCTCCAAAAGATGAGACCGAATTACGTAATATGGTCTATACTGCCATTAATCATTGTGATTTACCCGTGGCAGTCAGATACCCAAGAGGATCAGCTCTTGGAGTTAAAATTGAACCGGGATTTTCTAAAATTGAAATAGGTAAAGCTGAAACAATTTCCCAAGGTGATGATATTGCAATATTAGCTGTAGGTTCTATGGTAAACTATGCAGAAAAAGCTTCAGCTCAGTTGAATGAAAATGGAATTAAATGTGAACTAATAAATATGCGATTCATAAAACCTCTTGATACAAATGTTCTTGATATAATTGCCGCAAAGTTTGAGAAAATTGTAGCAATTGAAGAAAATAGCTTGCCTGGGGGTTTTGGCACAGCAGTACTTGAATATTTTAATGAAAAGAATTATAAAAATGATTTACTTCGAATCGGGATTCCGGATAAGTTCATTGACCACGGTACTCAATCTGAACTGCACAAGCTACTTGAAATTGATCCCGCCGGGATTGTTTCAAGAATATCATCCTTCCTGAAGAGCGAAAAAGTTACTGAAAGGGCAACTCTTTAATGGAAAAAACCAGGGTGGCGGTTGTTGGACTGGGCAGCGTTGCCCAAATGGTGCATCTTCCAAATTTGATCAAGATCAAAAATTCAGAAATCTCAGCGGTTGCGGAAATAAATAAAAATACTTTGAATCTTGTTGCTGATAAATTCAGTATTAAAAAACGGTTTACTAACTATTCTGAATTGTTAAAAGATGATCAAACCAATGCAGTCATAATTTCAACTCCTACTCATCTTCACAAGCAAATTGCAATTGACTGTCTTGAAGCAGGAAAAGATATCTTGGTAGAAAAGCCTCTGGCAAGGAATGTTAAAGAAGGAGAAGAAATAATTGAATGTGCGAGAAAGAATAATAGAAAATTGATGGTAGGAATGAATTTACGATACAGACCGGATGCAATGTTAATACGAAGTTTAATTGATGCAGGGGAAATCGGGGAACCATTTTATATTAAATGTGGATGGGTAAGAAAGCAAAGTAGTTCAGAAAAATGGTTTAATAAGAGAGAAGAAGCTGGTGGCGGTGTTATTTTGGATCTCGGAATAAATCTTATAGATCTTGCTCTGTGGTTGGTTGATTATCCGAACGCAATCTCAATTACAACAAAAAATTATCATCACAGGTCAAGAAATCTGGAAGATACTTCCTTGAGTTTTATCAGATGTGAAAAAGACATTTCGATGAGCATTGAATCGAGCTGGCATATGGCTGAAAGTAAAAATATTTTTTACACAACCGTTTATGGAACAAAAGGCAGTATTGGTATTAATCCATTCAAATTGATTAAAGTTGTAGGTGCAGAACAGATTGATTTAGGATCTTCAATGAGCGAATCACCTACTGAATCTTTCAAAAAATCTTACTTAAATGAACTGAAGAGTTTTATCGGAGCTATAAATGGTTATAATCCGGTCTTCTCCTCCGGCGAAGAAGCTCTTCAACTGCTGCAGATTGCCGAAACGATGTATGCGTCGGCAGAAAAAAATCGTGAAATAAAGATAACATGAGTAAAATTCTACTTGTGGATGATGAAGTTGATATTATTGAGTTCCTCAAATACAACCTGGAGCTTGAAAAATTTGAGGTATTAGTAAGTTCAAATGGAAAAGATGCACTAAAACAGCTTGCTAAGAAACCCGATTTGATTGTTCTTGATATTATGATGCCTGAAATGGATGGTTTTGAATTGTATCAGGAAATAAAGACCGATAAAAATTATCAGGATATCCCGATTATATTTCTAACAGCAAAATCAGGCGAGACAGATGAAATAAAAGGTTTGAATCTGGGTGCAAGTGACTACATTCAAAAACCAATTTCTCCCAGAAAATTAGTCGCCAGAATAAAATCAAATCTTAGAAAAACGGTTCAGACAGAAAATAAAACCAAGATAAATGAAAATTTAACAATTGGTCCGCTTGAAATAGATGTTGAAAAATTTGTTGTAAAAATCGATCATAAAAATAAATTTTTCCCGCGCAAGGAATTTCAACTGTTGTATTTTCTTGCAAGCAATCCCGGCAAAGTAATGAAGCGAGAAACACTATTAAAGGAAATTTGGGGGAATGATGTCTATGTAATTGACCGGACTATCGACGTTCACATAAGAAAAGTTAGAGAAAAACTTGGGAAGCATTCAGATTTAATTGAGACGATCAAAGGTGTTGGATACAAATTCAAACACATCGAATAACTTTTTAGCTGATTTAAAATCCTCGCTTGTCTACTACAGAGAGATTCTTTTCGTTAATGCTGCATTTTTATTATTAATTCTTTTTCTAACAAAGGATTTTTCTCTAATTGTTACTATTATAATTTCCCTTCTAATAATAGACATACTGACACTATACCTAATAGGCAGAAGACGTAACAAAGAATTAGATGAAATAAAAACTATCATAACTAACATCAGGAAGAACAAGTATAATAATGAAGAGGAAATACAGCTGGGGAACCATCTTTTAGCTTTGCAAAGAGCGATTAAAAAAATGTTTAAAAAAGATAAAAGTGATATTGAACATTTGCAGAGACTTCAGAAGATGAGGTCACAATTTCTGGCAAATGTGTCGCATGAATTAAGAACTCCGATTTTCGCTGTTCAGGGTTATATTGAAACTCTGTTGAATGGAGCAGTTCACGATAATAACGTGAACATGCATTTTCTTGAAAAAGCAAACCAGCACACAGTCTCTTTGAGCAATCTTTTGAATGATCTAATTGACATTTCTATGATCGAGTCCGGTGAGATGAGAATGAGCTACCGTTATTTCAAAATAAATGACCTGATCAAGCAGGTTATTCAGGAAAACAAGATAATTGCCGAGGAGAAAAAACTTGAATTAAATTACTTTCCAGTTAGAGATGATCTGGAAGTTTTTGGCGATAAAGATAAATTAAAACAAGTATTTGTTAATCTGATTTTGAATGCAATTAAATATACCGAAAAAGGTAAAGTAGAAGTTTTTGTTGAAGAAGAACAAAAAAATGTGAAGGTAACAATTAAAGATACCGGGATCGGTATCCCCGAAAATTATCTCGATAGGATTTTTGAAAGATTTTTCAGAGTCGATAAAGCCCGCTCCAGGTCAATTGGAGGTACCGGACTTGGGCTGGCAATAGTAAAGCATATTATTGAAGCTCATAATTCCAAAGTTACTGTTAAAAGCAAAATAAACGAGGGAAGCGAGTTCTCATTTTTATTAAAAAAGTAAACTATTATCGCCATTTTTCTAAAATAGGGATTGACATAAATCGTTTCTTTATATAGATTTGTGGTTCAAAATTTTAAAGGTAAAGTGTTATAATGTTTGCAATAATAAATGTTCTGGGAGACCAGATTAAGGTACTTGAAAATAATAAGTATTATGTACCCAGGCTAAAAGAAAAAGTTGATGCTGAGGTAACTTTTAAATCAGTTCTTATGGTTGGAGACGCTAAAGGTGTGAAAATAGGTACACCGGAAGTTAAAGGTGCAAAAGTAACTGCAAAAGTACTTGAGCATGTTAAAGATGACAAAGTAATTGTGTTTAAGAAAAAAATAAGAAAAAGTTACAAGAAAAAAGCCGGACACCGTCAGCAGTATACTAAAATAGAAGTTTTAAAGATATCGTAGAATAAATAAAAGTTTATTAAAAAGGAATTAAATAATGGCACATAAAAAAGGACAGGGTTCTTCAAGAAACGGAAGAGACAGTAACCCACAATATTTAGGTGTAAAAAGATTTGGCGGAGAAAAAGTAGTTGCGGGCAATATTCTCGTCAGACAACGCGGAACAAAATTTCATCCCGGAATAAATGTTAAAAAGGGTAACGATGATACTTTATTTGCTATTGCCGATGGTGTAGTTAAATTTGAAGTTAAAAGAGGTAACAGGAAGTTTGTGAGCGTTTACGCATCTTAATTAATTTTACATATTAAATTAAAAACCCTCCAGATGGAGGGTTTTTTGTTTTAGAAAAATTTATGTATCAAAGATTCATAATCTGTGCTAGTGTGTTTAGAAACCAAGTCTTTCCATATCTGCTACAAGATTTTTCACGGCATTTACTGAATTATCTAGCAATGCTTTTTCTTCGTCTATCAGATCAAACTCCACTATCTTTTCCACACCAGAAGCACCAAGAACTGCAGGTACACCAACATAATATCCTTTAACACCAAACTCACCGTTAAGAAAAGCACAGGCAGGCATCACTCTCTTTTCATCTCCAAGAATGGCTTCTACCATGGCTATCGAAGCTGATGCAGGTGAATAAAATGCTGAACCAGTTTTCAATAATTTAACAACTTCACCACCAGCCATTTTTGTTCTTTCAACCATTGCCTTCATAACTTCAGCCGCTTTTGCTTTATCTTTATATTTCTTTTCCAGAAGTTCCACTGCCGGAATTCCATTGACATTAGCATAACGTATGATAGGCACCATTGTATCTCCATGCCCACCGAGCACCATTGCATTGACATCTTTTACTGAAACTCCAAGTTCCCATGCAATGAATGTTGAAAATCTTGATGAGTCAAGAACACCTGCCTGACCTAAAACTCTGTTAGCCGGAAATCCTGTTACCTTTTTAAATAAAGTAACCATCGCATCGAGAGGATTAGAAATAATTATGGCAATTGCATCAGGCGCATTTTGCTTTACATTTTCAGCAACTGATTGCATTATTTTTGCATTCGTTGTAAGTAGATCATCCCGGCTCATTCCCGGTTTTCTTGGTAAACCCGCGGTAACAATAACTATATCTGATCCTTTAAGGTCTTTATAATCGTTTGTTCCTTTAACTGAAACATCAAAGCCATCAATTCTGGATGCTTCAGCGATATCTAAAGATTTTCCCTGAGGCATATCTTCGATGATGTCAAACAAAACTACATCACCAAGTTGTTTGAGAGCTATTAGCTGTGCTAATACACCACCGATTTGGCCTCCTCCGATGATTGAGATTTTTTTTCTGCCCATTTTTTCTCCCTGGTTTAAATAATGTTGATATTAACAATAGTCAAAATAAGCAAAATCTATCAGAGGTAACAATAGAAAGAAATATGAAGTTTGAAAAAAAATTTTGATTAAATATTCAAGATGAGAATAGTTTCAAGACCGGTGGGAGTAATATTATATTTTACCTCATCCATGTAGACTTTCATAAGGTAAACGCCCCGACCCGAATCTTTTAGCAGATTTTCAGGCTCTGTAGGATCCGGCAGTTTAGAAGGATCAAATCCTTTCCCTTCATCCTTAATCTTTATTATTAATTTTGAGTCATTAATTTGAGCATGAATTTTTACCAACTTCGAAGGATCACACTTATTGGCATGAATAATTGCGTTAGTTGCGGCTTCTGTAACAGCAAGTAATAAAACGGATAATTGCTCATCAGATAAACCAAGGTCTTTTGCAAAATAATTAACAAACTCCTCGATCGTGATAAGGTTATTAGGATCGCTTTCTATTTCTATTTCGTAAAATGGTTCGGGCAAAATTTGTAAAGATTTATTTCAATATATTAAGTGAAAATTTACTCTGATAAATTAAAAATTCCAATTAAGAGAGAGTAAAAAATTTAATCTTTCTTTATTAACATTTCCGTATTCAGTAATAAACTCGTACCAGGTATTCAACTTTAAATATAATAATTGTGCTCTAATTAACATTTCAAAAAGAGGGCCAACGCTTAAAAACTCTGAGTTTAGCATTCGCGTTCCGTCTACATATCTATACGTATTCAATGAGAAATACCTGAATCCTAAAGCAAAAAAAACAGAGTTAAAGGAAATTCCAAACCTTGGATCAGCAAAAATTTCCTGTAAATATCTCTGGGGTTTCTCTGCAAAATTATCCCAGTCGAGCTCGCCCTGGTCAGTTAAACGGATGTAAGGAGTAATTATAAAAGAAAAATTTTTCGTAATTAAATATTGAGTAGAATCATTTGCTATAAATTGTCTGAAGGAAATGCTCCTGAGATTCGAAGCAATATCTTCAAAATCATACACAGTGTAATTAGCAGATACTTCAAAATTATTTACTGAAGAAAATCTCGCTCCTTTGTAATTCGCTCCGGTTGAAAATCTGAGTACACGGTTTACATTGTTGTTGGCACTTTGACTTGAATAAAGGTATACCAGATGGTTGATCGTACCTTCCAGGTTTACTATCATTTGCAGGAAAGGATTTAGAAAAGTTGAATATTGTAACCGTGCTATAGTTAAAAGTTCATCTCTATCATCATCATTTAACGGACTTGGCGTATCGTATTTCAGTTTACTCTGAAATATACTCCACGATAGCTTATCTACTCTCGAAAAATAAAAGTTACCAAGTAATGAGACTATTGCTCTGTAAGAATTATTATTCTTTCTGCCCTCCTGCTGAGCTCTTTCCTGGTAAAAACTTTCATCAACACCCGGATATCTTTTTGTAATATACTTTTCATCTCTTTCAAAGTAGCTTAACTGGAGTCCCACATCTGCACTTTCCGTCCGGTAATAAAAATTTGATTCCAGTAAAATTCCCAACTCATCAACTTCAGTGTCAAAGACAGACGTCGATTGAACGCTTGTAGATTTATATCTTAACGCTCTGTCAATAGTTCTAAAAAGAATTCTGCCAGATAACTCCATATCAATTAAATCAAATAAATTATTATACTGAAGACGGTCCTGTAATAAAAAAATTGTTTCAATCCTGCTTTCAAGATTGTTAACGATATCATATTCCAGTGCAGTAACTGAATCCGCAAACAGGTAAAAATCTTTTCTGAATCTAGAATATTTTACGTTCAGGTTGTTTGTTATATCAAGACTGAACGGGTTAGTGATTAATAAATCAAGATACCGGATGGTATTTTTTCTGGGAGAGATGTCTTCATTCTCATACCTTAATTGAGAGTTAAGGCCGAAATCTTTCAAATCAAGATTAAAAATCCTTCCTGCAAATCCATATATTGGTCCTGTATCATCTTCCTCAACCTGAAAATTATTTGAATAACCGCCATATGGAATTACCTCGAGCCAGTAGGCCGGTTGTAAATCACTTAAAAGAATTACCTGATTAATAACTGATTGATTAATGCCTACTTTTCTACTGTCCGAAAGCAGATTGCTTCTTAACAAAATCCCCTGTTTCCAAAAATTGTTGACCCTGTATTTGCCGAGTGCATATAAATATTCTTCATCGCGCGTACTATTCTCTGTTGATTGAATAAGAGTCGAGCGGTAGTTTTGATTTAATCGATATTCAAATTTTGAGTTGCTTCCATAGATATCGAATCCTGAGTTAAGGTAGTATGTATTTAACAACTTATCGAAATCTGTAAATAATCTGTTCAATGCAGATAGTGGTATGCTGTATAAGGAAGAGTCAATTAATACCTGGGCAGTTGAATTGGTACTGCTTAAGAAAAAAAGATAAGTAAAAGATATTATTAAAAAGGATTTTTTATTCAGTTTCAATCTGTGTAACTAAGTTGAATGAATATCATTTGGCAAAATAAGCAGATTTAATTCACGAATAAAGAAAGAAAAAACTCTTGTTTATATAAAGACAATTAACATTAATATTTTGAGATTTAAAACTAAATACATTTATAATATAATATTTATTTTACGGTAAACGGATTACAGGTTTATTATTAAAGTGTCAGCAAAAAAAATACAAACTAAGAAGCAGTCATCCGACTCAGATAAAAAGAAGGCGAAACTCTCTTCATCCAAATTTGAGTCAATCTTAAATTATAAGTACACAGGGTTGATTATTGCCTGCATTTATCTGGTAGTTGTAGGATTGATAAGTTTTATTTTTCATAAAGTTGGTGATTACGGAATTGAGACTGACTTTTTCTGGAGCTACGTCCCGAATGCAAAGGAATTTCTGGATGGCAAAATACCTATGGATGCTTTCAGGGGACCTCTCTATCCATTTGTTCTGGGATTGTTCGGATTTGTTTTGGGAGATTTTTTTTATGCTGGAATGTTGATAGCAATTCTTTCAGCATCAATAGTTGTATTGGTAACATTTGAATTGTTGAAACGAATATTTTCTAAAGGTGTTGCGTTTTTTGTTACTATTTTATTGTCTGTCAACCCGGTATTTATTCAATATTCATACAGTGCCGGGACGGATATGTTTTTTAATGTACTTGCTGCAGTAACTCTTTTTTTCTTTTTTAAGTATAAAGATTTGAATTATAAGAATGTAACTTTGGCTGCATTTATTGGAGGCTTATCATACCTGACCAGATATAATGGAATTTTTCTTGCCAGTTTTGTAATTATAATTCTTTTTATAAATTTTTGGAAAATTAGTTGGTCACAAAGACTCAAAGCCTTTGTCCTTTTTTCCATTGTCTTTATTATAACCATTTCTCCGTGGGGTTTGT